>Ga0265594_1000808_pt1 | contig 25346 bp, 19 predicted proteins | sample saktaG_11_FD_190147 | JGI IMG/M metagenome (GOLD analysis project Ga0265594, IMG submission 190147) | Saline water microbial communities from Sakinaw Lake, British Columbia, Canada - sak_2011_5_24_80m | ecosystem: Environmental > Aquatic > Non-marine Saline and Alkaline > Saline ... | reverse complement strand
TTGCTGTTGTAAAAAGAGATACACCTTATGTTGAATTAAAAGGATATAAAAAAGCATCTTAAGAATTGTTAAAAAAATGTTAATAAAAATTGTTTAAATTATTTTTTTTAACCATAGAATTCGGAACTGCCGACTCGTCATTAGTATATAAAACTACTTCCTTCTAAAAATTCCCGTAATATTGAAGTAGGAGGAATTTCTTTATCTGATATAGGCAAAAAGTATGAAAGAAATTTTATCAATCGTGTGGCTTCTGAATATTCAGGTCTGTTTTCAGGTATTTTTCTTAATAATGGTTCTGCATATTTTTTTAGCACTCCAAATTCATATAATAATGCAGAGTTAAACATTATATCAGCTTGTTCCTGAAAAGGAAATATGTTTTTGTTTTCTCCTTTTTTTACGCTTTCCCACCTGTTAAGTGTTTCAACAACACTATAATTTCTGTAAGAATAATCCCGGACAATACGTCTTATCAATCTGTTGTCAGTAGTAGAAATTCTGTTATGTGAGTCAATACTGATTTGTGTTAAAGCAGATATATATATTTTAAATTTAAATTTTGGATTGATTGCTTTAGTTAAATTTGGATTTAAAGCATGTATGCCTTCAACAATGATAATGCCTGTATCATTGATTTTTAATTTGTTTTTAGTATATAATCTACGACCTTGTTCAAATGAGAATTTTGGCAAATTAATTTCTTTGCCATCCAACAGGTCAGTAATATTTTGATTAAAAAGTTTTACGTCAATAGTGTCAATAGTTTCAAAGTTATATTCTCCGTTTTCATCTTTTGGAGTATCTTTTCTATTGACAAAATAATCATCTAAAGATATGATCACAGGTTTTAGTCCTGCAACTTGCAGTTGTATAGCAAGACGTTTAGAAAAAGTTGTTTTTCCTGATGAAGAAGGACCGGAAATAAGTATTAATTTTATTTTATCTTTTTTATCATATATTTTGTCAGCTATATGAGCTAATTTTTTTTCGTGCAAAGCTTCGGATATTTTAATTATATTTCCTATTTTGTCATTTAAAATAACCTCATTCAAGTCGCCAATGGTCTCAATACCAAGAATTTTAGCCCAGTGTTTATGTTCCTGAAATATTTCAAACATCTTATCTTGCATAACAATATCGTCCAATATCTCAGGATTATCTGTTCTGGGTATTCTCAACAACATACCATTATAATATTTAGCAAGTCCGAAAACTTTTATATAACCTGTTGATGGCACAAAATTGCCATAAAAACAATTGATTTGTTTTCCAAGAAAATGTACAGGTGAATATAAGTCGGATTTTATTTTAAAAAGTTTGGATTTTGAAAAAAATCTGTTCTTCTCAAACGATTTTATAGCATCTGTTGTTAATATTTTTTTTCTTTTAAAAGCTATATCTTCATTAACAATTTCTTTCATTCTGTTTTTAATATCAGAAATAATTTGTGAAGTTAATTCTAATCCTTGTATCTCACAAAAAAGACCTTTTGAAACAGAATGTTCTATTTTTAAATTTGTTTTTGGAAATAAATCATATACAGCTTTTTGTAAAATAAATGATAAAGACCTTATATACATCCTCATACCATCAACATTGGTGATATCAACAAATTCTATTGTCTTGGGACTGTATATCCTGTAATAAAGCTCTTTTAATTCATTGTTTACTTTTGCACCTAAAATAGGATATTTTAAAGATATATTTTGGTCTTTAACTATTTCTATTAGGTTTGTTCCAAATTTATATTTTGTTCTTGTATTATTGTTTTTACATAAGACCTCAATCATTTCTTCCATAACTATTGTAGTTTTATTAATCAGATTAAAAACAAAAATAAAAAAATAGTTTGTATTTTTTATTTTTTAATTATATTTGTTCTTTTTTGCCAAGGCAAATGATGAGCATTACTTAATTTAACCTGAATAATTACTTCGTGAGATCGCTTCGCTAAGTTCATAAATTTTAGCTTGTAGATATTAAATTATTGTAGCACATTTGTTTAGAAGAACATTCTTACATCGTAGATGTTATATTATTTATCCCCTACGGGGAATATTTCTAACTCTATCATTTTATTCTACAATAATTTATCTGCTACGCAGAATTTTTTTTGTGAATTATTCAGGTTAATAGTATTTTTTATAATTCAAAAACAAAAGCATAAAGATAAAAGGCTTTGTTAATTAAGTATAGCTAAATCATTTATGAATAATAAATTAACTGATATATTAATACTTTATTGAAAAGATTAAATAATTGAAATAATTATGGGTAAGGACTTTTAAAAAAATGTTCTTCGGTAAAATGTGTGAAAAAAATGTTATAAGGAAATAAGTATATAAAGGAAATAGGGGATATAAGGGATATAAAAAAATAAGTTATCCAATTTATACCCTTATACCTTATATACATATACACCTAACATATTTCGTAACCGTTCACACTCTATTTTTTATAATTAGGTTTAGTTGCTTAAGTAAAAAACTTTACCAACATTGTTGTCTATAATATAAATTTCTAATTGCTCTATCAGGCAGTTGCCCTTAGGTTTGCAAATTAAAGTTTATTAAATATTTATAATGGTGTAAATTTTCTTTTTTTGGTTCTTTTTTTCTTTGTTAATTAATAGTAAATTTGTTAATAAATTAACCTCAGAGCGGAGGTGAACTATGGCAGTTGCTAGGTTAAAGACCTGTAACAGGAATTAGTCCTCCGCCACTGATATGTTGAGAAAGTACTATATAGAATTTTAGGTTTTTAGGCCTACTAAGGGTATTAGTTTTACTCAACAATGGTTAACATTAAATCTAATAATATTAAAAACTTACAAAGTTATGAAAAAAAAATTATTTATCGGTATTGATGTATCAAAAAAAACGATTGATGTATCGTTGTTAACATCTGAACAGTTTAAAGAGTTGCCTCATAAGCAATTTGATAATAGTGTCAATGGCTATAAAGCAATGATGAAGTGGATTAATTCAATGTACAAATTATCTAAAGACGAGATGTTGTTTTGTATGGAACATACTGGAATTTATTCATTGAACCTTTGTTGTTATCTCAATGAAAATGATATTGCTTTTTGGTTGGAAAATCCATTACAAATCAAACGTTCATTGGGCATTAAGAGAGGTAAAAATGATAAGTTGGATTCTAAAGATATTGCAAATTATGCATATACACATAAACATAATGCAAAGTTATATCAAATGCCCGGCAAAACACCATTAACACTAAAAAATCTTCTTTCATATAGAGAAAGATTGATGAAGGGCAAAGTATGCTTTCAGGTATCTTCTAATGAACTTAAACTGTGTAATAAAGAAATAAGAGTATCAATATGTTCTGAAAGTGATGCAATTGTAAAATCGCTTAATAAAAAAATAGAAAAAGTAGAAGAACAAATTAAAGAGTTGGTTCGTTCAGATAAAAATCTAAATCATCTCTATTAATTAGTAACATCAGTGAAAGGTATAGGATTAATTATAGCTACTTATATGCTTGTTCATACCAGTGATTTTACAGCTTTTAATACTGCCGGCAGTTTGCATGCTATTGTGGGATAGCCCCTTTTGAATATACCTCTGGAATTAGTATAAAGGGCAAAACTAAAGTCAGTCATTTGGCAAATAAAAAAATAAAATCATTGTTTACTATGGGTGCATTAAATGCTATAAAATACGATTCTGAACTAAAAGAGTACTACGAACGTAAAGTAAAGGAAGGAAAAAACAAAATGAGCGTAATAAATATAATAAAAAATAAAATGGTAGGTAGAGTGTTTGCTGTTGTAAAAAGAGGCACACCTTATGTTGAATTAAAAGGATATAAAAAAGTAGCTTAATAATTGTTAATAAAAAATGCTTAAATTATTTTTTTTAACCATAGAATTCCTGATAGAAATTAGGTCAATTAATTAATATATGTTTAATGATACAAACAGTTATAAAATAATAAGCTGTGAATGGTTACCATATTTTTTTATCCATAAAAAATTCCAAAAAGCCTAAAAAAATCTTTGCAATTTTTGCAATTTTTTCAATCTTTACATTTTTTTTAATTATTACATTTTTTTAATTTTTCAACGATAATAAGCTATATTTAATTAATAATACCAAATAAAAATATAAATTATGAAAAAACATAAAATATTAATAATAATAATTTTTTGTATAATAGGATTATTGTATTCATGTATAAAAGACAAATTTGATTTTGATAAATTTGCAGGAGGTCAATATGAACCAGATGTTGCAGCACCATTAATACACACAAGATTAGCATTATGCGATTTACTTGGTGAATATGACAGCTCTAATGTAATTACCGAGGATAGCAATTCTTTTTTAACTCTTATATATTGTAATACTGTTTATTCAAAAGAAGCTGATGAGTTTGTAGATATTCCTAATCAACCTATTAATACAAATATTATATTACCTGCGCCTCTTATCTTAGCACCTGGGGATAGTGCTGTTATTCCTTATTCTGAAGATTATCAGTTTATTGTGAACAATAATGAGATTCTTGATAGCATATTTGTTAAAGCAGGTGATATAAGCAGTATGGATTTTAATCTTAATTCAGACATTAATCATTATGCCAAGATAGAGATAACAATACCTTCTGTAACAAAATATGGAATTCCTTTTAATAAAATAATGCCTTTTGATTATACAGGTCCTTTGCCTATATCTCAGAGTTTTAGCTTGGCAGGATATAAGATTACATTTTTAGATAGTAATAAAATTAAAATAAATTATAATATTACTGTCTATGGTGATGCAAATCCTGATAATTCTCCTTATTTTATATCAATGGGAGATGGTATAATAGATATTCAGTTTTCAAAAGTTTTTGGATATTTAAGTCAGCATTCTTTTGATGTTAATATAGATACTGTTTCTTTAGATATTTTTAAAAATAAAATAGATGGAAATTTTTTTTTAGAAGACCCCAAAGTAAATATTTTTGTATCAAATTCTTTTGGCTTTCCGATAAATGCTCATTTTGTGCAAATTGGGGCTCATTCAGATGATAATGCTCCTTATGATGTTTCTGTTTCAGGTTCAGGAATACCTGACCCTTGGATTATTAACTATCCAACATATTCAGAGATAGGACAGAAAATTGAGACATCTCTTATCCTTAATAAGACAAACAGCAATATTAATGATGCAATAAATATATCTCCGGAATATTTATTTTGTGACATTACAGCATTGTCAAATCCTGACGGTGTGATTATAAAAAATTTTGCACTTGACACAAGCAAATTTGATGTAGATATTGAAGTAGAACTTCCATTATATGGCAGGGCTTGGGATTTTGTAAATCAGGATACTATGGACTTTGATATAGATGATGTTGATGAATTGGAATCAATATTATTTAAACTTAATATTAATAACGGGTTTCCTATTGATGGGAAAGTGCAGATTTATTTTACAGATACACTTTATACTGTGCTTGATTCTCTTCTCAGTTCATTTCAGCAAGTTATTGCTTCTGCTGTTCCGGGTGGTCCACCTGACTATAAAGTAATTTCGCCTACAAATAAAACAACGACTATCTTATTTGATAAAAGCCGTTTGAATAATATTGTAAATACTAAAAAGATGATACTTAAAACAAAACTTGCTACTTCTGATAATGGAAATACAATAGTAAAAATTTATTCCGATTATAATATGGAGATAAGACTTGCAGCCAGAGCCCAACTTAGTATAGATTTTTAATTTATATAAGAATATGAGTAAATAGTAAAGAATTATGAATTATGATACTATATACTGGAAAATTACGGATTATGAGTTTTGTACTTTGTGCTTGAAACTTGGAACTTGAAACTTGAAACTTGAAACTTTAAATCTTTATCTTGTTAAAAATATAAAAATATGAACAAAATTATACATAAGAAAATCTTACCTGCATTTTTAATGTTATTTATTTTACAGGGATTATTTTTTAATATATCTTATGCACAGCAGGATTTAACAATCTATAATATGCAAAGCATTCCACAGTCAAGTTATACAAATCCTGCTTTTAAACCAATACCGGAATATAAATTTTATATTGGTTTTCCTGCATTATCTTCTTTTTATCTCGGTGTTGGAAATACTACCGGACTTAAATCCAAAAACAATATTATAAGACGAGATGATGACTCATTGAGTATTAATTTTGACAATTTTGTTGATAAACTAAAAAAAAGAAATTTCTTGTCATTACAATTACAGGAAGAAATATTATCTTTTGGCTTTAGACAGAAAAAGAATTATTTTAGTTTTAGTTTGACAGAGAAATTTTTTGCACATTTTTCATATCCTAAAGATTTGATGTTGTTATTATGGAAAGGAAACGGGCAATTTGTTGGCAAGACAGCAGATTTTAAGGGAATAGGATTAAATGCAATGCATTACAGGGAATATGCAGTAGGAATGTCTCATGAAATAAATAATAGATTAACAGTAGGAGCAAGAGGAAAATTGCTTTTTGGCAAATTAAATGTTAATTCCAAAAAGACAGAGATATCTCTTTATACAGATGAAAATACTTATGACCTTACAGCTAATTCAAATATACTTATTAACACTTCTATACCCGAAGCAATGTTTGAAGATTCTCTTGACTTTGATGCGGGAAATTACATAATGAATACCAAAAATAAAGGACTGGCTATTGATTTAGGTGCTTGTTATAAGCTAAACAATAAATTTACATTTTCAGCAAGCGTAATTGACCTTGGCTATATAAAATGGAAATCAGATGTAAAAAATTATTATAATGATAATGTTTCTTTTACTTTTGAGGGCTTTGATATCGGAGATATGCTTAAATATGATACTATTGATTTTGATGATGTAGCAGAAGAATTGCTTGATTCACTTGCTGATATTTTTGAGATAAAAGACAAAAGTTCTTCGTATAGTACTATGCTTAATACAAAAATTTATTTAAGTGGAGTATATAACCTTACTTCTAAAGATAGGATAGGAGCATTGATAAGGACTGAATTTTTTAACAGAGCAGTTCATACTGCTTTAACATTATCATATAACAGACAGTTTGGGAAGATTCTTAATCTCTCAGGAAGTTATTCTATGCGAAACAGAAATTATGGCAATTTAGGTTTGGGCTTTGCTTTAAATCTTGGTTCTTTTCAGTTTTATCTTATTAGTGATAACATTCTTGGACCTTTGATTTATGATAAATATAGCTGGACAGAAGAACATGATGAATATGATGACAATGGTAATAAAACAGTTAGTTATGAAGAACAGAGTATTATGTTTCCTTCATATTCAAGATATATGAATGTTCATTTTGGAATTAATTTTATCTTTGGTTACAGAGGACCAAAAAAGAATACCCCTTCTTTGACAGAATAATTTTATTCTGTTTTATTCTTTATTTTTTCTTAGCCATATTTTTTGTCCTACATAAGGTTGTGCGTTTTCTGATATAATATTTCCCTTATATAGATATTTTAATTTTATACCATATAATTGAGATATATAATACATGGTTTCATTTTGCTTAACAATATGGAACTCAGCATCGGCTTTTTTTCTTTTTGGTTGTAAATAAATTGTCTGTCCTTGCTTAATGCAATCTTCTTTTGTTAAATCATTGTATTTATATATTTGCCATGCAAGCATATCAAAGTCCTGAGCAATTTTTAGAAAAGTATCTCCTTTTTTTGCAATAGTATATTTAATATTATTTTTTAATAATATTTTTCTCTTATTATCTGAATTTATTAGTGTATCTGTTAATATATTGGCTGTTTCTGTTTTTTTTTTAACTTCTTCAGTCAAATTATTTTCTGATGTTAAAATATTTGTGGTGTCTATTGGTATATTTGAAGCAATAGCAGTTTCCTGTGTATCTAATTCGTATAATTTATTTTCTTCAATAATTTTTATCAAAAGATGAGGATATTTAGGATTTGTAGCATATCCTGCTTTTTTTAGTCCATAAGACCATGCTTTGTAATCAGTAATATCCAAATCAAATAAGGACTCGTATCTTGACCTGGATGTTAAAAAATAAGAATGGTCTTCAAAAGATTCAAGAGGATTATTATATTTACGAAAGCATTCGTTTTTTATATCATCATCTTTGTAAAGAGTAGGTCCATCCCATTCCAAATGGCACTTAATCCCAAAGTGGTTGTTTGCTTTAACTGCTAATCTGCTATTGCCTGTTTCTGATTCCAACAAACCCTGTGCAATAGTTATACTTGCCGGTATATTATATTTATTCATTTCACGTATTGCTATATCTTTATATTTTTCAATATATTCTTTTGTAGTTATCTTTTGCCCATAAGTATAAATATCATTGCAAAAGAAAAAGAATAATAAAATAAAAATAATAGTATAAGAAGTAAATATTTTTTTCACTTTTTTAAAATAATATTTATTATTTTGTTAATATTTTAGGTCTTGTTAATTAAATATAGTTTATTATCGTTGGAATATTGAAAAAATTGTAAAAATTGCAAAGATTTTTTTAAAGTCCTTATCCATAATTTTTCCAATTATTTCAATTTTTTAATCTTTTCAACGAAGTATTAATATATCAGATTATTATTGAAAAAATTGTAATGATTGTAATGATTGTAATGATTGCAAAGATTTTTTTTAAAGCTCTTATCCATAATTTTTCCAATTATTTCAATTTTTTAATCTTTTCAATAAAGTATTAATATATCAGTTAATCTATTATTCATAAATGATTTAATTATACTTAATTAACAATGCCATATTTTAAGATACAAAAATATAAAATTTAGTATAGCTTAAATATTATTAATATATATTAATAAAAAGTTATTAACAATATGTTTGCAATATATTTATTACCAATATGTTATAATGTTCATTAATGTTTATTTCTTTATTTTGTAAAATATTTTTTCACAAATTTTACCGAAGAACCTATAAAATACAAAATTGGTATTTAAGGGGACTTCTATTAATTCATTTCTTTCAAGAAACAAATATAATGAATAAGATGCGAGACATAAATATTTCTTAATAGCCGTAGCTATTAAGAAATATTTTGTCGAAGTCAGATTGTTTATTATATTTGTTCCCTTTGGGTTTTCAGAGTTTCCCATATACTTCTTCAGATTTTCTTGCATTATCCCGATAGTGCTTTAAAAATCTTCCTCGTCTATGGAAAACTCTGAAAATTTTGATGCGAATGAATTAATAGAAGTCCCCTTAATAATCCTTTTTTTTTACTTTTGCAAATATACGAATTACAAAGTTTTATTTGTTAAAAAAAACGAAAGATATATGGCAGAAATAAATAATTTACAAAGACAAGGTTTTGCCAGTAAGTTTGGAGTTATTGCAGCCACAGCCGGCTCAGCAGTAGGACTTGGCAATATATGGAGATTTCCTTATGTAACAGGCACTAATGGGGGAGGAGCATTCATTTTTATTTATCTTATTTTTGTAATAGTAATAGTTATAAATGTTATGCTCTGCGAATTTATTATTGGTCGCAGTGCTCAAAAAAATCCTGTTGGTGCATTTAAAAAACTTGCTCCGGGTAAACATTGGCACTTTGTAGGACTTATGGGCGTTGTAGCAGCTTTTGTTATACTCGCTTTTTACAGCACTGTAGCTGGATGGACATTAGAATATATTTTTAAGTCAATAACAAATGCTTTTAGCAATAAGAATCCGTCAGAACTAAGTTCTATGTTTGATACATTCAAATCAGGAAATTTTTTGCCTGTGCTTTGGCAATTAGTATTTATGGGTTTAACGGTCTGGATTATAATTTCAGGTGTTCAAAAAGGTATTGAAAAGTATTCAAAGATATTGATGCCTTTGTTATTGATAATCATTATTATTTTAGATATCAGAGCTATTACATTGCCCTGTGCAGGTAAGGGCTTATCATTTTTGTTTAATCCTGATTTTTCAAAAGTAACGGGTAATACTATTTTGCAGGCACTGGGACAGGCATTTTTTTCATTGAGTGTAGGTATGGGAACATTAATAACTTATGGCTCTTATATTAACAAAAAAGAAAATTTGGCAAATACAGCGGTTACAGTTGCAGGTATAGATACTCTGGTTGCAATATTAGCAGGCATTGCCATATTTCCTGCTGTTTTTGCTTTTGGTATTGAACCCAGCGCAGGTCCCGGACTGGTCTTTATCACATTACCAAATATATTTCAACAAATGACAGGAGGATATATTTTTTCACTCTTATTTTTTGTTTTGTTATTAGTGGCAGCTTTAACTTCCTCAATATCTGTTCTTGAAGTAGTAGTTGTATATTTTGTTGAAGAACTTAAAATGGTTCGCCGTAAAGCTACTATTGTTGCAGGTGTATTGATAAGCATACTTGGAATTTCCTGCACTTTATCATGGGGCGCAATGTCAGGCATATCCTTTTTTGGTAAAAATATATTTGACTTGCTGGATTTTTCTGCTTCTAATATATTCCTTCCTATAGGTGGACTTTTTATAGTTTTATTTATTGGATGGTTTTATAAAAAAGAATTCACAAGACAAGAACTTTCAAATAACGGGAAGTTTAAAGTCAGATATTTTTCTGTTTTTATATTTTTAGTTAAGTTTATTGCTCCTGTAGCTATTGCAATAATATTTTTAAATGGTATAGGATTGCTGAAATTTTAGTTAGGGTAAAAGTAAAAACAAGATAAGAGTAAATGGAAAAAGCACAAAGTATCAAGTTCCCGGCTTTTGGTTCCAAGTTCAAAGTTCAATATTCAAAGCTTGCTCTGAGAACTAAGCGAAGTGATTTCACAAAGTAATTACTTATGTTATATTTCCTCATTTAACAATGCTTTTACATCTCCAAAATACGAATTTATTTTATCAAGAGATATTTTCTTTTCTTTTTTATAACATAATTTAAAATAATTTCTTAAGTTCTTTAATTCATTTTCTATTTGATTTAAAGGATTGTCTAAAATACCCTGTAAAGTAACAGTTCTTTCTCCTTTCTTGTATCTCTTTATTGAAGATAAATAACTTAATGAGTAAGATAGGATAGAAAGAGAATAATTCAGATTGATAAAAATAGATTTATTAAGAATCTCTGAATCTAATTCAAATCCGGTTTCAAAAAAATAATTTTTCATTTTGGACCACGACATATTAGAAATAAGCATTTCCGCAAATAATTCCCTTTTCGCTAAAAAATAATATTGATCTGCTTGCAAAAATGTTTCAATGCTTCTTTTTCCTAAATAATCATAAATATGTTTATTTGGGGAAGTGTTAATAAGAAAATCTTTTGCTTTTTCAAAAATATCTTTATTTCCACAAAGATATTTCCCAGTTAAAATTTTATCAGTATATTGAATATCCCGATAAAATATTTTTTTTTGAAAATTATTTATTTCTATTTGACCAATATCAAAATTATTAGCTAAAATATTTTTCCTTACATTATTATCATAAACAGGAAATTGCTTTACATTATTGTTATAAATCAGTAAAATATCTAAATCATCTCCTTTTTTCTGAGAACCATAAATCATCCCTAATAATAGATTTCCTTGAGATTTACTTATTTCTAATATTTGACTTATTAATTCTGAAATAGGAATACTTGAATGAGTATCTTCTTTCATATAGTTTGTTAATATTATGAATTAAAAAAAAAAATAAATTTTTTTGTTGTATTTGTTTTATACTCACCCATAGCCCCTCTCTACTGGTAGAGAGGGGAACCAAAAGGGGAGAGTAAAAGTCGTAAATTACTTAATCAACGGTTTTAAAAATACTGTTCAATTCTTTGTTTCACCTCTTCAATATTTTGCAATTCTTCATTTTTTATTCTTATTATCTTTAATCCTTTATCTTTTAATATCAAATCACGATTTTTATCTCTTTCTTTCTGATAATTATGTATATCTCCATCTAATTCAATTACTAATTTATGTTTTGCACAATAAAAATCAGGAACAAAGAAAAATAATTCTTTATTATTTGTTTCATATATAACAGGATGCTGACGAAGAAATTTTTTCCCTCTAAATTTTCTGTTACGCAATTCTTCCCATAATACTTTTTCTGCTGGTGTTTGATTCTTTCTTAATTTTTTTACTATTTTTAATATTTCATTATATTGCATTTTATTTTTGTTTTTATACTCACCCCTAGCCCCTCTCTACTCGTAGAGAGGGGAACCAAAAGGGGAGAGTAAACAACAAACTAGCTGGTTATCTCTTAATAATTATTCCTGTTTTAGAATAATCAGAACTTATAAAATTATAAAAATAAATCCCTTTTGAATAATCTTCTAAACTAACATTAAACTTATTTTCCCCAACTTTTGATTTTATTAATTTATCTTCAAGTTCTTGTCCTTGTGAATTATATAATTTAAATGAAACATCTTCTGGTTTTTGCAAAAAGTATTCAATTGTAAAATTTGAGTTTGTTGGATTTGGATAAAGTTTAAATTCAGATATTTTGTTTTCAGCAATTGAATTTGTTGTATCGCTTGAAAAAGAAATATTTTTTTGAGTAATATTACTTGCTAAATCTTTTACATAAAATTCTAAATTATTTTGTCCTTGTTCTGCTATTATTGAATCTGGAATATTTTCATTTAAATAAATTTTTGGCTCTGAATTTAATTGAAAATAAGAATTAGCAAAATCTAAATTATTATCAGAAGCTGTAAAATCTAAAGGAATTTTATTTATATGATAAGTTGTATTTTCAGGAGAATTAACAACTAATTCAGGTGGTGTTGCATCTTGTGTAAAATTTATAACTAAGCTATCTAAATTTTTAGGCAAATCCAAGCCATATATTTTTAAGGTATGTGCTCCATCTTCTAATGAAACAGGAATTGTAATGTCTTTTTTATACAGAGGAACACGATATATATCAGGATCCCAAGTTCCTGGAAATGTATCTAATTCCTGGGAATCAATTTTATAAAATTGATATTCATTTAAAAAACTTGAATCACTTTCACAATCAGAAACACTAATATCAAAATCTGAAATCTTTACAACACTACTATCTTGAATTGAGCAAGTTATTTGAGGTGGAATTGAATCAAGTTTTGGGTTTTTTAAAACTAAAGAAATATCATTGACATTAGTCATACTTACAACACCCTCATCTAATTCCATTCCTAAAAAATTCAGTGGACCCCTGTTACGAACAAGCGTATCTGTACCCATAATATAATTTTCCCAAAATATCATTGTATCCCAATTTAAATAAGGAGTTGTTAAAGGCAAACCATCTCCTGGTGTTAATCTTCTATTTGGTGTTCCAGGAGGCATACTTGAATCAAAGATATACCAATCATTTAAATCAAAAATATTATCTCCAACCATTACAGCATTTTTAGTTTTGTTTTCATACAAAAAAAAAAAAACAGGTATTTTAAATTCACCATTATGTTCTAAAAAAAATTCAAAATTAGTTAAATTTAATGAACCATCCTCAAGCTCATTATATCCATTATAATTAATCATTGTCTGAGTTCCATACATCCCATCTTCCCATCCTGAAGGCATATAATAAGAAAGACTATCTTGTGTAAATGCTTGTTCTAACATTTGGATTTTAGTGTTTTTATCTGCAATGTTCCAAGCAGGATTATCTTTATGTGAAAAAGGATTAATTATACAAAGGGGTTTTTCTTGTGCATTTCCTAAAAAAGGCAAAATCAGTAAACACAGGAAGGCAAAAATCTTAGCAAATAAGGATAAGGATATGAATGCAAAATTTACAGGAGGATATTTGTTTGTTAAATATGCCGGGGTTTTAATCACATTAAAACCGGCATTTTGCTTTGAACAAGACAAAAGAGAATATTTTTCTGTTTTATTATTAATTGCAGGAACAGAAAATTTTGATGTTTTTAAAAAATCAGCTTTAAAAAAATTGTTATACGTAGCAGACAATAAATTATTAACAGTATAATCATTTTTCGGGACAAATGTTTCATCTGATATATCAGAATAGCAATGCTGATATAAAAGGAGCGGGATAATCAGAGTATAAGTCAAAATTATTATAAAAGAGTGTTTCTTTATTTCGGCTTTGCTCAATAACCTTATTTTTGTTTTACTCATTTTACTCAAAATTTTTTACAAATATATAAAATGTTTTTTAATTACAAATGATTTTTAATAAATTTTTACAAATATATAAAATGTTTTTTAATTACAAATGATTTTTAATAAATTTAAAAAGAAAAGAAATATATGTATTTTGTTTTTGTTTTATACTCACCCCTAGCCCCTCTCTACGAGTAGAGAGGGGAACCCAGAGAGGAAAGTAAAAAATATTGAGTAATTTTTTGTTCTAATATCAAGTTTTAAGGTCTAAAATCTTAATATTTTTACTGTTTCACTATTTTTATCGTTAAATTATTAATTTTTGCTATTTTGTTTTTATACTCACCCCTAGCCCCTCTCTACTCGTAGAGAGGGGAACCAAAAGGGGTGAGTAAAAAAAATTACTCAATTTTTTGTTCTAATATCAAGTTTTAAAAGTCCTAATCCTTCGGTGCTATAAAAATGGAACGGAATAAAATTTTGATGTTTTTATTTAAAAAATTTATACCCAACAGGTGCTATGCGACCTGTCGGGTTGGAATTTATAATGAACAATAGAACTTTGCTTTCTTTATATAATTTTAAGTTTAGCAAATTTTAAAACTAATTGTTTTTGTCCAATATTTTTAAAAAACACAGTAGCTTTTCTGTTAGAATTTGAACCATCAATATTTATAATCTTACCTTTTCCAAAAATTTTGTGTTCTACCTGCATTCCAACCTGAAAAGCTTTTGTATCGTCCGGTTCATAATTCATATTGCTACTATTATTCAAATCTCTAATCCTCTTAAATTTTCTGTTAAAACCCTTATTATCTTTTATTTCTATAGAACTATCTATATGAGGCATATAATTATTTTTTCTTCCAAATCTCAGTTCTTTGTTTATAGATTTTTCTTCCTGAGAATCTATATATTTAGAATCAATTTCTTCTATAAATCTGCTTGGTTCACAAATAGAAATCTGTCCCCAGCGATAACGATTTTCTGAATAAGAGATAGTAACTTGTTTTTTAGCTCTTGTAATTGCAACATAAAACAATCTTCTCTCTTCTTCCAAATCCTTCATTGAACTTAATGACTGGATAGAAGGAAATAAATTTTCTTCCATGCCAACAATATATACATAAGGAAATTCAAGCCCTTTTGCTGCATGCACAGTCATCAAAGAGACCATATCATTATTATCTTTATCATCCTCATCTGCATCTGTAAGTAAAGCAATATCCTGTATAAATTTATCCAATGTTTTTATCTCTAAAGAATTATCTTTATTAACATCTTCTTTTTTTTCTGAAAATTCTTTTATAGCATTTAATAATTCTTCAATATTTTCATATCTGTTTACTCCTTCAGGACTTTTATCTTCATACAAATCTTTTATAATACCTGTTGAATCAGCAATTTCTTTTGCCAATTCATAAGCATTTTTTGTTTTAAGATGAGCAGAAAAACTTTTTATCATTATAACAAAGTCATAAACCCTTGATTTTACTCCATTGCTAATATCTATGTCTGATTTATTTATTTCTTCTAATACGTTCCATAAATTTTTATTCATTTTATTGGCAAAGACAATAATTTTCTCAATACTATTTTTCCCAATTCCTCTTTTTGGATAATTAATAACGCGCATAAGAGCTTCTTCATTCTTATTATTAACTGTTAATTGAAAATAAGAAACTATATCTTTTATCTCTCTACGTTTATAAAAAGATAAGCCACCATAAATCCTGTATGGTATATTTATCTTACGTAATGATTCTTCCATTACTCTTGATTGAGCATTTGTACGATAAAGAACAGCAAAATTTTTATTCTCTAAATGATAATTCATCTTATTTTCAAATATAGAACCAGCTACTAATTTGCCTTCCTCATTATCAGTTATAGATTTTATTAGTTTTATTGTTTCTCCTGTGTTATTTTCTGTCCATATCTTTTTCGGAATCTGCTTCTTATTATTAACTATAACACTGTTAGCAGCATTTACAATCATTTTTGTGGACCTGTAATTTTGTTCAAGTTTAAATGTATTCAAATCAGGATAATCTTTTTTAAAATTTAAAATATTTTTAATATCAGCACCTCTAAAAGCATAAATACTCTGAGAGTCATCACCCACAACACATAAATTTTTATTATCAGCAGATAAACTTTTTACTATTAAATACTGAATGTAGTTAGTATCCTGATATTCATCAACAAGTACATATTTAAACTTTTTTTGATATTTGTATAATACATCAGGAAAATCTCTTAATAATATATAAGTATTAAACAGTAAATCGTCAAAATCCATAGCACTTGCTTTAAAACAACGTTTACTGTATAAGCTGTATAATAATCCTAATTTTGGTCTTCTGATTGAATTATTGTAATTTATAACTTCATTATTTGAATTATAATCATCAGGAGAAATAAGATTAACCTTTTCAGATGAAATTACTTTTAAAACATAACCTGGATTATAAATTTTGTCATCCAAATCCTGTTCTTTAATTATTTTTTTTATTAACCTTTTTGAATCTTCTGCGTCATAAATACTAAAATTTGAAGGATAACCTAATTTATTTGCTTCATATCTTAATATCCTTGCAAAAACAGAGTGAAATGTTCCCATATATACATTTCTTGCCTCAATACCACCAACAAGTTCTACAACTCTTGCTTTCATCTCTCTCGCAGCTTTGTTAGTAAAAGTAAGTGCTAAAATATTAAACGGGTCAACACTTTTACTTATTAAATAAGCAATACGATATGTCAGAACTCTTGTCTTACCGGAGCCGGCTCCTGCAACTACCATCATTGGACCATCTATACATTGAACAGCTTCTGCCTGTTTTTTATTCAAATCTTTTAAAATATTTATCATTTTTTAATATTTTTGCAAAAAACAAAAGTAGCAATTTTACCATTAGATATATTATAAAAAAAAATAATTTTATTTAATATAGTTTGTTTTATTAAAAAAAAAATATTACTTTTGCCGTTTTTAAAAAGTTTATCAAAATAAAAATTAAAGATATTAATATGCCGACGATACAACAGTTAATACATAAAGGACGAAAAAAAATAATTAAAAAAAGCAAATGTCCTTTATTAGATTCTTGCCCTCAAAAAAGAGGCGTGTGTGTAAGAGTATATACAGCTACACCTAAAAAACCTAATTCTGCTATGAGAAAAGTGGCCAGGGTTAGATTAACTAATGGTAAAGAAGTAAATGCATATATTCCGGGCGAAGGTCATAATTTACAGGAACACTCAATAGTTATGATTAGAGGCGGTAGAGTAAAAGACCTTCCTGGAGTAAGATATCATATAATAAGAGGAAATTTAGATACATCTGGTGTTGAAGGTAGAACACAAAGAAGGTCAAAGTATGGAACAAGGAAACCAAAAGGAAAAGAAAAATAGAAATAAATTTTAAATAAAAAAAATTTAACATATTAAATTAAAATGAGAAGATCTGTCCCTAAAAAGAAAAAAACGCTTCCTGACCCTAAATATAACGATATATTAGTAACAAAATTTGTTAATAATCTGATGTTTGAGGGAAAGAAAAATATTGCATTTAAAATATTCTATGAAGCTATTGATATAGTATCTGAAAAAATAAAAGAAGATGGATTAAAAGTATGGAAAAAAGCTTTGGAAAATGTTACTCCATCTGTTGAAGTTAAAAGCAGAAGAATAGGTGGTGCTACCTTTCAAATACCAACAGAGATAAAACAGGAAAGAAAATCCTCTATAGGAATGAAAGCTATGATAAAGTATGCTCGTAATCGCAAAGAAAAAACTATGAGTAAAAATTTATCTTCCGAAATTATATCTGCTTATAAAGAAGAAGGTGGAGCTTTTAAAAGAAAAGAAGATATTCATAAAATGGCAAACGCTAACAAAGCTTTTTCTCATTTTAGATTTTAAAATAAATTATAAATTGTTAGGATAATAGCAAATACAGAATTTTTTTTATAAACACTAAATAGTAATATTAAATAACTAATAATATAAGTATATATACAATAAATAAAAATGCCGGAGAATTTAAAATATATAAGGAATATTGGTATTATGGCTCATATTGATGCGGGTAAAACCACAACAACTGAGCGTATATTGTATTATACCGGAAAAAATTATAAAATAGGTGAAGTTCATGATGGAGCAGCCACTATGGATTGGATGATACAAGAGCAGGAACGTGGAATAACAATAACATCAGCTGCTACTACTGTATTTTGGAGTAAGAATAATGAAAAATATAAAATCAATATTATAGATACACCCGGGCATGTTGACTTTACCGTTGAGGTTGAAAGGTCTTTAAGGGTCTTAGATGGAGTTGTTGCTGTCTTTTGTGCTGTAGGTGGCGTTGAACCACAATCAGAAACTGTATGGCGACAAGCTGATAAATATAAAATTCCTAGAATCAGCTTTGTAAATAAAATGGACAGAGCTGGTGCAGATTTCTTTTCAGTAATATCACAAATAAAAGAAAAATTAAACGCCAATCCTATACCTTTGCAAATACCAATAGAGATAGGAGAATATTTTAAAGGTGTTGTTGATTTGATAAAAAATAAAGCTTATATCTGGGACGAAGAAAATTACGGAATAAATTATTATGAAGAACCTATCCCGGATAATTTAATAAATATTACTAATAAATATAGAAATAAGCTTATTGAAGGTGTTGCTGAAGAAAATGATAATTTGTTTCAGAAATTTTTAAATGATTCTAACTCTATCACTGAACAGGAAATTGTTGAGGCCATAAGAAAAGCTACAATTGAAATGAGAATAACTCCTGTTATGTGCGGAGCAGCATTCAGAAATAAAGGAATACAACCTTTATTGGATGCCATTATAAATTATTTACCAAGTCCTGTTGATATACCACCTGTTACAGGTATCAATCCAAAAACAAATAAGGAGGAGATAAGAAAAACTGACGAAAAAGAACACTTTTGTGCATTAGTTTTTAAAATAGCAACAGACCCTTTTGTTGGAGAGATATCTTTTTTTAGAGTTTATTCAGGAATGCTAAAATCCGGATCTTATATTCTAAACTCCAATATGAATAAAAAAGAAAGAATCTCTCGTATTATGCAAATGCATGTCAACAAACAAAATCCTTTAGAATCAATCATAGCTGGAGATATAGGTGCGGCTACAGGATTAAAGAATATAAGAACAGGTCATACTATTTGCGACGTAAAATATCCTATCATCCTTGAATCTGTCAGTTTTCCTGAACCTGTTATTAATATTGCCATAGAACCTAAAACACAAGCTGACATTGATAAATTGGATACAGCTCTAAATAAGTTACAAGAGGAAGACCCTAGTTTTAAAGTAAAAATTGATAAAGATTCAGGACAAACAGTAATAAGCGGAATGGGAGAACTACACCTGGAAATCTTACTTAACAGAATAAAAAGAGAATTTAAAGTTGATTGCAATCATGGAATGCCACAGGTAGCTTATAAAGAAGCTATTAGTAATGCGGTTATATATAGAGAATTATATAAAAAACAAACAGGCGGTAAAGGTAGATTTGCTGACTTAACTATTGAGGTGTCTCCAGCTGATAAAGAATTTAAAGGTCTGGACTTTATTAATGAAATAAAAAAAGGAAATATTCCAAAAGAATTTATACCATCAATAGAAAAAGGATTTAAACAAGCTATGACAAATGGAGTTTTGGCAGGATATCCTATGAATAATTTAAAAGTACGACTGATAGATGGAAATTATCATCCTGTTGATTCTGACCAGCTATCATTTGAAATAGCTGCTGAATTAGCATTTAAAGAAGCTTGCAAAAAAGCAAAACCAATACTGATAGAACCTGTTATGGCGTTAGAAATTGTTACACCTGATGAATATATCGGAGATGTTACAGGCGACCTTAACAAAAGAAAAGCTCATTTAAATAATATAACATCAAAAATAGGATACCAAATAGTTAACGCTAGTGTTCCTTTATCTAAAATGTTTGGCTATGTAACAGATTTAAGAACTATTACTTCAGGAAGAGCAAGATTTACTATGGGATTTTCACATTATGATAAAGTGCCTAATAATATATCAGAAAAAATTATTTATAATATTAAAGGTATTATTGTTAATTTATAAAAAAAAATAAAAAAACGTGGAACAAAAAATTAGAATAAAACTGAAATCTTATGATTATAACTTAGTTGATAAATCAGCTGAAAAAATTATAAAAACTGTAAAATCAACAGGAGCAGTTGTAAGTGGACCAATACCTTTACCAACAAAAAATAAAAAATTTACTGTACTAAAGTCCACTTTTGTAAATAAAAAATCTAGAGAACAATTTCAACTATGTTCTTATAAAAGATTATTAGATATTTATAGTACTACTCCTAAATCAATTGATGCTCTGATGAAATTAGAACTTCCCAGTGGAGTTGAAGTAGAAATAAAGGTCTGATAAAAAATTATTATTAAAACTATAAAGAAATGTCCGGATTAATAGGAAAAAAAATAGGAATGACTAGTATTTATGATGCCTCTGGTAAAAATATGCCATGCACTGTTATTGAAGCTGGTCCTTGTGTTGTAACACAAATACGAACTAAAGAAAATGATGGATATGATGCTGTCCAACTGGCTTATGATGATAAAAAAGAAAAACATACACCAAAAGCTATGAAAGGACACTTTAAAAAAGCAGGAACTATTCCCAAAAAAATAGTAAGAGAATTTACAAGATTTCCGGAAAAAAGAAAATTAGGCGAAACTGTAACAGTTGAAATTTTTGAACAGGGAAATTTTGTAGATGTTGTAGGAACCTCAAAAGGAAAAGGATTTCAGGGAGTTGTAAAACGATATAACTTTAAAGGCGTTGGCGATGCAACACATGGACAACATAATAGAGACAGAGCACCAGGATCTATTGGTGCATCATCTTACCCTTCAAGGGTCTTCAAAGGTATGAGAATGCCAGGAAGAATGGGTAACGACAGAGTTAAAATGATAAACTTAAAAGTTCTTGAAATAATACCAGAAAAAAATATTTTAATAGTTAAAGGTTCAGTAGCTGGACCAAATGGCTCATATATAATAATTGAAAGATGGATATAGAAATATATAAAATTAACGGGGAAAAAACTACCAGAAAAGCAATATTAGATGATTCAATATATGCTATTGAACCTGATGATAATGCTATTTGCTTAGATGTGAAACAACACATGGCTAACAAAAGACAAGGAACTCATAAAACAAAAGAAAGAGGCGAAGTTAGAGGTAGTACAAGAAAAATTAAAAAACAAAAAGGAACAGGAACTGCTCGTGCAGGAGATATTAAATCACCTCTTTTTAGAGGCGGAGGTAGAATATTCGGACCTAAACCCAAAGATTATAACTTTAAATTAAATAAAAAATTAAAAACATTAGCCCGGAAATCAGCTCTGTCACATAAAGTTAAAGATAATAGCATAACTATTATAGAGGATTTTTCTTTTGAAACACCTAAGACCAAAAACTATCTGAATCTATTAAATGATTTTAAAATTGGTGATAAAAAAACATTGATGATACTGCCACAAAAAAATAAAAATGTATATTTGTCCGCTCGAAATTTAAAAAAAGCTAAAATCGTAATGGCTTCAAGCTTAAATACTTATGATGTTTTAAATGCAAATAACATATTAATTATAGAAAATTCTTTAAAAGAAATAGAAAAAACTTTCTCTTAATATAACAATATATATAAAAATGGCTATTTTAATAAAACCAATAATAACAGAAAAAATGACAGCCATTAGCGAAAAAACGAATCGCTATGGCTTTATAGTTGATAAAAAATCAAAGAAAATTGAAATAAAAAAAGAAATAGAAGAACTATATGATGTAAAAGTTAAATCAGTAAATACAATGATTTATTCAGGAAAAGCAAAATCCCGAAACACTAAAGCAGGAATGATTACAGGAAAAACAAAATCTGTAAAAAAAGCTATTGTAACACTAATGAAAGACGAAACAATTGACTTTTACAGCAATATATAATTATTAATAATTTTTTTGGCTAAACCAATTTTTTTTATTATATTTACACTTTTTTTATTGACTAATTTTTTTGTATCTTTGTTTTTTTTACTTTAAAAATATAAAAATATGAAACAAAAAATACTTTTAACACTGCTTTTTGCTGTAAGTATGCAGTTTTGTTTTGGGCAAAGTTATCAATCCATATTTGGAGAGAGTTCAACATCTTGGAAAATACCATTCTGCAACTTAGATATGACAGGAACTGATTCTTTATATATAAACAGTGATACTGTAATAGATGGAAAAACTTATAAAAAAGTTTATAATTATTATGATAATAATTCATTAATAGGTGGTTTAAGAGAAGATACATTATTAGGAAAAATTTGGTGCTATTCTTTTTATTATTGGAATGATTCTACTGAAACATTAATTATGGATTTAAATTTATCTTTCGGTGATAGTTTTTATATTAGTGCTGCTATTTGGCCAACATCAGCAGGATGGTCTATTGTAGATTCTATATATTATGTTGATAATAGAAAGTGTATACAATTAAATAATCAAACTAATTGGGATGATAAATTAACTTTTGTTGAAGGAATTGGTCCTAATATTACTGTTCTATACACAATTTGTAATTGGCTCAATATGTGTCCGTATGTAATATGCTCTTATAAAGATAATGAACTTGTTTATATTAGCAACAATTCCAACTTTATAGGTTGTGATTTAGATTATTCTTTAATATATGATAAAATTAATAATATAGAAGATATTATATTATACCCTAACCCTATTCAAAATATTGGAATATTAAAATTTTTTAATCCGGATAATTCAGAATATACTTTTTCTATTTATAATATACTTAAAGAAAAAGTTCGGCAATACAAAACATATTCTAATTTTATAATTATAAAAAAAGAAAAACTAAAATCAGGAATCTATTTTTATAATTTAATAAATAACAAAACCAATAGAGAAATATCCGGTAAAATTATATTTAACTAAAATTATGAAATCATGAATAAAAAATTACTAAAATCAATCATTTCTTTAGTAATAATTTTAATAATTACATATAAAATTAATGCTCAAGAACAAGAATACGAAAGTGGTATATTATGGGTAACAGTTATAGCTGACGATGCGAAACCAATAAATAATAATAGAAGTAATAATAATAAATTAAATAATATTTTTGACAATTTTAATGTTTACTCATTTAAACAAGCATTGCCTTTTGCAAAGACACCTTCATTACTTGAAATATATGAAATTAAATGTAATTGCAATCAATTTGAATTAATGCAAGAGTTAAATAGTAAAGCATCTTTCTTGTTAACAAGAATAGAGCAATTGCCTAAGCCAATTTTAACTTATGATCCATCTGATTATATGTGGCAAGCTCATTCTGATGATTGGCTTTGGCATCTTCCTAAAATTCAGGCAAATTTAGCTTGGGATATCACTAAAGGTAGTGAAGATGTAAAAATTGTAATTATTGATACACAATTTGATATTCAACATCCGGATCTTTCTAATAAAATTGATCCTCATTATGATCCTTATACAAATTTACCACTTACACTTAATAATTATTTAGATCCAATTCAAAAAAATAAATATTGTCATGGCACTGTAGTTGCAAGTTTTGCAGTTGCTGAAACTGATGGCGGAGGAGATCTTGCTTCTGTAGGTTTTAACACTAAAATTAGTGCTTATACATGGGATAACGGCTTGAGTAAAGCACTTTATGCATCAAATATAATGGGGGCAGATATTATTAGTATTAGTTGGGGACATTGTTCCCCAATGTCTTATGAACAGGCTATTATAAAAGAGATACTTGATAATGGAACTATTATTGTATCTGCTGCAGGAAATGGCAGTGCAACATGTGGTGGAGGATATGTTTATCCTTTTTCAGGAGTATATGATAGCAGAATAATTAATGTAACAAGTACTGATATTGATGACAATCATACTTTCGCGGGTGGAACACATTCGCATTATCAGGAGGTAGATATTTGTGCACCTGGTTATGGTATTATGGGAGCAATGCCAACTATAAATCAGGATGGAACAATTAATTCATGGCCATATTATGGAGATTGTAATGGGACATCTTTTGCCACCCCAATAGTTGCAGGAGTTTGTGCATTAGTTTTATCAGTAAACGATTGTTTACAACCTGAAGAAGTTCAATATATAATAAAATCTACTGCAGATCCTGTAAATGATGAGTATTTATATCCTGGTCTTATAGGTGCTGGTAGAGTAAACGCATACAAAGCTGTCAAATTAGCCAAAGGCGAAGATGGGGTAACTATTGCAAGTGGTGAAAATATAGTATGGACTGAGCCAAAGCATTTTAATACTAATATAGAAATTGAAACAGGTGGTATATTAACAATAGAATCAAAAATATTTTTAGACGAACAAGTTAAAATAGTTATAAAACAAGGTGGTAAGCTAATTATTAATGGTGGACATTTAACAACATTTTGCGATAACTTCTGGCAAGGCATTGAAGTCCAGGGCAACAAAAACGAAATGCAAAGACCTGAATATCAGGGAGTTATTGAACTTGAAAATGGTGCTGTTATTGAAAACGCCCGCTGTGCCATTACCACCTGCCAAAAAAATAATGATGGTGATATAAATTGGGCGACTACCGGTGGTATTATACAGGCAAAAGATGCTAATTTTATTAATAATAAAAAAGCAATAGAATTTCTTTCTTATCATAATATTTTACCAAACGACTATGAAGCTTCTAATTCCAGCCGTTTCTATAACTGCACTTTTGAAACAAATGCACAGCTATCAGACCCGGGCACACTTCCCCAAACATTTGTAAGCTTACATGATGTGAAAGGTGTCAGATTTTTGGGCTGCACTTTCCAAAATATAGCTCCGGCAGGTATTTATACTGCTAAACAAAGAGGCAATGGTATTACAAGTGCTGATGCAAGTTATTCAGTAAAACCTTCCTGCTCATTATTAATATTCCCCTGTCCTGAAGATGCTCTAATACCAAATATTTTTCAAAACCTGTATTATGCAATTTATGCTGCTCATTCAAATAATTTCATACCGGTAACAATTAACGGAAATGAGTTTATTGATAATTTCCGTAGTATAACTTTAAGAGGAATAAATAATGCTACTGTTACTGAAAATGATTTTGATATTGGAGCTTCTTTGTATT
>Ga0265594_1000805_pt1 | contig 25449 bp, 20 predicted proteins | sample saktaG_11_FD_190147 | JGI IMG/M metagenome (GOLD analysis project Ga0265594, IMG submission 190147) | Saline water microbial communities from Sakinaw Lake, British Columbia, Canada - sak_2011_5_24_80m | ecosystem: Environmental > Aquatic > Non-marine Saline and Alkaline > Saline ... | reverse complement strand
CCTGTCCATTGCGTATTCCAGAAGATTGTCGTAAACGCCGCCGGCACGTCACTGTCGATGGAATTCGGCGGCGGCATTAGCAGCACTTTCCCGCCGTCTTGTAGAGCCGCCCGGACCTGCTCATCCAAACGCTCGGCGATGAGCACGCCGGCCGGAGGCTGAGTATCGAGCCCGGCGGGATATACCCAGATATCCCAACTGTTCGTATATGCTGTTCCTTCAATTGATATTGTCAACACAAGTTTTGCCGGTGCGGCAATATTTGCAAGATTCACTTCGATCCTGCCAAGCTCGGTGCCGTTGCCATGCGGGATTGTGGTCCGGGCCAATCGTCCGGAAGTAACTTTCCGGCCGTCGGCATAGGTGATAAACCAGACGGGAGCGGTATTTTGGATTGGAGCCGGCCCGAAATGTGCGATTTCAACTTCGGCGATAAATTTCTCATCGGTGGTCCAGATGCGTTTTTCCATCCGCACGAGAGGAACGGTCTCGCAGCAGTAGCGATGATGCTCCTGCGGTTTTATGTAGCCTTTCGAGTCCCAGAATGGGTCCAGTATGCCGACGAGGGCCGTTCCCTGGCCGGGGAAGTCGTGGATATCGAGCAGTTGAAAGCCGCCGAAGCCGGGCGTCCGCAGCGCCGATTCGATTTCTTCTTTGTACAGCATGGCCTGCAATTTGCCGGAGGCCATAAGGAAATCATTTGCCTGATCGAGCATGTTATTAGCGGCGAGCGAATCGCGGAAAATCTCGAAGTTCAGGGCGCGAAGCACGCCTTTGTATTTGGGAATTTCCTTCAGGTTCGGATAGACACACCATTGCCCGATTTCATGGCTTACGATGGGGACGTCGTACTCTTTAACGAAGCTGCTGTAGTCCGTGGCTGTCTCGGCTCCTTTGGCGTTAAAGCGGCTGTTTAGCCCGGCGCCCCACTGGTGGCCCCGGGGCCCGGGCGTGCTGTGATACTGGTTCTCCGGGATGATGGGCCAGCCGGCGGCACTTGTGTAAAGTCTGCGGGGGTCTTTGGCTTTCCAGTAATCGACTAAGTCTCCGAGAAATCTTTTTTGATTGCGCCCGCCCGGTTCATTGCCGTATGCGAGCATGCAGAACGAGGGGTGATTGCCGTATGCTTTTAGAATCCGGTCGCCCTCGGCGTAAATAAATTTGTCGATGGGCTTGCCGTTGCCTATCGTCGCCCACGCCGGACATTCGACGTGGAACATAACTCCCAGGCGGTCGGCGGCCTCAAAAGCAGCTTCGGGCGGACACCAGGAATGGAAGCGCATGTGGTTCAGGCCGTGGGCTTTGGCAACTCGCAGGATTCGCATCCATTCTTTGACGTCTGTCGGCGGATATCCGGTCAGCGGGAAAATGCAGCATTCCAGCGTCCCGCGCAGAAAGGTCAGGCGGTTGTTAATAGTAAATTGCGTTCCTTTTGTGCCGAACTCGCGCATGCCGAAAGTGACGATCTTTTCGTTGCTGAATTTTTTGCCATCTGCTTCGACTGAAAGAGAAACTTTAAGATTGTACAATGTTGGGGAGAATTCATCCCACAACAACACGTTATCACTCATCGCATAATTGACTTCAATGAAGAATTCTGATTCTGATGCTTTGATTTTAAGCTTATCTTTTTCAGGGGTGTGGCTTTGGTTTGTATTCCAGCTTTCTGCCGCTATTGTGAGTGTTCCGGTGACTTGCTTGTTTGTTGCGTTGTCGATAGTTATAAACAGCTTAGCCGATTTGTTTCGAATGTCAGGATAGACCTGGATGTCATCGATCCATACTCTGTCGGTTGCCTGCAGTTCCATTCGCCCGGTTATACCGTTCCAGTTTGACTGCGTGTGATCGCTGACCGAGTGGGCGTTGACCCCGACGCCATACTTGACCGAATTGTCCACGCGGACGGTCAGTGTATGTCTGCCCGGCGTCATTAATTCGCTTAGATTGTGAATCTGAGGCGTGCAAAGACTGTCCTGCATGCCGGCGGCGGTCCCGTCCACCCAGACTTTTGTCTCCCAGTGACATCGTTCCAGCAGCAGGACGATTCTTTTGCCGCTCCAGCTTTTCGGGATTTCGATCTGCTTCTGGTACCAGGCGGGCCCGACGTAATGTTTCACCGGTGTCAGCCAGAATGGAATCTTTATGTTACCGGGTTGCCTGTACTTTTCGTATTTGTCCTCGGTGAACCATGACTTGTCGACAATCTGGCCGGTCCACTTCGTATCGACGGACGGTTCGTCGCCGTAGCCGTTCTCGGTGGTCGAGCCGGGCAGTTTTATGCTGTCGGGCAGTTTGCCGGCGTACCATTTTTCCTGCTGTCCGGCGTCCTTCGGATCGAGTTTGAAGGACCATTGGCCCGCGAGGGAGATTGTGGCCGCTTTTTTGCTGAGCCCTGCGGTCGTGGCAACTTTTGAATCAGTTGCCTGGCGGCAGCAGGCACACATTGCTATCGCACAAACCGCTGCTATTGTCACTATTGATCGAATCATTTGGTCCTTCAATTTCGGTTACCTCCGTGAGCGAAATGGTGTGCGGTGCACACCCTACGGTATATTTACGTTCATGCGTGCGACGGAATTTATATCGCCCATATCCGGCGTGTACGGCCGCAGCCGGAACTTGTAGCTGTAAGCTTTCGCCGGGAGTGTGTACTCAGGATGCGTTCTGGCGCCCCAGCTATCGTCGCCGCCAACGCCCATCTGCTTATAGTCGAGGTTGACGGTTATGGTTTCTCTTCGCGCCAGCTCGTTTATGTGAGTGGCCTTTTCCAGATCGTCCATTGTAAACGGCCAGGCACTCGCGCTCAGCAGCGGCATACCGACAGCCAATAAACCGGCACCGTCTTTGTTGGTCAACGCCAGCCAGCGGACATCCGTTTTGTTGCCGGTTTCCTGCGGGCGAACGTACGGGTGGAAATTCTCTTCGACCGGCCCGGAATAAAGACCTACGGCCGAGCCGGTTTTGCGGTCCCAGTAGCTCTCGTTCGGACCACGGCCAAACCAGCTCATCGTACTGAACTCGCCGGGTATCGCCATCTGCATTCCGAAACGCGGCAGATCACGTGTACGCTCAGAACCCGGTTCGATACTGCCGGCGACGATTATTTCTCCGCTGCCGAAGACGGTGTAAGTGGATGTATATTTCCAGTTGTCTCCGACTGGAAGCGCGGCTTCGGCAGTGACGCGCACGACCTGCGGCGAGACCTGCTCCGATGTCACCTTGCCGATTTTTCTCTCCTGTCCGGCCCGGCGCCAGATTCCCTGGCGCTGAGGCATCCTGTTGCCGTTGTCGTTATCTATCGGCGCCCGCCAGAAATTGGGAACCAGCGGCTCGGAGATTAATTCCTTGCCGTGGAACTTCAGCGACTCGATCGCTCCGCTTGATTTGCCGACGACGAGCTCAAAATCCTTGCCCGTAATCTTCAGGGCTTTGTCCGAGTCCTGCTGTTTCAACGATGGCATAGCGGCAATATCAGCCGAAGGTGCCTGCGGAGTATCAAACGGAATCTCGAATTGATCCCATGCTACTACGTGTCCTTGTGCGGCCCAGGATGCATCATCGGCCAGGGCAAAGCTGACCTTCAGCAAGTATTCGGCGCCGGGTTTCAGGTCCGGCTTTTCGAACGGGATATTGATTTGTTTATCCTCGCCGGGAGCCAGGGATAGTTTTGGCAATTTTCCTTTCTGGATAGTTTTTCCGTCCTCTGTCAATTCCCATAAGATGTTTACGAAGCTGAGATCGACAAAATCGTATTCGTTGCGAATACGAACAGTTCCCGCCGGAAGCTCGACGGGAGTAACGCTGATACGCTGGTAAACCTTCTTGACCTCATAGAGGGAAGGATTGGGTCTTCGGTCCGGCTGGACCAGGCCGTTGCAGCAGAAATTGCCGTCGTTGGGATTGTCGCCGTAATCGCCGCCGTAGGCCCAGAATTCCTTACCGGCATCGTCGGTTTTGCGCAGGCCCTGGTCGGCCCAGTCCCAGATAAATCCGCCGATCAGACGCTTGTGCGAGCGGATGGCGTCCCAGTATTCCTTCAGGTTGCCGACGGAGTTACCCATAGCGTGTGCGTACTCGCAAAGGACCATGGGGCGATTGTCATCCGGGTCGGTCGCGAGGCGGATGATCTGGGGAATCCGTGAGTACATTCGGCTTATCATATCGACATAGTCGGGATCGTGGGGTCTGGCCGCCGCCCCTTCGTAATGCACGGGACGTGTCGAGTCGTAGTCGTGTATCCATGCGGCCATGGATGAATGGTTTGGGCCGCAGCCGCTTTCGTTGCCCAGTGACCAGAATATTACGGATGGGTGATTTTTGTCCCGCTCGACCATCCGGATTGCGCGTTCCATGAATGAGGTGTTCCATGCCGGGACGTTCGAGAAGTAGCCGCCCACGCCGTGTGTTTCGAGATTGGCTTCGTCAATCAGATAGATGCCGTACTTGTCGCACAGATCGTACCATGCGGGGTCGTCGGGATAATGAGACGTGCGGACGGCATTGAGGTTGTGAGTTTTGAGCAGCTTGATATCCTGAAGCATCCGGCTGACGGGGATAGCGCGGCCGTGGTCGGGATCGTGCTCGTGCCGGTTGACGCCGAAGAGCTTGATGGATCTGCCGTTCACGAAAAGCTGGCCGTCCTTGATTTCGACCTCACGGAAGCCGACCCGGCAACTTTCGATTTCGACAACTTTGCCGTCGGAATCCTTGAGTGTTATTATAAGGGTATATAGATAAGGCGTTTCTGCGGACCACTTGCGCGGATTCTTGATTGTCGTCTGGAGCAGGCCGAACGGCACGTTTCCTCTTTGCGGGTATCTCTCGCTGATTATGGAAGATGCACTTCTGGACAGAGCTTCGGACAGGACCGGCTCATTTTCGGCGTCATAAAGCTGGGCTTCAACGTTCCATCCCTTTAGGTCCTGGTTGATATTATTGGTGATTCTTGGTCGGACCATGAGAGTTGCGTCGGTGTAATTATCGTCGAGGTCGGTGCGAACGGCGAAGTCGCGGATGTGGATCTGCGGTGTCGAGAACAGGTAAACGTTTCGATAGATGCCGGACAGCCGCCACATGTCCTGGTCTTCGAGGTAGCTGGCGTCGGACCAGCGATAGACTTCGACGGCGAGGGTATTCTTGCCGGCCTTGATGTATTTGGTGACGTTAAATTCGGCGGGCAACATGCTGTCCTGGCTGTAACCGACGCTTTGGCCGTTGACCCAGAAGTACGAGGCACTTTTGATGCCGTCAAAGTGGAGAAAAACCTGGCGGTCCTTCCACGTCCCGGGAATCTCGAATTCTGTTCGATAAGAACCGACCGGATTATAATCATGGGGGATATAAGGAGGATTCACTTCGAAGGGATACCTCATGTTAAGATATATCGGCCGGCCGTACCCGTGCATCTGCCAGTTGGAAGGAACCGGAATCTCGTCCCATTTGCTCACGTCATAGCGGGGCCTGAAGAAATCAACCGGCCGATCCGAAGGCTTGCTGACCCAGTTGAATTTCCACTTGCCGTTGAGTGACTTGTAGAATTCCGAGTCTTGACGCTCGCATTGGAGCGCTGCCCTGGTGTCCGGGTAGGGCACTAATGTGCAATGTCCCGGCTCTTTGTTCCGGCCGACTACCTGCGGATTCTCCCAGTCGGGAGCTTCTGCAGAAGTATTGCCGGATACCGGCTCAGGCTGTCCATAGGCTGCGGGCAGCAGGACAATCAATACGGCAATCGCACCGAGCACTTGAAATAATACACACTTTGAATTTCGCATCTTTTTTTCTCCTTCAAGTCGCATCTAAGGTTTCTCTTGTGTTTTACGCTCTCATATACAAGCCGCCATTGACGGCGATATATTCACCGGTGATAAAGCTCGCCGCATGACTTGCCAAGAACAGTATCGCTTTCGCGACGTCCTCAGCGGTGCCGTTCCTGCCTAACGGAGTTTGCCCGGCCACTTCTTTTTTTCGCTGGGCCGTACTGAACTGCTCGTGGAAACGTGTTTCAATAAAGCCGGACAGGACGCTGTTGACTCGAATTCCATATTTTGCAAATTCTTTCGCCATGGATATCGTCTCGGTGGCGACGGCAGCTTTTGCGCCGGAGTACATGCCGGAGCCGTCTGCCCTGCCGTTGTGGCCGGCAACTGAGCCGATATTGACGATATTTCCCTTGCTGTGCTTAAGATACGGCAGGGTGGCCCTGGTTACCAGGAAGATGCTGCGGACGTTGGTAGCATATATATCTTCGTGATAATCTGCCCTTTCAAAGTAACTCGTCGATTGCTTCGGCGAGGTCCTTTTTGCTGGTCAAACCCACCCATTTTTTCTGAACCTGTCCATCCTTAAACAGGATAATCGTCGGTATTGCACTTATACCGAACTCCATAGCACTATCACGAGCTTCATCGGTATCAAGCCTGCAGATTTTGGCCTTGTCCGCGTATTCGTCGGCAAGTTCCTTGATGATAGGAGCTATCATCCTGCAGGGTCCGCACCAGGGCGCCCAGAAATCAACGAGTACCGGAACATCGGAATTATGAACAGTGTTATCAAAAGTAGCATCTGTCAGCTCAATTTCACTACCAGCCATTATTTTGTCCTTTCAACCAAGATTTCGCAGCGAATCACCGCCCGGCTGTCATGCCGGGTTATCCGGCCGTTATAATACCCGGTTTAATCAGCCTCGTCAACCAGGAAGCTGAAAACCGAAAAATTGTTGTTCGAATTTCCGGGTCTTCTTTTCGGATTTTTACCATCCGCCCGGTAGAAGTATATCGGTGACCGGCTCGTTCCACCAATTCGGGTCCCGGAAGTACTGCTTGAGCATCATGGCAGCGACGACGCCGTCGCCGACGGCCGTGGCAAGCTGCATGGCCGCTCCGATTCTGCAATCGCCCGCTACAAACACGCCGGGAACGCTTGTGCGAAGATACGCGCAGTCGCACTTGATGAATTCTTTGTCGGTCAGTTCCACAAAACCTTTCAGAAATCCGGTGTTCGGCTCCATGCCGACGAATACGAACACGCCGTCGCAGGCATAATCTTCTTCTTTGTTGCTTTTGACATTTTTCAGCTTGACCGATTGGACTTTGCCCTGCCCTCCGATGGCGGTGGGAATGGTGCTGTACTTGATAATCAGATTCGAGTTCGGTTCGTTGGCCTTTGTCACCAGTTCCTCGACGAGAATCTTCGAAGCTCGAAATTCATCCCTGCGGTGTATCATCGTGACCTTCGCGGCGAATTTTGCCAGGTGCAACGTTTCTTCGACTGCGGTATTTCCTCCCCCGACGGCGACAACGTGCTTTCCCTTGAAAAATGGCGCATCGCAGGTTCCGCAATAGCTGACGCCCGAACCGCGAAACTCGTCTTCGCCGGGGACACCGAGTTTGCGATAATCGCTGCCCGGCGTTAAAATGACGGTTCTCGCGATGTATTTATCCTTGTCGCAATGGACGGCGATCTTTCCGTCTTTGAGTTTTTCCATGCTGGTTACCTCGCCGCCGGTCTTTATCTCGGCGCCGAAAGTCTGGGCCTGTTTTTGCATCTGTTCGATCAGGCCCGGCCCGTCGATGCGCTCGATGCCGGGATAATTCTCTATCCGGTCCGTATTATTGATCTGTCCTCCCGGCATGAATTTCTCAAGAACCAGGGTCTTGAGCCTGTCGCGGGATGTATAAAGAGCCGCCGCCAGCCCCGCCGGCCCGGCACCAACAATAATGCAATCGTAATTTTCTGGCATGGTAATTGTCCTTTATAAAGTTCTATTTATCTAACGTTTAGAACCCCCGGTGAAACCGGGGGCTAAATATTATTTGTTGTGGCCTTGAACGTATTTTATTCTTTGCTCCAGGGCTGTTCTGTCGAAACAAAACCTTTTGTCGTATCCCTTTGTCCAAAGCTTTCCGTTGTGGCCCGCTGCTTTCAAGGCAAGCCGGGCGGATTTTTTGTAATAAGCCGCGATTTTGCTGATCGGCTGCCGGGTGTATTCGGCGACAATATGAACATGATTCGATTGGACGGACAACGCATAAATACGTTGATCCTGCGATTCCGCTTCCTCGTTAATGGCTTTTCGCACTACTTGCTGCTGTTTTCTCGATAGTTTAACCATATCCTGCGATTGTAATTTTATGTTTCTTTGCATCAGAGCCTTGTTTCCGTGGCAGGTTTGTCCATTTTTCACATATCCGCGTTCATCACCCTGCAGCCATGTGCCATAAGTCGTCCAGGTAATCATATATCCCAGCGTCTTTGCCAAAAGGATACCCCTATTTAGCCCCCGGTTCCACCGGGGGTCTTATTCCTGTTCTTCCATTTTTTCCTGTATTTGGTCGAGATGTATTCCGAAGCGGTCGAGTGTTTTTTAAACGGCGTAACTAAGGACTTCGAGTTCTGTGGTTCTGTCGATGTTACTCAAGATGTCATCAACCTTTTCCATAACCGCATCTTCAATCACATATTCGTTACAATTCTGACATTGCAAAACAGGCAGGGCCTTGATGATAACAATGCAGTCATAGCTGACCTTAAATGGCAGATTGGTGACGAGCTTCTCTAAGCTTCCTCCGCAATTATGACAAATCATAATGTTCTCCTCGTTTTGAAATCTTTTTCCCATTTGTCCGGGCTTGGTTTATAGACGGTAACAATAGTAATGTTATCATCTTCTAAATCGGTTGCTATTTGAGCATGAATAATCTGCCCTTTATATTCTGCATACACGAGATAGCTCGGTAAGTACTTATCCTCAAGATATTGCTCTATTATTTCATACGTATCCACTGTAGATAAAATAGCTTCCCGCGGTATAAACCGGCCTTTCAATCGCATATTAACATGATAGGTCCAGCGTATCCTGCAGCGCCTGATACAAGATTTGATAAAATCTAAAGTATCTGCATTCATTATGTCACCATTTTATCTGAACGGTCTCTTTTGTCAATTATGTTTGTTCTTCCGTTTTTTCCTGTATTTGGTCGAGATGCATTCCGAAGCGGTCGATTTTCTTCTGGCCCTCATCGTACTGGCTGTAGGCGTTTCGCAGGTGTTTGCCGAGGATGTCCCAGGTTCCGCCGAAGTCGGCGAAAGAGGCGTTGAGCTTTTTTAAGTTCTGCCGAATCTCGGCGGCCTGCTTTTCGATCTGCAGGCCGTGCAGGCCCATCGCAACCGTCATCAGGTACGCGTACAAAAGGTTCGGCGATACAGGGATCACTTTTTTATCGAAGCAGTACTGCAATATATCCTGCGTCTCGCCGGCATATTTGACGATCGTTTCGTAATAGATATTCTCTGCCGGGATGTACATAATTGCAAAGTCCAGGGTGCCCTCGGCGGGCCTGATGTAGTCGCCGGCAATCTTGTCGATATGAGTGGTGACGTCTTTAATGAATTGTTTGCGAAGTCTCGCTTTTTCCGGTTCGGTTTCGGCCTTTACGATTTTTTCAAAACCGGGCAGCGGAAACTTGGCATCAACGGACACCGAGAAGCCGGGCATTTGTACCAGGGCGTCGACCATCTTGCCGTCCTTAAATTCATGCTGGAGTTTGTAGCTGTTTTTGGGAAGGATTTGTGAGAGAAGGTTATCGAGCGACCATTCGCCCATCTGGCCCCGGAGTTTGGGCGAGCTAAGAATGTTCTGGAGCCGTTTGAGATCGGTTCCCATTTGCATCATCTGCTTATTCGCGCCCTGTAGTTCGCCGATCTGGGTATGCAGCTCACTGAGCGTCTTCTGGTTCGATTGCAGGCTCTGGTTAAGTGTGCTCTGGCCGGTCTGTAGAGATTTGTTCAGGCTTTCCGTAGTTTTGTCCTGGGCGGTTTTCAAATTGTCCAATTGCTGCTGTAGAAGGCCGATCGAGGCCTGCTGGCCGGCCATTTTCTCGGCGTTGCCGGAATTGGAGACAATCAGCCAGACCAAAAGCCCCAGTACAACAACTACCAGAACACTAATAATAACAGTTAGAATCAGCTCCATCTTTTTTGTCCTCAGTAAATCGGTTTGATTATAGAATGCAATGGGCCGTTCGTCAAAGACCAAAGGCAATTGCTTACGAACATAGAAAAATATTGCCATGTCGGTCGAAGCTTTGTATTGTCCTGACGAGAAATAATTAAAACCAGCTATAGTTAGGTTGTTTAAAATGGAGAAAATAGAATCGGTCATATTCGATTGGGGAGGGGTGCTGATAGACGATCCGCGGCCGGGGCTCTTGCGGTACTGCTCCGAGGCTTTCGGCGTGCCGCTCGAAGATTACACGCCGGTACATGATTCGTTTCTGGATGAGTTCGGGAAGGGTATGATTAGCGAAGAGAGATTCTTCCAACAGATATCCGGTAAGTTGGGTAAATCGATGCCGCCGACTAAGTGGTATGAAGCCTTCCGTTCGGCCTATGTTCCGAAACAGGAGATGTTCCGGCTGGCCTCTTCGCTGCACGATAAGGGTTATAAAACAGCGTTTTTGTCCAATACCGAACTGCCGGCGGTAAAGTTTTTTCACGAGCAGAACTACAATATGTTCGACGTACTCGTTTTTTCGTGCGTCGAGGGATTGGAAAAACCCGAACGAAGGATCTATGAGATTACGTTAGAGAGGCTCGGTTCGAAGGCCGGGCAGGCAGTCTTCATCGACGACAGGCAGGATTACATACGAGGTGCCCAAGACGTTGGATTAAATACAATTCTTTTTCAAAGCATAGATCAAGTTAAGGGTAAATTGACCGAGCTGGGAGTGGAATGAATTACTAATGCGGTTTTCAAAGGCTCTGGAAAACGATGGGATTATTTTGCTCGATGGGGCCATCGGTACGGAATTGGACAAACGCGGCTTGATGGGCCGGGCGAGCAATAATCTTGATGCTCCCCAGGCGGTGCTTGATATCCAGCGAGAATACGCCGCCTGCGGATGCGATGCCCTGACGACAAACACCCTGACGATGAACCGTATCTATATCGAGACACATAACCTCGGCGTTTCCGTGCGAGATGTGAACAGGGCTGGCGTCGAATTGGCGCGACAGGCCGCGGGAAAAGAACGATATGTCCTTGGCAACATCAGTTCGACAGGTCAACTGCTCGAACCTTACGGTAATTATAAGGAGTCACAATTCTACGATGCCTTCAGGGAGCAGGCCGGCATCCTGGCGGAATCGGGAGTTGACGGATTTATCATCGAGACGGTGTTTGATTTGCGCGAGGCGATGTGTGCCCTTCGAGCGTGCAAAGAAAATTTTTCGTTACCTGTAATTGTCTCGATTGCATTTACGACTGAAGAAAAAGGCGGCAGGACAATGATGGGCGACTCGGCAGAACAATGCGCCAAGAGTCTTACCGACGCCGGGGCGGATGTCGTCGGTGCCAATTGCGGCAGTCTTGACCCGGCTCAGATGGCGGTTGTTGTCTCTTTACTCAAGTCGGCAACGAGGTTGCCGGTTCTTGCGCAGCCCAATGCGGGCAGGCCCAAATTAATTGGTGACAAAACGGTGTTTGAAATGGCCCCGGCGTCTTTTGCTGCGGGGATTGCCGAGTGCCTCCATGCCGGAGCGAGAGTTGTGGGCGGGTGTTGCGGAACGTCGCCCGAGCACATTCGCGCAGTGGCCGGCATGCTGGAACAGAGATAGAAAATTTTGAGAGCTATCGGCGGAACAATGGCAAACTATCATCTGGTCATCCTGAAAAAGCCTTATCTGGATATGATTCTGGAAGGTCGAAAGCGAATCGAATTGCGTCTTTATAAAACAAAGCATCCTGCTTTCGGGCGTGTTTTTGCCGGCGATAAGTTATTTTTAAAAATCAGCTCCGGGCCTGTCTGTGCAACAGCGACTGTTGAGGCAGTTAAGAATTTCGAGAATCTGACGCCGGGAAAGATTCTGGAATTGAAGCAGCAATACAATCAAGATATCGGCGGCGGCGACGAGCACTGGCAGAGAAAGATGGACTGCAAATATTGCATCCTCGTTTGGCTCAAAGACGTAAAGACCATCGAACCCGTTCGAATCAGTAAAAAAGACTGGCGGGCGTGGGTGGTTCTTACGGAGAAAAACGACTTTGGTCTATTGAAAAACGCCGCTATAACAAAGCATAACGAGTGATCGCCGGTCTTGTTTTTGTGAAGTTTTCTCGAAAGCTGCAATAAATACTTAACTCGCATCCGTCTATATCCCCGAACAGAGAGAATCCATGCATTAGAGCACAAGTAAAGTCTGATTTCGAAAGGAGTACAAGATGGTAAAGAAGATCATGCTGGTGGTTCTTGCGGCGGCGTTATTGTTGGCGGTGGTTGAGAGTTTAACGGCCCAGCCGCCCGGGAGGGGTTTTGGCGGCAGGCGGGGCGGGGGGAGGGCGGCTCCGCAGGGGCAAGCGCCTTTGCCGGCCAACGAGCAAGAAAAGAAAATTTTGAGCGTCCTTGAGGATTTGGACCGGAACCAGAGCAGAGGGATGATGAACGTGCCGCAGGAAGACGGCAGAATCCTGAGATTACTCACGGAGGCCATCGGCGCCAAGCACGTTGTCGAGATCGGCACGTCCAACGGGTACTCCGGCATCTGGTTTTGTCTTGCCCTGCGGACCACTGGAGGAAAGCTGACCACTCACGATATCGATGAAGGCAGGGCTTCGTTGGCCCGAGAGAACTTCAAACGGGCCGGCGTCGATAATATGGTTACACTTGTCATGGGTGACGCCCACGAGACCATCACAAAGCTCAAAGGGCCCATTGATGTCGTTTTCATTGATGCGGATAAAGAGGGCTACCTGGACTATCTTACAAAGCTGTTGCCGCTGGTTCGGCCGGGCGGTCTGATTCTGTCACACAATATCGACATGATAGGGCAGGACTACATCGATGCTATTACCAAGAATCCCAACCTGGAGACAGTTCAGGCCCAGGGCGTTACTGTGACACTTAAGAAACGCCAGAGTCAATAATCAGATTGTGGTTCTTGATATAGGTAGTGCTGAAAAAGCTCTGAGAACGTTTTCTTTATATTTTTGTGGAAATTTCCGACGAACCGCAATAAAGTTCGCTCTTGGATTAGTCCAGGTTAATCTATGTTAGGCGTTATGGAGTTATAAGTAATCGCGATTTAGAAGGGAGCGGCAAATGTCAAACAAGACCATCTCGGCGATTGCGGCGGTGGTCGTGTTAGCGGGAGTTGGGTGCCTGATTGCCCAGAAGACAGAGAGCGGCCCCAGCATAACCCAAGTGCAGGAAAAGAGAATTCTCAACGTGCTTGAGGAAATGCTTCATGACCAGTACAGTGCGATGCTGAGCGTCCCGCCGGAGGACGGCAGGGTACTGCGGCTGCTTGCCGAAGCGACCGGCGCCAGGCATATCGTCGAGATCGGCACCTCCAACGGGTACGCGTCAATCTGGTTCTGTCTGGCCCTGCGAACCACCGGCGGCAAGCTGACCACGTTCGAAATCGATGCCCGGCGGGCTTCGCTTGCCCGTGAGAACTTCAAGCGGGCCGGCGTAGATAACCTCGTGACCCTTATCGAGGGCGATGCGCACGAGAAAGTGACAACGCTAAAGGAGCCTATCGATATTGTTTTCATCGATGCGGACAAGGACGGCTATCTCGACTATCTCAAAAAGCTGCTGCCGCTGGTGCGGCCGGGAGGGCTGATTCTGGCCCACAACACGACCGATGTCGGCTTGCAGATGCAGGACTATCTGGAAGCGATTACGACGAATCCGGAACTGGAAACCATCTTCCTGCACAAGGCGACTACGGGTATCGGCGTGACACTTAAGAAACGACAGTGAAAATAACTGAATAGATATTAATTTGAGATGAGCTTTTAAAAATGATTTCTTCGGACCGAAAAAAACTTTCACGCCGGGATTTTCTAAGTCGCGGCCTATGCGTTACAGCCGGTGTCACTGCGGCGGCCGCTTTGACCTCGTGCGATTCTTTGAAACCTGAGGACGCCGAAAAAAGTGCCGCCCGGACGCGTTTCGGATTCACGACCTACCAGTGGGGTCAGGACTGGGATGTGCCGACCTTGATTGGAAATTGCTCCAAAGCCGGTGTATTCGGCGTTGAGCTGCGAACCAGCCAGTCCTACGCTCACGGTGTCGAGCTGGACCTGGACGCCCGGCAGCGCAGCGAAGTTAGGAAACGGTTCGAAGATAGTCCTGTTTGCCTTGTGGGAATCGCCAGTGGTGAACGGTATGATTCGCCCGATAAGGCGGAGCTTAACTCGGCGATAGAAAATACCAGGGCTTATATCAAGCTCAGCCGGGATGTCGGAGGCAGCGGTGTGCGAGTTTTCCCGAACAGCTTTCATGAAGGCGTCCCGCGGGAAAAGACCGTCGAGCAGATTGCCGATGCGCTCAATATTGTTGGTGCGTTCGCCGCCGACTACGGGCAAGAGATTCGCCTGGAAGCACACGGCGATGCTGGCGAGCTGCCGACTATCAGGGCGATTATGGACCGGGTTGATCAGCCAAGTGTCCGGGTAAAGCTTAACAGCGACGGCAGGGACACAAAGGGCGAGGGATTCGAGTCTCAATTTAACCTTGTGAAGGATTTACTGGGCCAGACGCTCCATTTGCATAATCTCGAAGATACGAAATTTCCATACCAGCTTCAAATGGACCTGCTGGTACGAGCGGGTTGGAGCGGATGGCAGCTCATGGAAGCCAGTGACAAGGTCCCGGACCGCGTCCAGGCGCTGATTGAGCAGCGCCGGATCTGGGATCGGATGCTGGCCAACTCGCTGAAAGCATAAATGGAATTTACTAACTGATATTAGCGAAACGGAGGTGCCGGATTTGGCGAAACAAGCTATGGGCGTAACGTCCACTGAAGAGCTGCAAAGAGGATTTGGTCTATCAACCGCAACCTACGTAGTAATAGCCAGCATGGTGGGGACTGGAATTCTGGTCTCGCCCGGATACATGATGGCTTCGCTCCAGAACTACTATGTCATATTCGGGCTCTGGGCCCTCGGCGGCTTGCTCGCCTTGTGTGGTGCCCTTTGCGTTGCCGAGTTAGCTGCTGCTCTGCCCCGAGCAGGCGGTGAATATGTTTACCTTCGTGAAGCGTACGGCTCGATGCCGGCCTTTCTCTCCGGCTGGACATCGTTTTTTGTAGGCTTTTCGGCCCCGCTGGCTGTTGCCGGCTATATCGCAGCCTTATACCTGTTGACGCCGTTTGGATTGGCCGAGGATAAGACTGGTCCTATAATCAAAATCACGGCTGCGGCCATCATCCTTGTTATCACATTGCCTAATCTCGTTGGTCACCGTCAGTCCGCCTGGACACAGAATCTAACGACGCTTCTCAAGTTAGGCCTGTTTGTAGTTCTGGTAGTGTTGGCGTTTCTGTTCGGCGAAGGACGGCTGGCACACATCGCCCAGGGGCAGCCGATAGGGCAGATTAAGCTTGGGACCGCAGCTACGCAATTGTTCTACGTCATGTTTGCCTACAGCGGTTGGAACGCCGCCAGCTACCTGGCCGGCGAGATCAAGAACCCGGCCCGGATTCTCCCGCGGTCCCTGCTGCTCGGCGCCGGATTGGTAGTCGTGTTGTACCTGGCTCTCAATCTTGTTTTTGCCTACGCGGTGCCTTTGGCAGATGTAGGATTTAACAATGCAGAGCAGGTTCCCCAGCTCGCGGTCCAAAATCTGTTTGGGCCCAAAGCTTCCAGCGTTTTTTCTGTTTTGCTTGGATTGGCGTTCCTGGCTACAGTGAGCGCTTTTATTATTACCGGCCCGCGGGTCTATTATGCCATGGCTAAGGATGGTCTGTTCCCCTCGGCAGCGGCATACGTCAGTCCGAAGGGTCGGGTTCCCATCTACGCGATGCTCGCGCAGAGCGCGTGCGCGATCATTATTCTGTTCGTGACGGACTTCCAGAACCTGTACAAGTATGCCTCAGTGGGATTATCGGTCTTTGCGATGCTTTTTATCGGAGCAGTATATGTTCTTCGATGGCGCAGACCTGAGATGGAACGACCATTTCGCGTTCCCGGATACCCGGTTGTTCCGGCGATTTTCATGGCTGTGATCCTCTTTATGACTGTGTTCGCGTTCATGCAGTGGCCCAAACCTTCGATATACAGCCTCGGGAGCATCCTCATGGGCATCCCGGTTTATTACGTGTGGTCGTTGCTCCGGCGGCGAGGAAGCTACAGTATCCAAAGTTAAAAAATCCAAGCCTGGCACAGGAGTTCTGAAGGCAGGGACTGGACATACCTGGAAATGGATTAATCCGACATCTGATACAACAGGCCGACTCTCACGGAGAAAAACAACTTCGGCCTGCTAAAATAAACGGGCTTAAACAGCCTGAAAACAAGGTTTTTGCTTTTTTTAGAATATTTTTCCGAAAACTGAAATAAAATTCCGCTCTAACCACGTCTTTATATATAGGAAGATGGTACAGGAAGATAAAAGCAGGGCCCATTAAGGGAGCGTTAGAAGTGAAAAAGAAAATCAATACTGATATTAAAGCAGCGGTTATGTTGATAATCGCTGAAGATATCATTGCCCTGCGGAATGTTATGAGAACTATCATAAAATCGGCTTCCAAGTCGCTGGGTGTAAATGGAGGATCGGTATTTCAAGGCAATAAGAAGAAAGCGTAATTCTACAAAGCGTCGAAAAATGTCAAAAAAAGCTGAGCTTGGGAGATTTTGGATAGCAATAGTTCGCACTGAATTACTGTGAAGATAGTCATGGTGCTGTTTAGCACATAACAGCCCTCCTTTAACGGCTGGATGTGGGTATGTCCGATACACATCCAGTCTTTTTTATGAAAACGAACGCTCAGATGGCTGATTATAGGGTGTGATTTAAAGCGTTTTTAAATCCATTCGCTTGGGTAGTCGATGGATCTGAACTGGATGCGAAACTTTTTGCATAGTGCATCGATAAGCACTTGTATCCGTTTTAGCTGACAATCGGTTGGGTGTTTGGTCTTTCCGTCGGCTATAATACAAATCCGGATGGTCTTATTGCTGCCTGCAGAGGTAGCCGGCGACTGTTTTTGCCATCTTTTAGTTGTCTGTATCTGGCCGTCGGTGCCACCGAAGCCATTATATATACAGAAGTGACAGTTTATATCATCGGGATTTGCCAGACCGTTGAGCGTGGCTAACTGCTCGATGTTACCGGTCGAAGTATTGCTGTAGTAAATCTGGATACTGTTCCAATTGTCAGGAGATTGGGCGGCTTGTGTAGAAATGGCTTTTTTAACAGGATCGAGGCTGTAATAGGTCCAAAGGGAGAATGGGCCTGCCGATGGAGGATTATGTCCCAGCGCCAGTAAAACAATCGCCCCGATTGTCATTGATGCCAACAGTGTTGCTAAAACTTTTGCTACTCTTGCCTGATTTGGCATAACCCCATCCTTGAGTATTTCCACTTCGCAATCTTTTGACAAAATATCATCCCTGAACGCGAAGAACTCACAGGTGATTAAAATCCCAAACCACACTTATCGAGCTTTGACTTACGCTTCGATACCCATTTTGCATCTTGCGGCAATACAGGTGCTGCTCATAGGCGCGGTATAGAGCCCTTATCTAATAGTATAATCCCTTATACAATAATCATCGGCACCTGCCAATGGATTACTCCAAATTTTGCTGAAAATATTGTAGAGACTATAATAAAAATGCTTGTGTCATTGGGCCTGTCCACTATGTGATTCTTTGCATAGGCTTTGTCAAACGTCATTACGTAACAGTTAGCTTGTTAAAATGTATTGATTTAATGGATTCGGGTCTGTAATATTTGCTTTGTCGAATTCAAAGTGAAAATTTGCAATGAAAGCGCCGATTAAATAATAGAGTTATACGCCGCGCTCATTAGAACGAGCTTTATAGTAACAGGAAAAGGATAATATGACATCAGAATCTAATTACCATCAGGAAGACTTTCATTCATTATCCGCCGAGCAAATTGACCAATTAGCTCGTCAGGGATGTAGCAGCGAAGACTGGTCGAAGGTTCAGGTTGTCGAGGGCTTCAACGCAGCGTCTGTCAAATCGACACATTTTTCCGGACACGTGAAACTGGGAGTATTTGAAAAACGGGTATCTTTTTTCGGCGGTGTTTCAAAGCCGACCGGAATTAGTGATGCGACGATTCATAACTGCACGATCGGCAATAATGTTTATATAAGCCGGGTAAGAAACTACATCGCGAACTACGTCATCGAAGATGACGCTGTGATAGACCATATTGAGCTGCTTGCCGTGGAGGGCGAAAGCAGCTTTGGTAATGGAGTTCAAGTTGCTGTTGTTAACGAAGCCGGGGGCAGAGAAATACCAATTTACGACAATCTGTCTGCTCAGACGGCTTATGTCCTGGCGTTCTACCGTCACCGGCCGCAGGTAATTGACAAACTACGAAAAATGATAGCCGACTACACGGCTTCCGTTACTAGCTCAATGGGCCATGTCGGCGAAGGGGCCAGACTGATTAACTGCCGGATAATCAAGAATGTCAAAGTTGGTCCGGCCAGTTTAATAGAGGGAGTCAACAAATTAGAAAACGGCTCGATTAATAGCTGTATCGAGGACATGGTTCATATCGGACCAGGCGTTTTTGCAGAGGATTTTATTGTCTGCAGCGGCTCGGAGATTACAGATGGCGCGATCATCGAGAAATGTTTCGTAGGCCAGGGCACCGTATTATCCAGGCAGTATTCAGCGGAGAACTCGGTATTCTTTGCCAACTGTGGCGGTTTCCACGGTGAGGCATGCGCAATATTCGCCGGGCCTTACACCGTTACGCATCACAAATCCACGCTGCTGATTGCCGGCTTGTTTTCCTTTCTGAATGCGGGCAGCGGAACCAACCAAAGCAATCACATGTACAAGTTCGGGCCCGTTCATCAGGGTATTGTCGAACGAGGCTCCAAGACAGCGAGCGATTCGTATATTCTCTGGCCGGCAAAAGTCGGAGCGTTCACCGTCGTGATGGGCCGGCATTACAGGAATTCCGATACTTCGGACCTGCCTTTCTCATACCTTATTGAGCATGAGGATGAGAGTATTCTTGCCCCCGGCGTGAATCTCCGCAGCTTAGGAACGGTTCGAGACGCTCGGAAATGGCCGAAACGGGACAGAAGAAAAGCCCCTAAAAAACTCGATCACATTAACTTCAAGCTCCTTAGTCCGTATACGATACAAAAGATGATCAATGGCCGTAACTTGCTGTGCAAGCTCAAAGCGACATCCGGAGAAACATCCGAGTACTTCACGTACCACAGCGTTAAAATTAAGAATTCATCTTTAGATCGCGGCGTCAAATTATACCAGATGGGTATCGATAAGTTTCTTGGCAATTGTTTAATCAAGCGATTGGACGGTAAGCAGTTCGAAAATTCCGACCAGCTTAGAGCGGCGCTGAAGCCGCATACCAGTATCGGACTGGGCAAATGGGTGGATTTGGCCGGCATGTTTGCCCCTGAAGAGGCCGTGGGAAAATTGCTTTCTGATATTGAAAACGGCTCTGTTAGCTCACTGGAACAGGTAGCAGATGTTTTTCGGTCGATGCACGAATATTACACTGAATATGAGTGGGCCTGGGCGGCAAATGTCCTGCGGGAAAATCAGGGTAAGGCAATGGATGAAATGACAGCCGACGATATCATCGAACTGACTAAAAAATGGAAACAGGCTGTTGTAGAGCTTGATAATATGCTTTATGCCGATGCTAAAAAGGAATTTACAGCTACTGCTCAAACCGGATACGGACTCGATGGCTTACAGGAAGAGAAGCAGGCCGATTTCGCGCAGGTTAGGGGAACATTCGAAGAAAACAGCTTTGTCCAGGAAATCGAAAAACATATCGTCCGCAAAACAACACTTGGAGATGAGTTGGTCGGCCGAATGGAAGAGCTGCGGCGGAACCAACCGAATTGAAGGTTTTGTAATCCGTTCGGTTCTAAAAATGTTTTGCAAAATGCCGACCGGTAATATATCATCCGGCGAACTGCGTTTTATGGTTTTCCTGGATAATTAACATAAGTAATTGTCCGCTAAGTCTTTACTGTATTGATTAGGAAAACAAAGGAGATTGTTTCTCTTCATAGTACGCTTGGTTTCGATTTATAGGATGTTCACTTGTAAGCAACAATATATTCAGGAGAAGATAACTTATGAGATTGATTATTGAAACGGATTATGCGTTAGCATCCAAATGGGTTGCAAATTACGTTGCCAGGAGCATCAATAAATTTGGCCCAACCAAAGCCAAACCTTTTGTTTTAGGTCTTCCCACGGGCTCTTCACCGCTGGGAGCGTACAAAGAGTTGATAAAACTCAACAAGAAAGGGACGGTTTCCTTCGCAAATGTTATCACCTTCAATATGGATGAGTATGTGAACCTTCCGAAGGATCATCCCGAAAGCTACTATTCATTTATGTGGAACAACCTGTTCAGCCATGTGGATATTGAAGAAGAAAATGTAAATATTCTCAATGGAAACGCGCCGGATTTAGAGGCCGAGTGCGCGAACTATGAAGCGAAGATGAAGAAGGTTGGCGGCATAAACCTCTTCCTCGGGGGCATTGGCCCCGACGGTCATATCGCGTTTAATGAGCCCGGCTCATCTTTGGCATCCAGAACACGAGTCAAGACGCTCACCTACGATACTATTGTGGCCAATTCGCGATTCTTCGGCAATGACATCAACAAAGTCCCCAAAACGGCTCTGACAGTTGGTGTCGGGACGGTTATGGATTCCGAGGAAGTGCTCATTATAGTAAACGGTCATAACAAGGCTCGTGCATTACAACACGCCGTCGAAGGGAGCGTAAATCACATCTGGACAATTAGCGCCCTGCAAATGCACCCGAAAGGTATTATCGTCTGTGACGACGAGGCCACAATTGAACTGAAGGTCGGAACGGCAAAGTACTTCAAAGACATCGAAGCCGCCAACCTCGATCCGGCTACGCTCTTAAATATTGCCTCATAACTCGAACGAATTGTCACGGATTATTTGTTTGAGAAGACGGTTCTTTGCCCGCCGGATAGACTATTTTCGCGCCGGCCTTTAGCGATTCTATATACTCTTCAGCGATTTCGGATTGCTTCGTCTGTGTTAGTTGTTTTATGATATCGTCTTTGGCCTGCTCGAACGAAGTCGTGCTGGCGTCTTTATGTTCGGTGACTTTGATGATGTGGTAGCCGTATTCGGTTTCCACGATCTCGCTGATCTGTCCGATTTCCAACTCGAAAGCTACATTCTCAAAAGCCGGGTTCGTCTCACCTCTGGGAAAGAAGCCCAGGTCGCCGCCTTGCGGGGCCGAGGGGCAGACCGATTGGCTTTTGGCTAATTCGGCGAAATCGGCTCCTTCTTTGATTTGTTTGAGCAGGTCCTCAGTCTTTGTTCTGGCCTTTGCTTTGGCCTCGTTCGGATCGACATTGGGATCGACGTTAGGGTCGATTAACTCGGGCTTGATTAGAATATGGCTTGCCCTGACTTGCTCGGGCGTTTCGAACTGCTTCGAATTCTCCTGATAATATTTCTGCGCATCTTCTTCTGTGACGTTTATTTTCCCCGCCCATTGTGCTTCCATAAACTGATTGCGGGCCAATCCATTTCGAACTTCCTCTTTTACATTATCAAAACTCTGTCCGTATTCCTCTAATTTCTGCTTGAATTCTTCTACTGACAAGGGTTCTTTCTGGCCCGCGGCAATTTCTTGAATCGTACTCATCACCAGTTCGTCTGTGATTACAATATTGGCTTGCTTTACCTTTTCATCCAGCAAATTCCTGCGGATCGTTTGTTCGATGTATTGTTCTCTGAGTTGTTTGGCGTACTGCTCGGCAAACGTAGGCGGCAGTTGAGCGGACTGTTTGGCGATCATCTCGAGCTGGGGTTTGACGTGTTTTTCTATCTCGCTTTCGAGAATGTCGACGCCGTTAATAGTAACAGCGATATCGGGACCGGAATCGGCAGGCACGGTCGACGATTTATCAGCGTCTGTGTCCTTGGGGGTTTTGGGCTTACAGCTTAGAGCAATAGCGGTAAGAAATATCACAAAGCAGGCCAGAATTTTCAAATTAAGAGAGCAACTTCTCATAATATATCCTTTCTTAGGTTCAAAAAATAAAAAAAGACCCTTCACAGAGGGTAGCAATGCAAATTATTCCAAAAAAGAGCCAAATTGTCAAGCTTTTCTATTTTTCATCGTCAATGCCGGTTTGCCACTTAATTGCATGTTGAGGTTATTTTCAAATATGTTGCAAAAACACAACCTTTGTAATGGGGCTGATAAAGTGATAAAATATCCGCTGCGGGGTGGTTCCCGAACCGCCCAATCTCTCGATAGTCAATTAAATATCGAAAAACTGTTTTTTGGGAGTTTTTTTATGAATAACAACTCTGATCGCAAGTCGGCACTGACCGGTAGAGAACGGGTCCTCAAAGCTCTCGGTTACGAGCAGGTTGATCGGATTGCCGTCGATCTGGGCGGTACCCTCGGTACCGGAGCTCAAGTGAGCGTTATAGCCGGCCTTCGCCGAGCCCTTGGTCTGGATCAGCCGGGAACGCCCGTTAAGGTTGTTGAAATTTATCAAATGCTCGGCGAGGTTGCCCCTGACCTTCGGGATGCACTCGGGATCGACGTAGTGAATCTGCCGGGTCCGAAAAATCATTTCGGTTTCCCGGATGCCGACTACAAGCCATGGAGGACCTTCAAAGGCACGGATGTGCTGGTCCCGGGCAAGTTCAATACCGAGCCGGAGCCTAACGGTGATATCCTCCAGTACCCGCAGGGCGACAAGTCGGCGCCGCCGTCGGGACGGATGCCCAAAGGTGGTTTTTACTTTGATGATATTATCCGCCAGGAGCCAATCGACGAGGCCAAACTTGATCCCGCCGACAATCTTGAAGATTTTGCTCTCATCGGCGAGGAGGATTTGAAGATCTATGAGCAGCGCGCGCGTGAGCTTTACGACAATACCGATCTTGCAATTACAGCGGGCTTTCCGGGGACGGCCTTCGGTGACGTCGCTTTAGTGCCGGCGGCTTTTCTCAAACACCCGAAGGGAATTCGTGACATCGAAGAATGGTACATAAGCACCGCCTCGCGGAGGGAATATATCAAAGAAGTTTTCGCCGGCCAGGCCGAGATCGCAATCAAGAACCTACAGCGGATTCACCAGGCTGTCGGCGACAGGGTGCACGTAGTATGGCTCGACGGTACGGATCTTGCCGCCCAGAATACGCTATTCTGCAGCCCCGATACATACCGGGAGCTTTACCTGCCCTATAGCAAAAAGCTCAATGACTGGATTCACGCCCACACGAAATGGAAATCCATGAAGCACTGCTGCGGCGGCTGCGAACCGCTCATCGAGGGCTTCATCGAGGCGGGTTTCGACGTGCTCAATCCCGTCCAGACTTCCGCATCGGGGATGGACCCGCAGGGACTCGTGGACAAGTACGGCGGCAGAATCGTCTTCTGGGGCGGCGGCGTAGATACGCAACAGACATTGCCTTTCGGTACTCCCGACGAGGTCCGCCGGCAGGTGACCGAACGCCTGCGAATATTCAACCAGAAGAACGGATTCGTCTTCGCCACAATCCACAACATCCAGTGCAATACGCCAACGGAAAACCTGCTGGCCATGTTCGAGGCGTTGGGCAGGAGTGTTTCTTGAAGCACGGTCGAAACTCCCATACAAATAGAAAGCAGTAACAGGACTGAGAAAGGAATCTTAAAATGCTGAAACGAGCGTTGCTTATTATTTTCCTGATATCATTGTTTGGCCTTGCCGGCTGTGGCCAGGACGCGTTTGAATACGCCGCACAGCAGGAAACGCCGGAACCCGGTAGAAGGCTCGTCATCGACTTAGACGGGACGTGGGAAATCGCCGAGGGCGGCATGGATTCGGTCCCGGCCGTTTTCGAGCGGAAGGTACCGGTGCCGGGGCTTGTTGATATGGCAAAGCCCGCGTTCGAAGATGTCGGCAAAAAAAGTCCGAAGCGACAGGCGTTCTGGTATCGCCGAACCTTTACCCTGGATAAAGACGTTCCGGACGTAGCAATTTTAAAGATTCATAAGGCAAAGTACGGCACGAAAGTATTGCTTAACGGCAGCCTCGTTGGCGAGCATCTGCCGTGTTTTACGCCGGCACTGCTCGATGTCAGGCCGTTTCTAAAAACTGACGGGCAGCAGAACGAATTGATTGTCCGCCTCGGTGCCGACCGCGAATCGCTCCCGGAGGGCATGCCGACCGGCTGGGACTTCGAGAAATATCTCTACATCCCCGGCATATACGATTCGGTCGAATTGATCCTGGCAGGCGCTCCGTATATCGAGCGAATCCAGACCGTCCCGGACATCGAGCAATACAGGGTGAAAGTCGTCGCGGAAATTGAAAACGTCGACGCGCGTGAATCATTCGATCTGTACTTTCGTTTGCGTGAGGCGCGCAGCGGCAGAAACGTCGAAAGCGGGGCTGTGGGAATCGCCGACGCAGCCGGCAAACAAAAGCTTACCGTGAGCTTCGATATCCCCATCAAGGACTGTAATCTGTGGACTCCGGAAGATCCGTTCCTGTACGAGCTGAAACTGGCTACCAAAGGCGACGATACGAGCGTTCGTTTCGGGATGAGGTCGTTTCGATTCGATAAAGAGACCGGAAGAGCTGTCCTTAACGGAAAAACGTATTTCATGAGGGGGACCAACGTCTGTGCCTATCGCTTCTTCGAGGACGCCGATCGCGGCGACAAACCCTGGCGGGCTGAATGGGTCCGAAACCTGCATCGCAAATTCAAGGGCATGAATTGGAACTCGATCCGCTACTGCATCGGTTTTCCGCCGGACTTCTGGTACGACATCGCCGACGAGGAAGGCTTTTTGATTCAGGATGAGTTTCCCATCTGGCTGCTGAGCGAGGCGCCGGAAAAACCCGTAGCCGAGAAGATCATCCCCGAATATACCGAGTGGATGCAGGAGCGGTGGAACCACCCGTGCGTTGTTATCTGGGACGCGCAGAACGAAAGTGTCACCGCAGAGACCGGCAAGGCCCTACAGGCGGTCAGGCACCTGGACCTGTCGAACCGGCCGTGGGACAACGGCTGGGCCGCGCCGCAGTCGCAGGACGATTGTATTGAAACGCATCCTTATTTTTTCTCGAAATTATGGAACGAGTACTGGGCGGACGACAAAAAGTTTGCCCTGTCGGATATGGCGAACATTTCCGGCCGGCCGTCTGTCAGAAAAGAACAGGAAAATGACCGCCTGCCGACTATTATCAACGAATATGGCTGGTTGTGGTTGAATCGAGATGGAACCACTACCTGCCTGACCGGGAGCGTTTACGAAAAACTGCTTGGTCCCGATTCGACCGTTGCCGCCCGGCGAGAGCTTTACGCCCGCTATTTAGCCGCTCTTACAGAATTCTGGAGAGCACATCGCGAATGTGCCGGCGTGCTGCACTTTTGCGGACTCGGTTATTCCCGGGCCGGCGACAA
>Ga0265594_1000804_pt1 | contig 25474 bp, 16 predicted proteins | sample saktaG_11_FD_190147 | JGI IMG/M metagenome (GOLD analysis project Ga0265594, IMG submission 190147) | Saline water microbial communities from Sakinaw Lake, British Columbia, Canada - sak_2011_5_24_80m | ecosystem: Environmental > Aquatic > Non-marine Saline and Alkaline > Saline ... | reverse complement strand
GGGCTGTTCCGCGCGCGTTTCCTCGTCTGAAGCTACCGCGCGAAGCGCGGTTACCCTTGAAGAATACAGGGCTGTTCCGCGCGCGTTTCCTCGTCTGAAGCTACCGCGCGAAGCGCGGTTACCCTTGAACTGTCAACAAAGTTGTTGATTCTTAGCAGGTGTGAACTCGGGTTCTCTCCCTGCTAATTTTGATCCTCAATCAGAGGTTCGCATGAAAACAAGAAGGAAACACCCGAATGAACACTGACTGTCAGCATCATATCGAGAATGGACGCATGAATGGTAGAGGCGGCCGCATCGCTTCCCTGTCCTTTTGGGGTCTTCTTGCATTAGGGCTGCTCGGCTTTACCATCCTTGTGTTCAAGTTCTGGCCGTATACGATGGATGACTCTTATATCACGTTTAGATATGCAAGAAACTTGGCCGCAGGACATGGGCTCGTGTTTAACCCAGGAGAACAACCAAGGGCTGAAGGGATAACGAGCCCTCTTTATGCAATCCTTCTGAGCCTGGTACCTACAAGCATAGAACTCCCAACTGTCTCAAAATGGGTCGGCGCATTGTCCGTAATTCTCACGGCTCTCTTTATTGGTCTCTTGATCTTTAAACTATGCCGATCCTTAACAACATTGCACCGTCCGACCCTGCTCGTCATATCGGCCGCGGGCATTTGCTACTACTTGCTGAATCCCTACATCGTTGGAAATGCTATGTCGGGAATGGAAACATCCCTAGCAGGTTTAGCTTTCGCATTGTTCCTCTTCTTGTTGCTGCACATTTCATCAAATGAGAAGACTCGCTATCTATGGCCCTTCATCACAGGCACTGCCGCCACCATTGTTCCGATGCTTCGCCCTGAAATGGGATTAGTGGTGATTGTTTGCATATTGGCACTGTGGCTTATTGCACCAGACCGAAGGCGGCGCATATTCATCACACTTTCTGTATTTATAGGATTAGGAACCCTCTATTTTTGTACACGATACCTTTACTATCAAATGATTTTGCCGCTGCCTTTCTACATCAAACAGGGAGGCTTTGGTCTCTACGGTATCTCTGAGCTGGAAGGTTACATGCAACACGCCCGCATCCTTGTTTGGGGTGCATTTGGGTGCCTTGCATTTGCTTGTGCTCGGGAATCAGTAACCAATCGGCTGGCCAATGCATTTCTTATTGCATGCGTTGTCGCAATAGCAAGCCAGCTTGGGTATTACTCCACAATTCGGCACATAATGGGCTTTGGCCTCAGGTACTTTCAACCTCTCGTAGCAGGCATCGTGGTAATAGGCTTCGTCGGTGTATGCCGTTTGTATGGAATGTTGAATGCATCGAGATATCAAAACCTGATTTCTCTTCCTGTTGTTTTCACTGGATTATTTGGTCTTTTGTTACTCAGCAATATTGGTGCCTACTGGAACACCAAGCATGTTTTGGTAGATTGGTATGCTCGGGGATATGGCGAGAAGGGAATAACAAACTGGCAATCTATTGCTAATGCTTCCAAGGACAGGAGCATCCATATCGCGATGAATGACTGCGGCAAATTCCCGTATTACACGGATTTCGCAACGGTTGATCTGGCCGGACTTAATAACCGGGCGATTGCCAGAGGCCGTTCGTCGGAGGCAACTATTCTCGAACTCAAGCGCGTAGAGCCATCCTTAGTGATATTGTGCGGGACTGGTAAGAGCGCTGCAGATCCTCTTTTCGGTTGGGAGGGAATATCCTCTGATGACATATTCTCACTAGGCTACAATTTTGTCGGATCAATTAAGGTTGGAAAAATGATTGATCGCCGTGACTACTATTGGCTGGTGTTCACCAAGTCAAACAAAGACACGGATCAATTTCTTAGCAGGTTGGCCGAAAGCGGCGTCTTTGAGTATATACGAATGAATGATGGTTAATGGCAAGATAGAGAGACGGCAAATGCGAACAAGAGCGTGGACACCTACGTTTTTCTCGGCGCGGACGCCGTGAAAAACGAGGGTCACGCTCAACGTTCGACAGGAGAGAATAATGAAGGAATTCGATTTCCTGAAAACAATGCAGGAGTTTGTGGCGACGAGCGCGATCGGTGTCTCCGCCCTCCGCAATCAAGGCAAAGGGGTCCATCAAGCCGTGAGGAGTGCTTTGGCGTCAATGCACCTTTCGCCCGTCAAAGACATGGGACAGGCGGAATACCGCAAGTGGCTTGATGGTGCAACCAACTGGCTTCTCACGCAGTGGCCCGGAACGGGGCGTCCTTGGGGCGCTGCCCGCAAGTCCGTCAACCTGTTCATGCGTGACGCCCTCTACAACCAATACCTGAACGCAGAACACGACATCGGCCATGTTGAAAAGTGGATGGAGATTGCCCTCGACAGCAAGGTTGCGGAAGGACTCCGCAACAGGTTTTCGGAACTCCCTTCATGGCCGGGATTGAAACACCTGAAACAACCCATCAGCGATCAATACCAAGATTGTGCGCAACAACTGGCGGACGCACAAGGACTCTCGCGGGTCCATTTGGACATTTGGCTCTGGCTGGAAAACAGATGAATTGTCGAACAAAGTGGTGGAGAGGTACGCTCGTAAACTCGCGCCCCTCACCACAACGTTCTGCGGGATAAAGAGGAAAAATATCCTTGCGGTATAACGCCATAAGAAATACAGTAACATTATGGATGCGATACGGTTTACATGGGACGAAGCGAAGGCTGCAGAGAACAGACGCAAGCACGGCGTTGCTTTCGAGGAGGCCACGACGGTATTTGCGGACGAGAACGCCCGTTTGAAGCACGATCCTGATCACTCCCTGAAGGAGGATCGATATGTCCTACTCGGGTTCAGTGCCAAGCTGCGGCTATTGCTCGTGTGCCATGCTTATCGCGAGAATGACGAGGTGATCCGCATCATCTCGGCACGCAAAGCAACGCCAAACGAACGCAAACAATACGGGAGCTATTTATGAGAAAAGAATACGACTTCACCGATTCGGTTCGCAACCCTTACGCGAAGCACTTGCGAAAGCAGGTGACTATCCGCTTGGGGACGGACGTCATCGCCTATTTCAAGGCTCTGGCCCACGAGACCGGAGTGCCCTACCAGAACTTGATCAATCTCTACCTGAGTGAGTGCGCCAATTCCGGAAAGAAGTTAGCCCTCACATGGGCATCATGAACACGCAGAACCCGCCCATCCATCGAACGGGATACCGTCGATGGTGGGCGAGCGTTCGGCGCGTGAGCGAAACACCAGAAATCCTGACTTGAACTATCCAGTCCGGTAGGATAACGTAACTACATGAAGAGCGTCTACATTGAGACATCCATCCCGAGCTACCTGACAGCACGGCCAAGCCGGGATGTTCGAGCCGCGGCTTGGCAGGAACTCACTGTCCAGTGGTGGGATACCGCTCGGCGCAGCTATGACTTGTTCACATCGGAGATCGTTGTGGCGGAAGCCCGCGAAGGAGACCCCACGGCGGCGCAGCGCCGTCTGGATGTCTTGCGTGGCATACCCGAACTGGTCGTTGATGCCGAGTCCGAATCCCTTGCCGCGAAGCTGATTGCCGACGGCGGAATCCCCTCGGCGGCAGAGTTCGATGCCCTTCACGTTGCCTTGGCGGCGGTTCATGCCGTGGACTTCCTGCTGACCTGGAACTGCCGGCATATTAACAACGCAGACACGAAACCCACCATCCGATCCATATGTGCTTTGGCCGGATACGTCTGCCCCGAAATCTGCACGCCGCAGGAACTTCTGCCCGAGGAGAGTGGCTATGTATCATGACGAGATCATAGAAGAAGTCTGGAAGAACCGAGAAACACTGTCCAAGCGGAGTCATCATAACCTGCACGAAATCGTGCTCGACATGCAGAGACGACAGAAGTCTCCGTTGACTGAACTCGTGGACAGACGCCGCCGAACCAGTGGGTCCATGGTATGCCGCGAAGCGCGGCAACCATGACCCATTTCGTTGGCGGAAAGAGAAAGACAAAGGAAAGCGGATAAAATCGGGGTCGGGGTCGGTATCGGTATCGGGGTCGAAAAAAAGATCGGAATGGCGTTTGGCCACGAGAAACTGGACAGATGATCACGAAACTCGGCCAGCGAGGGTATGCGGTGCATGAGGACCATGGTGAATACAGGACGGGAGAAATCGACCCCGATACCGACCCCGACCCCGAAAGAAGCCCATTAAGTAAGTGTCAATCGCCTTTGCATGCGCTAACCGTTGCTCGCACACACGTCCCGATACAGTGCGGCCGTGGCGGCGATGCTGTCGCGCCACGCGAAACGGGTGAGCCGTTCGAAACCGGCTGCGGCGCGGGCGGAACGGGGTAGGGGAGGGTCGATTTGCTCGGACAGTGCGCGGCTGATCGAGCCGATGTCGTGTGGATCGCAATAGGCCGCCGCGGGTCCGCATATCTCGGCCGGTCCGCCCGGTCCGCAGACGACGGGACAACCGCAGGCCAGTGCTTCAAGCGCGGGCAGGCCAAACCCCTCATCAAGCGACGGAAACGCCAGCGCCTCTGCCAGACTGTAAAGCGCCGGCAGATCGGCGCGTGTCACGTAACCGAGTCGCCGGACGCGTGCCGCTATCCCCAATCGTTCGCACAGGCCGTCCAGAGAGGGGCTGCGGTTGTGTCCACGCCCGCCGGCCAGCACGAGATGCAGGTCGCTCAGGTCTGACCGCGCGCCGATCAGATTCGCGAACGCCTCGATCAACCGGGGAAGATTCTTGCGCGGTGCGTTATCGCCTACAAACAGGAGAAACCGGCCGGGCAGACACCACGCGGCACGTGCCGCGGCGAGTCGTTCCGGATGGGTGACCGGTCGCAGATCGGGATCGACACCGGGAGGGATCAGCGCGATGCGATCCGCACGCTCCGGATAGCGTGCCGCGACCTGCCGGCGGACATGTTCTGAGTACACGATGACCGCTGCGGCGCGGCGGATCGAACGGGGGAGGAAGAGACGGTAGTAGAGGCGATTCTCGAAGGTGCAGCAGCCCGGATGGGTGAAAACGTGAAGATCGTGGATGGTCAGCACCACCGGACACGGCGCGGCCAGCGGCGCGATATAGGCAGGCGCGTGCAGCACCGCCACGTGATCACGCCGAAGCCGGTGCGGCAGGCAGAGGTGCTCCCAGGCGATCCGTGCGAGGCGCGACGATGCGGGAAAGCGGACCGCGCATACATCAACTAAGGGCGACTCCGGCAACGGCAGCGGCGTGCGCACGGGCGCATAGACGCGCAACGGAGCAGAGCCATGCGCCGCCCACGCCTGAACAAACCCGTGAATCGTGTTTTCCACGCCCGAGTAGGCTTTGCGCAGGGTCAACGCGTCATAGGCAAATCGGGGTTGCGGCATTGCATCACAGTCGTTTGATATCGGTCCATTCACGATTGGAACGGTACGGCGGCGGCGAGATTCGCACCTCGCCGTCCGGTGGGCCTCCGAACGGCCCCGACTGGTGCGATTCCGACAGAACCATTTGATACTCCCGTTCCGCCGCGCGGTAGATGTAATAGGCGATGAGCAGGCGGATGATTAAAAAACTGTGTCCGTGTCCGCTCAAAAGAGAATACGGAACGGAAAGTGCCATCAACACAGCCACGCCACGCCCGACGCGGGAGGCGACCCACGTGGCCTTGACGCGCGACATGAAGAATTGCTGCAGGAACGCGCGCAGAATTCGCCCGCCATCCATCGGAAACGCGGGCAGCAGGTTGAAAATGCACAGCACGATATTAAGCCACCCGAATTGTACATAAATCAACTCGCGGAGCACCGGATTGGGAATGGGCGCATGCTGTGCGAACCAGATGCCCGTCAATCCCAGCATCAGGCTGACCGCAGGACCGGCCACGGCGACGAGAAATTCCTGCCACGCCTGCTGCGGCATGCGCAAAAGTGTCGCACAGCCGCCCAGCATCATGAGCGTAATGTCGCGCACCCGACAGCCGAAAGCCATGGCCACGAGGCTGTGGCCCAGTTCATGAAGCGTGATCGAGAGAAGGAGCAAGCAACCGGCCGCAAGGCCGTAGAACGGGTTTCCGTACTGACTGATCATGAAAAACATGAGGATGATCAGCGACATATCCAGTCGGATCGGGATGCCGAACGGCCGTGCGATTTCATACGAGGATTTGATCATAAGGGTAGCGTCGTAAGCAACAGGTTTGCGGTGCCATGCGGTTCAAGTTTACAGCAGGAGGCGGCGGCCGGAAGCAGGCAGCTCGAGCCATGCGGTATCTCAACGGTCAGGTCTCCTACAGTAGCAGATACCATGCCGGAACGGACGAAAAGCGTCTGAAAGCTCCCGCCATCCGAGACCAGGTTTTCCGTTTGTTCAAGGTGGAGGCGGCGCATGCGGAAGAACGGGCAGGTGAGGACTTCGGCCCAGACGTTGGGGGATGCCGCGCCGGACGAGCGGAGGGGCGGGTTGGACGCCGCAGCGAGTCGCGCGTCGGTGGGTGGGGCGGACGGCGCCTCATGACAGAGAGATGGGACGGGGAGGTCCCAGGCGATCACGTCAAACGCCTCTGCGACATGGAGCGGGCGGGGGAGCCCATCGGTGCCGAGGCGGTCCCAGTCAGTGAGCCGATAGGTGGTGTTGGAGCTCTGCTGAACCTCATAGATCAGGCAGCCGGCGCCGATGGCGTGGACCTGTCCGCCCGGGATCAGGATGGCGTCACCGGGGCGGACGCGAAACGCGTTAAGACAGCCCTCCACCTGCTTCGCGTCGAGGGCACGGCGCAGATCGTCCGGGCCGACGCCGGGCTTCAAGCCCACGTAAAGGGAGGCATCCGGATCACAGTCGAGAACCAGCCACATTTCCGTTTTTGGTTCACCGTTCCGCCGGGGTGCGGTCACGGCGTTGGGGTGAACCTGGAGGCTCAGCCGTTCGCGGGCATGGATCAGCTTGAAGAGCAGGGGGAAGCGTCCGGGATCGGGGGCGTGGGTGCCGAGCAGCGCGGCGCCATAGCGGCGGGTCAGCTCGTCGAGGGAGGCGCCGGCGAGGGGACCTTCGGAAACCCGGCTCAAGCCGTCGGCATGCGCCGACACCTCCCACGACTCGGCGCAAACCGGCGGCACGCCGCCCCGGTCAAACGTCACGGCGATCCGGTCACCGCCCCACAGGTAGTCCTTGTAGATCGGTGTAAAAATCAACGGATAAGCGGGGAAGTCCATATCGCCCTTGATTGTAAGGGGATCGGTCGAGCGGGTCAACGTGTTAAAAATTCTTTTTGACGTAACCGTCCGTTTCGGGTATTGTACGCGCCTTCGTGATCTCATCACGGTCATCGGGGAGTAGCGCAGCCTGGTAGCGCGTTTGGTTCGGGACCAAAAAGTCAGGGGTTCAAATCCCCTCTCCCCGACCACTTTTAAGCCGCGTAACAACTTCATTATGAATGTTACGCGGCTTTTTTAGTGTTGACAGTATGAGGCGCTTCCACAAACCGGAGGTTTTGCAAGCGCCCCCTCTATAAATCCGCCGCTTTGTTGCCAAGTTCCCCCCATCCGCGCCTCCGGATACCGCGCCGCGCCTTCCGCGCGCCCCCGCCCCGTTTCAGCTTTCCCTTTTCAGTCTTCAGCTTTTTTCTCTCCCTCCTTTTTACCCTCCCCCGTGCGCCCACTGTGTGGGTGCACGAAGTTTCTCCTTGTGCGGGCTGTTTAGATGTGTTTCACTCTCACCGGACGCTGGCGCTAGCGCTGAATACTGATCCGGGAGTGGTGCCCAATCAGAAACAGGGCGCGAAGCCGGTCTTGACGCATAGCGATAGACCAATTCATTGCCGCTACGGCCCATCTTGGCCCCTGGATCGGTGTTGACCTCATTCCGCTGGAAACGCGTATGGAGCCAGCCCAGAAATGTGGCGGTATCCTTATGAACATGGTGATGGCGTTCTCCGGCGATCGCTATTTGTACAGTCGCGACAGACTGGTATACGTGGGCGGCACGACCAATCTGGTCACGGGTACTGCTGATGGTTTCAACAGGCACCAGGAACAAGTGTGGGATGGTGGGTTTGTCAACGGCCGTCAGCAGGGAGCATGCGCATGGTTCTACCGAAACGGCGCAAAGATGTGCGAAGGGGCGTATACCAACGGCATTCGCCAGGGCACCTTTGTGACATGGTGGCCGTCAGGAACCACCAATTGTCTGATGCGGTATGTTGCAGGGCGGAAGCACGGAACAGAATCCTGGTTTCGCAAGGATGGGTCGTTGTGCGCAACTGTCGCCTATCAGAACGGGCAGGTGGAGTCCTTTGCACCTGTGCCCAACGGGGTTCCACAGAGAATCACGCGAACCAAGGAAGATCCCGAGCAAGCTGAGTCCACCGTACCAGTGAAAGCCGCGCCGAACGCGTCTTCCCCTGTCCGGTGATTCACGACGGTTGCAAACAGCAACCGTCATACACTTGCCGCACGAGGGATAAAACGCTATTCGTTGGCTAAGGAGAAATGAAATGAAGATAAGTATCGTTGTGGCTCTACTCTGTGCCGCTGGAATATCACTCGCATCAGCAGAGCAACCCACGAATGAGGTTAGAGATCCCTACAGCATCCGAGCGGGCGCTTTCTACGAGACAAATTACCTGCCGGGAGCGGTCAAAGGGCTGCAGGCCGTTTTTGCGCCACAGGACCTTAACGACGACAGAGCTACCCAGATGTTGCTGGATCAGATATATGGGTTCCTTGGGCAGTTGCACAAAGAGAATGGCGAGATCGGTCACCGTGGTCATGCAGGTATAATCGCACGCCTATTTGTTAAAGTCGCACGAATCCAGCGGAGCTGGATGTCGCGCCACTTCAACAAAAGGGTGAGGGTTCCGGTGATGAGGACAACATGCTTGATATTAGACAGTTCGGCGCAGTCCCAGATGGCACCACCATCAACACGCGGGCAATTCAGGAGGCTATCGACACGTGCAGCCGGGACAGACACTCCGGTGTCTTGATTCAGGCAGGAACCTACCTCACGGGCACCCTCCACCTGAAGGACAACGTGACCCTGCATGTTGCAGGCGGTGCAACGCTTCTGGGCAGCGGCAGAATTGACGACTACGCGAACGATACGCACAAGAACATGTACAGGAACGAGCCCCACATGGATCGATGCCTCCTTTTTGCCAGGAACGCAACTGGCATTGCGATAGAAGGCAACGGCGTCATCGACGGCCAGGGCCACCATAACGTCTTTCCCAATCCCGACGATCCACAGAAACATCGCCCGATGTTGATGCGGCTGCTTGGGTGTAAACGTATCCGGATGCGTGACATGACGCTGCAGAACCCGGCAAGCTGGACGTCGGCGTGGCTGTATTGCACAGATATCGCTGTTGACGGGGTCACCATCCGTAGCCGCGTTAATTCGAATGGCGATGGACTGGACTTCGACGGTTGCAGGGACGTACGGGTCAGCAATTGCTCATTTGACACAAGCGACGATTCCATCTGCCTGCAGACCTCAAGACCGGATGCGCCATGTAGAGACGTCACCATCAGCAATTGCACTTTCACCAGCAAGTGGGCGGGTATTCGCATTGGCCTGCTTTCTCGCGGGGATTTCGAGAATGTGGCGGTCACCAATTGCAGTTTTAGAGATATCGATGATTCCGGGCTCAAGATCCAAATGTGCGAGGGTGCGGCCATGCGCAACATGATATTCAGCAATCTGGTCATGGCGAATGTCCCGCGGCCAGTGTTCCTGACACTGTGCCGACAACGCGCCTGTGTCGATGCCCCTGAGCAGCTCGCACCCGTGGGATCTATGCGCCGCCTGGTATTCAGCAACATCGCGGCAGACTCCGGAATGTGCGGGAAGGACTCGGCACTGGTCTTTGTAGGCCATCCGGATCATCCGATTCAGGACATCGTTCTGGATAACATCCACTTGCAGACCGGTGGCGGCTGGACTTCCGCACCCAACATGGATAAGCTCCCCGATCTTACCCCGGATCGCCTGGCGGGATGGTGGCCCGAATATGAACGGTTCAAAACAACGGTTCCCTGCCACGGAATCTATGCGGAGCACATCGCGGGGCTCTCAATCACCAACAGCGTGCTAGGGACGGCGGCGCCTGACAATCGTCCTGCTATCGCCGGTTACCAGGTCACGCATGCGCGTTTCAATAACATTGCCTCTTCCGCGGGGAAATCTGCGACGATCTATATGGACGGGAAACCGGCGTTGAATCAGAAGGCCGAAGCAAGAACTGGTGGGTATCGTCGCTAACGCGCCGAACCCACAGCCTCATCGTGTGTGCCGGGCATGGCACGTAACGTGTGGGGTGCAAGTCCCCACGCCAGGTGGAAGGAGAAGCCGAAGGGAAGCGAAAGGGCAACTGCGTCGTCGTGAGACGGGGTGGGGAGGAAGCCCAACGCGAAAGCACGGGGCGATGAACAAGAACCGGATACACGGTGTGGTACACGCGGGGCGAGCGGGCATCCGCCTTCGCCGATGGCTTCGACGCGACAGGCTGTGACCGCGAAGCCCTCCATTTTCCTTGTTGCACACATGAACGTACGGAATCGCCCGGTGCGTGATCCGCTGGCCGGGTGATGTGGGAGGGGCGGCGCCGCGAGGCGCCCCCCTATCCCGATTGGCGAATGGAGAGAGAGAAAGGGAAGACCGCAGGAAATCGTGATCCGTTCTCGTCGTCCGTTATCGTCCACCGGAAGGGGAAGAGTCGGTAGACGATAGCGGGCGACGAGAACGGTGGACGATTGGGCAGGCTCAGACCAGGTGCCGCCCTTCCGCCGGAAGCGTGGACCGGAAGCATAAAGGCTGACGGGGTGCCATACACCTGACGATTGGCGGAACGGACTGTCGGGTGCTCTGTCGATTCGATGACTCGACCGATGACCGGTGCGCCGTCAGGATAGAAGGTCCGTCAAGAGACGGGCCTTCCATCTATCTCACGACCCATTCGGCATCAACCACGCCAGCCTTTTGAGCATTCCCAAGTCCAAGCAAAGCCGCCGGTGCCCTTCGTTCAGGCGCGCCAAAACCGAACGGGGTTTCCGGGTTTAGCGGGGGATTTTCTGTTGATGAATGCGAGGTCATGTTCGAGAGCCATCAGGGAGCGAGTAAGCAGGTGGAGTAAGGAGCCGAGGCATGCTGCACACTCGGTGGCCGACCCGCGGGCATCGTCGAAGAACTTCGCTCGTGTCTTCATCTGCCGCTGACCATTGCCCTCAGCCGTATTGAACAGCGACGAAAGCCCGGCTCGATCCAGAGGGTCACAGGTTTCGGCAATGCGACGGGTCTTCGACTCAACCGAATTGCACAGTTCCACCATCAGCTCCGTCGACCACGCGACGAACTGCAGCTCGATCTGGTAGACGTCACGTTTCTCGTGATCCAATGGGTGCTGCACGGCGGTTCCCTACCTTCAGCCTTTCCGATCCGAGGACGAGGACGAGCGGAGCCATCCGCCCTCTCCGTGACTTTCTATCTCTGCATATTGAGCAAACCCATACACCTGCCGGCCTGAGGGCAGGCCGGCTCCAGGCTGACGCCGACATCGGGAGGACATCGGGAGGTCCGTCCTTTGTAACCCTTGTAACCCCTCCGGCATGAGCCTTGATCGCCGCTTTGGTCAGATCAACGTTGATGGGATGAACCCAGCGCAAACGGGGCCTAACGCTTCTCCATGTCAAACAAGAGATCGCTCACCGGCTTGCCATTCTCGGCGTCCTTGAACGACAGAATGATCTTCCCCGGAATGATGAGCCGGTCATTGAAAGACCGGCACTCCACGATCATCGTATTCCCGGTCTTGCGGATGCGGAAGGAGGTCGGCTTTTCGGTCGCATCCTTCGCAGGCTTGAATACAACCGTATCGTTGAACCAGACGGTGAAATCAAAACGGGCCTTCACGTCGTCCGTTTCGTGCAGCACTTCAAGAATCGCATCCCGGTCGCCGGGCGACTCCACCCGCGTCGCCGCCTGCATGGAGGAACCATGCGACGGCAGCTTGCCGGCATCGCCAAACGAAATACCCGCTCCGTACGTCGCCCGTTCCCATCCTTTGGGCGGGGTGGCGGCCTTGAAGACGGTGCCGTCATAGTTGACAATATCGGCCAGGCCAAGCGCATCGCCCATGTCGCCCATGTCGTCCAGGTCGCCCGGCCCCGCGCCGTCTCCCGCGGCTTTCGAACGGGCCTCGATCCGCCGGGAGATCCACCAGTGCGACGTCGGCCGCAGCTCGACAACGGCCTCCGCGTTCTGCGGGGCGGAGTTCGCGACGGCAATCGTGAAAGGCAGCCGGTATACCCCTTCGTTGATGAAGCCCTGGCGCTGAACGGCGAACGTGGCCCCCATCGTCGCACCCGCCGCCACCGTTACGTTCCGGTTCGTCTCGGCCAGCTTGATGGCCGCCGACAACATCCGGACCGCGAGCGTGAACGCCCGGTCCGTGAGATTGGTGATGCGGAGCAGCGCACTGCCGCCTTCGAATGAGCCGATGACCGGCGGCTTGGCATTCTTGGAATCGGTCATCAGCACCTGGATTGTTTTTTCGGCCAGCACGTCGCCATCGACCGCCCGGATTCGGATGGGCAGCATCCGCCCGCCGCCCAGGACCCCCGCCGCAGTTTGGCGCGTCACCACGGTCAGGACCTTGAACGGCGTCACGGCCTTGGGCGCCGCCATGAAGGCGCGAGACACGGCGCCGTCCGGAAAACATGCGTCGGGCAGCGACGTGGTCAGCTCAACCTTCAGCGGCTTGTTCGCATCGTTTCTGAACCGGCCCGAGAGATAGAAGACGCCGACATCGGATCCGATCAGGCTGGGCACCGGGTTCACCTGCAACGGCGAATCTTCATTCTGCATGACAGGCGCCGTGCGCGCGGCATGCACGCCGTAACGCCCGGTCCGATCCGCCCACATGTCGCGCGCTTCCTGGATAAGACCCATATCGGACGGAGCAACCCAGAAGCCGATCATGAAACCCCACCCGAACGCGTCTTCATAAATATCGCCCAGGGGGCCTTCTGCCGGCCAGTCCGACGGCCACTCCGGCACTCCCTCTCCGTGCGTCCCCTTGAAGTTGAACCCCGGTTCGTTCCTGATCACCTGAGGCCATTCAAACGGAATGCCGCTGAGGCTGAGTTCCCGGATTCCCCAATACGAGGGGGGCGAACCGGCGGCGTTCCTTTCGGTTCCGACTGCGTCGTCGAGTCCCGCCGTCGCCTTGCCCGGAGCGGGGGCGAACGGAGCCCCGTCGAAGGGCGCACAGGCCGCGGCGCTCCAGGCGTCTGCGTCGCGCGCCACCTCGCGCGGCCCGCGGGAGGCCTTCTCGTATTCCAGGTCCGTTATCGGACGCAATCCCGCCCAGGCGGTATAGGACCAGATGCCCGACCAGGAAAGGAAGTTGCACGGCTGATCCGGCGCATCGGCCGCGTAGGCCCCTTTGTCCGCCACGCGCCGGATTGTGAAGCGGTTGATGTTGTATGACGTGGGACATTGCTTGTTCGCCCGATCAGCCGGCAGCGCGTTCAGAAAATCGGCGTATTGCCCCTGGGTGATCGAGTATTTCATGCAATAGAAGGCTTTGTAGCCGTTGGGCCAGGCGGCGTGCTTCGGTGCCGTGCCGGCCTCGAGTCGAACCCTCATAAGCCGGGCGACGTGCTCCGGGCCCCAGAAATGCGCTGTCGCCACCGCTTGTCCGACACGATAACCGCCAGCCTTCGTCGTGTCGCTGTTACTGATGGATGTGAGCGGGTGGCCCCAGGGGCCCTTCGATTTGAACGGGCCTTGCGGCACGTAGACCATCGGGATGGCGTGAACGCGAAGCTGAACATCCTTGCCAGAAGCTTCATCCGCGTCGTGCATCCAGCTCAGACGCACGTTCCTGAACGCCACCGGCCCGCTTCCGGGGGTGTCACGATAGATAAACACCCCGACGCCGTTGGCACCGCTGTTATCCAATCCGACGTCCAGAGCCGCGCCGGCGGGGACCTGGTGACGCGATGCGTCGGTGTCGAGCGTCGCGTGTCGCCAGAAGTTGTTTTTCGCATTCGTGTCGGTGAGAACCTTGACGAATACCCACGCTGCGTCCCAGCTCTCGAGCGTGAGAGGCTTGCCGGTGACGTTCTTTTCCGACGGCTCCTCCCACTTCGCCCGCCAGGAGTTGTCCCAGGAAAGATCGAATGTCACGGTGTGGCCGTCATTGGCGCCGATGTCCCACGTGGTGTTGGCCACCTTGATCTCGTCGTGGGCGGCATCCGCCAGAGCCGTTGCCGGTTTCGCCGCGGGAGCCGGAGCCGGCTTCGGCTTCGCCCCGGTTTCACGGGGCGCCGCGGAACGCACGCCGCGCCAGCACGAGCACCACACGCGCTGGCCGCTTCCTCTCCCTGGATAAGTTGGCGGTCTTGCGGCCGGGGTATTGGCCGACGTGCGGTGAGACATGACGAGACCCATGCGGCCGCCGGGGACCGTCCAATCCGACGGAACCGAAGGGCCTGGAATGGCGCCGCCCGGTATGCTCCCGTCGCCGTGCGACCCGCGGAAGGCGCGCCCATTCGTGGTTGCCATCGGTATGGCGAAGGTGGCAATCTCCATTTCCAGAATGCCCCAATACGACGCACCCGCGGAAACCCGGTCGCTGTCGGGTGTGGCGAAGATCCCTGCCCGGGTCACCATTGCGCCGGAATCGCGCCAGTACAAAGAATGACCATTCCCCTGTTCATAGCGTTCGGTCGGCATCCCTGCCTCCAGCAGATTGGTCGCCAGGATCATCGCCGTCGAACCCCAGGCGTGCTCGCCCGGCACCGGGTTGAGCGGCCCGCGGCAGACCTTCTCGAATTCCAGTTCCGTCATCGGGCGCATCCCCGCCCAGCCGGCGTAGGCGAACCCATCTTGCCATGCGAGGAAATTGCACGTCCGCTGCGGCACTCTGGCCGTATAGATTGGGGGCGCTTTCGGCCCGCTCTCGGGTACAACCAGAGACTCCAGCACCTTCTCGAACTCGAGATCGGCCATCTCCCTCGAACCCACTTCCACTTGCTTTGGCTTCGGCACGAACCGGGTAATACCCAATGCGGTGATGGTATTCCCGGCCGACTCCCACGAATAGGGCTTTTTGGGATCGACATAGACCACTCCCACGGGCACCGACGCCCGCGCCGCCGCCACGTCGGGCGGCAGCGCGTTGAGGTAGGCCGCGTACTGGCCCTGCGTCAACTCGTACTTCATGCAGTAGAACGCGTTGTAGCCTGTCGGATAATCGTCGTTCAGCGCGCCCGGCGAACCAATTGCGGTGGAATGCGGCATCTGCCAGTACTGGCTGCAGTGTTGCGTATAGCCGACCCGTCCCCAAAGCTGCCCGGCCACGGCGCCGATCCGGCGGGCGCGCGTTCCTTCTGCGGCCGGACCGTTCCATTCCGCGTCCACCAGGAACGGGACGATGGGGCCGCCTCGCCATGAACCATCCGTGAAGCTTCCCAGTTCATCCCCTACCTGACCCTGCAGGATCGGCAGGGTGGGGCCGTCTGGAAAGGGATCGATTCGCGTTGTCTGTCCCGAACCGACCTTGAACGCGCCCTCCGGCACATAGACCATCGAAATCGCATGAACGGCGATGGCGGCCCTGGCTGGATCCACTTTGCCCGAGGGATCCGCTGCATGCAGCCAGCGCAGCTTGACACCCTTGTAATCATTGACGCCGTGTCCGATTGCGTCGCGGTAGATGAACACCCCGAGGCCCCGGCTGGCACCTGCTCCGTCTGCATCGAGTCCAGGCGAGGGGAGTTCTGTCGAAGGGTCGTCGGCAAGTCCAACCGTGTTCGTCGCGCCAACCGGCATCACGTGCTGGGATGCGTCAGGGGCGAGTATCGCGTGCTGCCAGTGATTCCGCTCGATGCTCTTCGTGCTGTCCTTCTCTGGCAGGAACTTCACGAACACCCAGGCCGCGTCCCAGTTTTCGACTTCGAGCGGCTTGCCTGTGACGTTCTTTTCCGCGGGCTCCACCCATTTCGCCCGCCAGGAATACGACCAGTACAGGTCGAAGGTCACCCAACTGTAATCCTTTGTACCGGCTTCCCATGTGACGTTCGTGACTCCGAAATCGTACGTCGGTGCGCCGTGGAACCGCGCTTCCGGGGCATTCTCCGCGTGGATGTCCGGGATACCTGCGAGCAACGCCAGCCCTGCCGCGAGTCGAACCATGTGGTTTCTTGTCTGTTGCTTCATTTCATTTTCCTTTTGGAGCAGTATCGCACATTCCAAGGCGTTTGTCTACCCCAATTATTATTTAATATAGTTGTAGTTTACTGCAGCGCAATATGTTATAAAGTCAACATCACCCAAAAAAAACGGGTGTCGCCACGCAGAAAGGAGACTTCGCTTCTGCAAAAAATCCTGCAACCCCCCCGGACGCAAGAGCCTCAAGTGCATCAATATCCGCTTGACGCGATTGGCGAAGAGCGGCAAAATTGGTCGCGTCAGCGTGGGACAGGTTTCGTTCGGCCTGCCTGCGGGTGCAAGCAGACGGGTAAGGTGCAAGAATACAGCCCAGCGCGAATCGGGCGTTACCGGGTCAACGCGTCATCCAGTCCCGCTGGCGCTCAAGCACCACCACAGCATTACCCACCAATCTCCACCACCCCCTCCACCGGCGCGTGCATGCGAAAGACGCCGGGCGCCATCCCGGGCGCGAAGGCTACTTCCACCGGCTTGTCGGTGCGGATACGCAATCGCCGGACCCGCCGGCTCAGCCAGAGGATGCGGTCGCACAGCGGCGACTGCGGCACAAGTTTCGCGGTGTCGCCCTCGAGCGTGAGTTCGGCGCCCAGCGCAAAGGGGCCCATCTCCGCGGGATACCCCACCTGTTCGGGATCCACCACAGCCACCGTGCGCAGCCAGGTGTCGGTGAGCCGCGACCAGAGGTAGAATGAGATGGAGTGGTCAGGCGTCTTGGGGTAACAGTGCGCCACCCCCATCCAGCGTAACCGCCGCGGGAGATAGTCCGGCGTGAAGGAGCCGTAGGCCGTCCCGTCGGGCATGAACTTGCACAGGTTGCTGCGGTAGCCGTTGTACGACTGTACCAGCGTTTTGGCGTCGCCCGTGGCCATCCCCAGGTAGAAGGCCGCCTCGGCGCGCCAGAGTGTCCAGGGGTGCCCGGCGTTGATGGCATGCCCTTCGCCGTCGTTCTCCCACAGACTCTCCCAGTAGCGGAAGGTGGAATCCATCACGCGCGCATCCGGCACATCCAGACGCCAGTTCTCGTGGTAGGCCAGCACCTTCTTCGCCATCTCCAGATACACCGGCTTGCGTTCTAGGTGCCAGTAGGCGTAAATCAGCGAGAGCGCCGTGCAACTGATGGAGCCGTCTTCCATCCAACGGCGGTGTTGGGCCGCCCCTTCGGTCGGAAAGAAGAGTCCGCGCTGCACCAGGAAGTCCGCCACCCGGATCCCCGCCTGCCGCAACTCCGCGGCGCGTGCGTCCCCTCGCCGCTCCATCTCGCAGACGAGGAAGACCAAGTCCACCAGCGGGGCGATGACCGTGGTGTAGTCGTGCGGCAAGGGGTCGTTCTGCGCGTACCAGTTGTTGATGCACCCGCGCTCATCCACGTGATCACGCACCGTCGCCTGGGCCACGCGCACGGCATGCTCGTAGAATGCGTCATTGCCGAAGGCGCGCGCGGCCTCGACGTAGGTAGTCAGGAACGAGAAGGCTTCCTGAACGCGGCCGCAACGGTACAGGTTGAACGGCGCCAGGGTCTTGGCACCCCAGACGTGCGGTTCCGGAATCGGCATCGGGTGGAACCAGGTACCGTCGTGCCGGGCGGAACAGTAGACGCCCCGCTGATAGTAGGCCAGGTGAGCTTTCGCCACCTCGGGCGGCGGCGGCAGGGGCGGAGCTGCCACGGTAAGCCCCTGCATCCCCATGGTGACCAGTTGAGAATGGAGCATCCCGTCGGACCGCGTGTCCGGTCCGATCAAACGCCGCGCAATGCAGAGCGCCGTGGCCCAGTACCCGCTCTCCGCGCCGGCACCGAACTCCGGGGTGATCTTCGGAGTCGCGCGCGCCAGCACCTGCAACATCGGGGCCGAGGCCTGCAGCACCATGTCGCTCCCCGCGCCTGCGGCATTCCAGGCACGCACGAGCGAGAAACCCTCCGCATCGAGCCGGACCTGGCCCAGATGCAGATCCGGTCCGATACGCCGCAGCGCGAGCGGCTGAACCGTGCCGTCCGGCGCCTTCCATTCGGCGCCAGCCACAGGGCCTTCCACGGTGAACTCCAGCATCTTGCCAACCTCGCCGCTGAGGATCGGCGCACTTACGATTGGAATCCTCATCTGGCGGGCAATAGTGGAGCGGGCCTCCTCAAGCGTCTTCGGGAAGAGCACGCGCACCCCGAACCGGACCGCCCCCTGGGCCGCCGTGGGGTCAAGGTTGTCGTCGAACCGCGCGATCATCTGCAGGCCGCCCACCGGATTGACGTCCGTATAGAGCAGTCGCCAGCCAGCCGAGGGCGTTAGCGCCACGATCAGCATGTTGGGCGCGTAGGCGCGCTCCAAATAGACGTAGCAGAGCGACCGGTCCTCGGACCGGTAGAGCGTCTTGGGGTTGAATTGGTTCTCCGCCGGTTCGTTCTGGCGCAGATCCTTGAACGGAACGTAGAGGTCGAGCGCGACCTGATTGGCGTCCGCGATGTCGGCCTCCAGCCAGAGATCGAAATGATGATCCGCCAGCTCATAGGTGAGTCGATGGTGGGTGACGGGGTTCTGGCAGACGATGCGGCTCTCGCCCTCTTCCACCACCGGAGCAAAGGCGCGGAACTCTTGGAGGATCACGGAATCTACGCCCATCGGACTGTCATTCGGCCCGATGCGCGGCGGGATGGAGCGCTTGGTGTAGATCAGGGCTCCGAACGCGGTCTGTTCGTCCCGATGCACCAAGTTGACGTATCCCGGATCGCCGGGAAGAGTCAGGCTGTCCACAATACCAGCCCGGGGGCTGATGGATAAGGTGTAGCTCTTTCGCTGACGGATGATCATGGCAGCCTCCCTCTGATGAACTCGTGTTCGGTCAAAGCTGACAGCAAAGATCTATCCTTCGCGGTCGATTGCCCATCGAAACACTCACACACGCTTTTCCACTGTCCACCATTCACTGTTCACTTCTTCTTCTCCATCCCCCGCGCCACCTCGCCAGCCAAGCCCAGCAGCTTGGCGTCCTCTTCGGCGCCGGGCATGTCGCGGATGGCGAACCAGTCCTTGATGAAGGCCTGGCTGCGCGCTTCCAGAGCCTGCTCGGCCTTCTGCTGGAGCTCCGGGCTGAGCTTCTTCTCCTGGATGGCGCGCTCAATGAAGATGAGCGCCTCGGCCAGTTCCACGCCCTCGCGGAACATCTCGAACCGCTCGGTGGCCACCGGCCCGTCGGGGCCGGGATAGAGCATGGCATTTTGAGAGACACCCGGTCCATCCGGCCAGGAGACGCCCCCCCCGTTGACGCCGAAATCGCTGATGCCGTCGCGTCCCGACAGGATGATGTCTTCGCCAACCCGACGCTGGTCGTTCAGCGGCGCGCTATCGTTCCAGCACCAGCGGTACGAGTTGCAGAGCAAGACGGACTGCGGCTGCAGCAGTTCGCGATAGCCGCGGACGGAAGGGAACCCGTAGCTATAGCACGTGTGGGCGTAGCGCACCTTGACCCAGGGATTTCCTCCCTCCTTCCAATCCCGGCTCATGTTGTGAGCCAGAATCCCCCAGACGGCCTCGGGCCAGAGTTGCTTGGCGAGCGCGGCGACATCCTCGGTCGGACCGCCCTGAGAGGCGATCCAGCCCAGGGCCGTCACGTCCAGCCAGCCGCGGGCCTTGATCTTCTTGCGCACCTCGTCGAAGACCGGCTTCCACAAGGCCAGCGCCTCCGCGCTATCGAGAGCCGGCTGCTTCATGCGACTGATCTTGCCCGTGGCCGGATCGAGCAGCGACACCCACCTGTCCTTATCTTCTTTCCAGCAGTTCAATCGCAACGGAAATGGTGTGCCGACAAATTTGGCAACCATGTCCAGGTACTTGTCGAAGACGCTGAAGTCGTGCGTGTAACTGCCGTCCGGCTGCTTGATCCAGCGAACCAGCCCCTCGGAATTCGCCAAGGCGCCCGGGCAGAGATTAGCGAAGACCTGTCGCGAACCCGCCTCGACCATCAGCGCTTGCGAACGCCCCTGCATCTCGAGATGCCGATCCGACCAGAGCGGCACCCCATACAGCCCGGCCACCGTCTCAGGATCGTTGTAGGCAAAGTTGTGCATGCGGAAATCCCCGGGATCCGGCATGCGCCATTCACCCACGCTCACGCGCAGTGGAACGTTCGTGGGCGACAGCTCCTCGGCACTGATCGTGACCCGCCCCTCGTACACCCCCGGCTTGGCCTCCCGGGGCACCCGCACCGTAAACCACAGCGGCGCCACTGCGCCGGGAATCAAGGACTTCCGCTCCAGCCGGCCGCGAAAGTTCTCCATCGGGGCCGGGGCCTGGCTCACCTGGATCTCGGTGGGAATGGTTTCGAGCAGGCCGTCGAAACGATGCGGAGGGACGCTGGATTTACCGGTTACGACCGGCCCGGCATAGCGCACCTGTATGGCGGAGGATGGGAGACTCGCTCCGCCTTGCGCTGGCGCCAAATCCGACACCGTCGCCTGCAACCCCTTGATCGTCTGATCGGAACTGACCATCAGCCGCCCGGAAAAGACGCTGTTGCGTGCCGCGTGGATAACGACGGGGTGAAGGCTCTCGCACGGATCGCCGTAGTCGAACACGCTGACCGTATCGTAGGGCGCGCAGTTCCAAATCTGGATACCCGCGGGCCGCGCCACGTTAGCCACCACGGCGGAGGCAGGCGAGACCGTTATCTGTACGCTGGACAGCGCAATGGGATCCCAGCAACCACTCGCACCTTCTGGCGATTCGAGCGCCTTGACAGCAGCCCGGGTGTACGGAGCGGCATGCACCTCGATGGCCACCACGTTCACGCCAGACCGCAGCAGCGCCACAGGTATGCTGATCTCACGGGCGGACCGATCACACGCATCACTCCCGAACACCTCCTTCGGATAGTCTTCGGCCAGGGCCAGGAGATCCGGCTTGTCGCCCGACACATGGCGGCGGAGCGCTTCTTTGCCGTTGACATAAACCACGACGCCACCCCAATAGTCTAGGGAGAGACGACACGACTTGACCTCCGCGGGATTCCTGACTTCGAACTTGCCGCACACGAGCAGGGCCGCCGTGGCGCCCTCTCGGTTTTGGGGGCGCCTGCCGGTCCCCCCCTGACTGTGATGCGGGACCGGGCTGGGCAAGCGCACGCGCGGCCAGGTGCTGTCGTCCATGGCCAGACCGGCCCAGTTCACCGCCGGCAACGTGGATGGCGCGGTCGAAACGGCGGGCTTTGGCTCCACTGTCTGCCAGGTGTGCTTGCGGCCAGTCAGCGGCTGTAGGTCCCAGGGTTCTAACTTGCCGTCATCCGTGCGCACGGTGGCGCAACGCTGCACCTCGAAGTGCCGCCAGAGGCTGTTGCTGTCGAGCACCACACTCGTATCGCGCGTCACCACGTAGCGGGCGCGGTCCAGCACCCGCACATCGGCCGGAACGTCGCCGGTCACTTCAGGACCGATCAGGGACCGCGCGCCTGCCACCCCAACCAGCGGAGGATTCGACACGATGAGTACCCCGGCTTGCCCCGCGCCTTGCAGATAGATCGTTCCGGCCGCGCCATACCCCATACTCTTTCCGCCGCCGACTCCACCCGCGGCGCTCATCGTAACGCTGCCAAAGGTTGCAGCTTTCGTCAGCACGACGGCGATGCGGCCACCACCGCCACCACCGCCACCGTTGTTTTGGACCCCGTCTCCGCCTTTCGCCGAGATGCTCCCGTTGCCCAACAGCTCGCCGGCCCGGATATTCACCGAGCCGCCCGCGCCACCGCCGCCCGCGCCACTGCCGCCGGTGGCATCGATCACACCGTCTACGGCCACCCGGCCGGCCGCACGAATAACCGCCACCCCGCCGCCAGCACAATAATAAGCGCATCCGCCGCCCGCGGTCACAGGGCTCGACACCGAACCGTAGGTCGGAGTCGTCGTCGTTCTTCCTTCCTTTTCTCCAAACCCGCCCTCTCCTCCATGCACGCCGCCCGAGGAGGCTTTGGATTTGTAGGGACCGGCGCCCTTGCCGTACCCGCACCCCGCCACCCGGATGGCGCCGCCCGCGCCAATCGTCAGATTGCCACCGATCTCCAGACAAAGCCGGTGCGTCTCGTCGCCGACGGCGGTTCCGGTGGCCGTCTCGTTCGCATGGGTCAGCACGCCATTCGTGCCGACGGTCACGTCGCCCTTGACGATCAGGATCTTGTCCGTGACGTTGCCGTTGGCGAAGGTCAGCATCGCGGCCGCCGTCTTGCCGCCGAGGGTCAGTGACTTGATGGTCACAGCGCCGTTGGTGAGGTCCAGCACAGGCTGGAACTTGCCGCCTTCGATGATCACATCGTCCGCCGCGCCCGGCACCGCGCCGCCGGACCAGTTCCCGCCGTCGGCCCAATTCGCGCTCACCGCGCCGGCCCACAGCCGTACATTCGCCGGCGCCTCAGCGGCCCACGCGCCCGCGCTGCCTGCCAGGCATGCCGCCAGCATCGCCATGGCGGGCCACACCCTCGCCAGCCGGCGCCTATTTAGTATTAGGTTCATCCGTTTTTTTTTGATCGATTGCTGCCGGCAGCTATCGATGGCTGTCGATATCAGCCGACTCGACTCGTCTACTACACATTTCGCCGGGGGCTGGCCGCGACTTCGGGTCGCAGCGCCGCCCCTTTCGGGCCATAAAATCCTCGACCTGCGGCATGAAGAGATCCGCGGTCGACAGGCCGGCCAATGCCAGCCGCTGCTCGGCCACCTCGAAGGCATGAATCCGATCCCGGGTGTGCGCATCCGTGCCGACCACCACCGGCAACCCGCGGTCTGCCGCAAACTTCAGCATGCGCACCGTGGCTGCCTCCGGCAGATAGCCGTGCGAGTTCAATTCCAGCCCCACGCGCCGTTCATCAGCCCACCGCAGCACTCGTTCCACTGCCTCTGTCGGCACCTCGTTATTACTGATCGCCCGCAACTCCCGGAAGGGGTGCGCAAACACATCCAAGTCCGGCCGCGCCAGCACGGCATCCACATGATCCAGCCAGGCCCGCACACGTTCCTTGACCGAATCCATCTTGGCCACCCAATGCAGGTAGTGATCGCCGTAGAGGATCACATCGAACTCCTCCGTGAACTGCAGATCGTGCAATGGCTGGCCGTCCTGCGACAGGTCGGTTTCAATGCCGCAGAAGAGATCGGGGTTGCCGAGCGCCCGCACCGCCTGCATGGCTGCGCGCACCCGTTCATTACCGAGCTCGCGCACCTTGTCGGCCACCTCGTCCGCCGCCCACTCCGGGTGATTGGGCATGACATAGTAGTTGTAGCCGTGATTCAACAACACCGCGCGACGCATGCGCTCGCCGAGCTGCCCGACGTAATAAGCCGGCGTCATCTCGCGGTCCACATCCGGATCCACAAAGCTTGTGTGGCAATGATAATTCGTCCAGCCATTCATAGTCACTTGATCTCCACCTTCAGCGGGCCGCTGGCGCCGCCAGCAGGGCTGCTCATTCTGCTAGTTCCTGGGTTATCCTAAATGCGGCATTTTACACCACGAAGAACACGAAGAGCACGAAGGAAATTTTTGGAATGGAATGGAATGGAATGGAAAGGGATGAGTCCAAGGAGTTCGTCAGAATCGGGTTCACCACATGGTGTCCGATCACCGTGCATCCTCATCGCCTTTATTCCCTCATTCTTCTTATCTCTTCGAGCACTTCGTGGCCTTCGTGGTGAATTCAACTACCGGATCTAGGGTTATTGTTCATGATCGTCGTCGGTCGCCCTCTTTGTTCCGGTGGACGATAGCGGGCGACGAGAGCGGCCCACGAGATATGTTCAGCACCTCGAAAAATTTGAGCACCCGCGCCCTGTATGGCCGGAATCGGAGTTTCGGCCCACTTTCCGCCGCCCTCGCCGTAGGCCGGATTTCCATATCCGGCATCTTGGCGGCCTTCGCGACTTCGCGGTTCGACTCCATTCGGTCTGGCCTGAGAAACTTTGTCGCGAGCTTTGTCGCGAACTTCGTCGACAAAGCTCGCGACAAAGATGGAACAACGTCTTTCTGTCACTGATCACGGTTCACTGAACACTTCTCACTTTTCACTGTTCACTGATAACTATTCACTGAACACTGAACACTGTTCACTGAACACTTCTCACGGTTCACTCCCCACCGTCTCCCCCTCCACCAATTCCGTCTCCAGCATCAGCGTGCGACGGATCGCGTTGGGGTGATCGATGCGCCAGTAAAGGAAGCGGGCGGCTTCGGCGCCGATCTCCTCAAGAGGCACGGCGCAGGTGGTCAGTTTCGGGCCGTCGTACCAATGGGGCTGGACATCGTCGAAGCCGGTGATGCTCAGATCTTCCGGCACGCGAAGGCCCATCTCGGTCAGTCGCTTGATCGCGTGGACGGCAAACCAGTCGTTGTAGCAGGCGATGGCCGTGAACCGTCGGCGGATGGCCTCCGGGTCCGTTTCGCCGGCGAGAAGTCGGTCCACGAACTCCGGCTCCTGACCGCCAAGGCCGGGGATCATAATGACGGTTGCCGTCAGTTGCTCACGGGTAAAAGGTGCCGTATGCTTGCTGCACACATTCTCCAGCCCCGAGCGAATGCCGGCCAGACGCGTGTGGGCCATCCGGGTGTCCGGACCGATGAAGGCGATGTGCCGGTGGCCCATGGCCGCAAGATGCGCACCCAACAGGAGGCCGCCTCCAAAATCGTCAACGACCACCATGTCGGCGTTTGGCGGTCCCTGGAACAGGCAGACCCGCGGGACCGGACATGGCGTGCGGCAGCGCTGTCTGATCGGGTCGTCCCCAACCAGCAGCACGCCGTCAACCTGACGCCGCGTCACCGGCGCCGGCCATTCCGTTATTCCGAGCGCAATATCCACCCAATCGCAACGCAACAACTCGGACGCGCACTCCTGCACGCCGCGCCGCATCCCGTCCAACAAGCGAACAGGATGACTCGTTCCTTCTCCTCCGAGTCCCAACGCGCAGATCACATGATGCAGCGCATCGTTGTCCGCCTGTTTGCGTGAGGGTGGCAAGGGCAGGCCAGCCTCTCGGGCGGCGGCGAATATCCGCTGGCGCGTCTCTTCGGCAATGCCGTTCTGGCCGCGCAACGTGCGCGAGACCGTCATACGCGAGAGCCCGAGTTTTTCAGCAATACTGGCTTGTGAGACCGCCATACGCGCACACCTTTTTAATGTCTGCGATTCAGACAGTGGGGAGGCTGGCGGGGCGCGCAGGCTCTTGCGGGCGGCGACGGATCGCAGATTTCAGGCGCGACGGGAGAGGCAAAGCGGTCCGCGTCGTGGCGACGGGTTGGTTTGGCG
>Ga0265594_1000803_pt1 | contig 25494 bp, 22 predicted proteins | sample saktaG_11_FD_190147 | JGI IMG/M metagenome (GOLD analysis project Ga0265594, IMG submission 190147) | Saline water microbial communities from Sakinaw Lake, British Columbia, Canada - sak_2011_5_24_80m | ecosystem: Environmental > Aquatic > Non-marine Saline and Alkaline > Saline ... | reverse complement strand
TTGAAACGTCGCCGACACCGCTACCCACTCATGCAACGCCCACGCGATCAACTACGAGAGGAACTCGGACAAACGTAAATCTAATACAGGTAAGGGCTTGGCGACGGCAGTGCCATTCAGGACAGTCACCTATTAAAAATAAAAGTAACCCTGTCTAATTAAAATTCTCATCCTCGAAAGCCTTCTCATCAAAAATCCGTATATCGTATGTCGCGTTTCGTATCTCGTATGTCGTATGTAGTATGTCGCATTTGGTATATCGCTGCTTACGTCCGGCAGCTAACCACTATTCACTAACGACCATTCACTATATACGGCTAAACAGGTACGGCATGAAAATAAGGCGATTCGAGGAAGTTTCGCGTTCGGTGGTGTATTACGCCTTTGTTAATAGAATAAATAAAAGCACGGCAAAAGGCAATAAAAAAAGAATACAGAAGCCAGAATTCAAATAATCCGCGTTCACCCCGTGAGATAGGTTAAACCGTTATCTCACGGGGTAAATCTGCGGTTTTATTGATTATTTGGATTTTTCTGTGTTCTTCGTGCCCCTACGACTTCGACCAGGGCAGGCTTCGTGGTGAGATATTTCAAGAATCCGCATGGGCAGCGAAGCTGCACCATCCTACATGTATGGATGTCCTTATCACCTGCGCAATACGCACAACGCTTCACGCTTCACTTTAGAATTTCTTAAACAGCAATGACAACGTTTGTCTACAATATAAAGCTCGTAGTCCTTTTGACTAATCAAAAGGACTACGAGCCTTGAGAAGATGGGATCTGATGAATCTCATTTGAAAATGCTTATCCACAGTACGTAATACGCACTATGCAGCACGCACAACGAATAATGAACGCCGTCTCACGGAGATTTATCCGGAATTTACCCGCCCTTTTCAGTTTAGATTCGTATAATACTAAACTAAATGATTATTGATAAATGATAGAAGTAAGACAATTTCGAGCATTGAGCATCTGCGTTAATCTGCGTTTATCTGCGGTTAATGAAAAAACAGGGTGATATCATGGGAAAAAGAAGCAAAAATTGAACTAAAAATGCAAAAAAACAGGTGAAAAAGAGTAGAAAACGACGAAAAATTGAGCTTAATTTGAAAAAACAAAACCAAAGCCGGGCTTTGCCCGGAAATCCTAAGCACTAAGCTCTAAATCCGAAACAAGAGGAACGGGAGCCAAATGACAGATCCGAAGGCACATTTGAAAGGGTACATTTGAAAAAACAAAGCCAATTTTCGAAAGGGCAAAATGAACGCAAAACCAATTATTACAAGGGGTTATATGCAATATATTGGATTGGACACTTGGTGAAAACAAACCCAATTCAAAGCCAATCAAAGCCAATTTTAGTTAGCCCCCAGATTTTCTGGGGGTTGAAAGGCGACTTGAAAAAACAAACCCAATTTGCCCCGGAACTAATGGGCGTAACACCTTTTGCGAAAGGAGATTACGACAACATGCCGGCTAACGGCGAAGAAGAAAACAAAGCCAAACAAAGCCAATTTCCCGCTCCCGAGCCGGCCAAAGGAGCGGGAAAAAGAGAAGAATCGCTCGCGGCGGCGACTGGTTAACCGGATATAGCCTATTTACAAATCAAAGGGCGAGTCGAATCGACCCTCATTTTTAGGCTATGAATGGGGGTTTTAAGGAATGTCTAAAATGGCAAAAAAAGAAAAAACAATTGAAAAGCTGCCGGAAAAGTCGAATACTCAAGTTATACCGGATAGATATCTCACCGAAATACGGTATGGCAGTAGAACTGAGTAGATAAAATGCTCTAAACGGAAAGAAAGGAAATGTTATGAGAATGAAACTAAATGCAATTTTGTTATTAATCTTATCAATTTTACTTTCTTGTGGAGCGGGGTGTACGGATAGCGGATGTACGGATTGCGGTAAATTTGCCCTTTTGGCAAAAAGCAGTACGCTGGGACTCGGCGGGGAATTTACCGCGGCAGTAGTTCCGAAAGTTAACGCCCGGGTCGGCATAAATACGTTCAGCTATGATTATGACGGAGAATTAGAAGATGTTGATTACGAACTTGGATTTGATTTTTTCTCCGTAACAGGACTCGTTGACTGGTATATCTTTGATGGTTCTTTTCGTCTGAGCGGCGGTGTTCTGTCAATGGACCATAAAGTCAATCTTGACGCGGTACCAACTGAGGAACAAGAGATTGGAGGTACAACCTACACACCCGCTCAAATAGGTACTTTGTCCGGCTGTATAGAAATAGATCAGATAGCACCTTACGTAGGAATTGGCTGGGGCAATCCTCTTACTCATAGCAGGAGGTGGGGATTTACCTGTGATTTTGGCGTTGCTTTCATAAGCACTCCTGATGTTAGTCTCTCGGCAACCGGGCCGGTAGCCAGCCTGGCGGGGGATCTGGCAAAGGAAACTGCCGAAATAGAAGACGAACTGGATCCATTTAAGTTCTATCCCGTTATTGCCGTCAGCTTTTTCTATAGATTCTAAAAATAGGAGGACTGGTTAAGACTGTATTTCGGCCCCCATAGGCAATTTTGGGGAAAGCGTGCTGAAGTTACGACGTTGTTGAAACGTCTGAATCGGGAGCAGGTTCTTCGAGAGACTCGCCGGCTTCTTCGGCATTATCCTGCGGCTTGTTGTCTTCCGTGGATGGCCGCCGCGGCTGTTTTGTCTCGGAAGCGGGTTTCCGTTCTATCCCTTGTGGAGGACTTAGCAATACCTTCTCGCCGACCTGTAAACCGCTGACGATCTCGACAAAGGTATTGTTAAACGCCCCAGTTACGACCTCACGTTCCTGCGGGCCCGAGTCAGTTGCGATATAACAGAATTTCTTGCCGGTTCGATTTTCAACAACCTGAACCGGCACGATTTTGACGTCGCGCAACTGGTCAACGAGAATCTCGACTTTTGCCGACATTCCCGGCTTGAGGACCTCGTGCGAGCCCTCGATCGTGACATATGTCGTATAGACCTTCACGCCGGGATCGAGCCAGCCTTGCTGAGGATCCGGCAATGGGGCGACCTTAACCACTTTACCGCGAAAGGCCAGGTCAGGATGGGCTTCCACTGTAACTGTCACATCCAGCCCCGGCAGAACTTTATTTACCGACGACTCGTGGACTCTCAGTTCAACGCCCATAACATTGGAGTTGGGAATGGTAAAAATCTTCTGACCCCGGCGAACCATGTCTCCGACCTCGATCGGGTCCTCACGCCTCTGGTGCCAGTCCGCACTGGTGCCGTAGACGATAATGCCCGGGCTGGGTGCACGGATAATGCACGCGGCAATCTGCCGCTCAAGCTTGGCTACGTGACTTTTCTGGAGATTAAACGAGGCTTCGGTACTTTCAAGTCTCGCCTGGGCCTGGGCCAGTTCGGATCGCGTGCTGGCCACGGTCCGGTCCAATTCACGCTTGGCTTCGTGATAATCGCTCAGAAACTGCTTTGTTTGTTTTGGAAAATTATAGAGCTTATACAATCTGAGAGCTTCAGTGGCACTCTCTGTTTGAATCCGAAACCGGTTCACATCCAGTTGGGCGCTCTTCAAATCAAGGTCCGATGCATAGTTCGCATCATGAAGCTTTTGTGTACCCGTTAAAACGTCTGTCGCTTTTTCGAGCTGTCCCTCGGCAAGAAGAATATCATTTTGATATTGCTTCAACATCTGTGAAGCCTGGCCGCCCAGGTCGTTCGGGTCGTCAAGAAGCGCCAGTAATGTTGCCATCTCGATCACTACGTTCGGGTCCCGGCTCTCCTCGTCGACGAGTTTCTGCGATGCTTTTTCACCCAGGTAGTTTTGCAGGTCCATAAGGCCGAACTCAACCGCCAATTGCGCCGCGGCAATGTCGGATTCATTCTGCTTCTTCTGGATCAGGTGAGCCTCCTGAGCCCCTAAATAATTCGCTTTGGCAGCCGAAAAATCGATCAGATCGCGATTGTAAGTGTCCTGGAGCTCAGCCGCGTTCAACTGACAGAGAATCTTACCCTTTTTAACGTCTTCCGGAGTAATCACAGTACCCTCGGGAACGATACTGGCAATTTCGACGCCCCGGCCCTCAACCTCACACATAATATCCGTGGACTCCTGAGCTTTGATATTGCCGCTCTCTGTCACCGTAATGACCAAGTCATCCTCGCGCACTGTGAATGTGCTACTCGCGCCTTCGGCATCGGTTGACAACGGCGTTCTCATCCATCCCGAAAGCACAATCGCGGTACCGCCAATTATCAGCAGAAGAATTATGATCCAAAACCGCTTACCCTTGCGTTTCCCAGTACCACCCTGCCGCCCATTTTTGCTGCCTGTTTGTTTGTTCTTGTGATTTACCACTATCCTCGCTCACATTTTTCAAATATACATTATTAAACATTCCATTTATAGCGCTGCTTATATTAGATTACACGATATAGCATCGTTTTTCAACTAATTTCTGCTTCTCGTGCAGATTTTGGAGAATCTATTTCAGTACAAATATCTCATACGAGCCTTCTCCCTGCCGATATACCCATAGCATTCCCGTAAGAACTCCACGTTCAGCAGATGGCTGCCCCTGGCACATTGAGACATACCATGATTTATACCTGCTGACTTGCACTAGGTTCGCTTAGCACACGGTTTATTTCTTAAAAGTAAGCATAAAAGTCGCTTTGAGTTTGTTTTTAATGGAAAAATCGTTTACAAAGAGGCCAAAATTCGTTTCGGGGCGTACCAGCAGGAGCAGATTTATGGCTCCGGAACTCCGTATGATTTTTTTCTTTTTCCCGGACCGCATAGCAATCTGCCCATTAACCGGAAGAGCCAAATGTATCAGCTTTTTCCCAAAACAGCCCTGTCGGGGACATAAGAAATGGCAGTATCACATCTAACAGCACATTTGACCGGCATGGAAAATCGTTTCAAATCTTTCTTAAACAGTTTTTTCAGCTAAAATAAGAAGCAAGTATAATAAACTAACTGGAAACAAATTCACATAATGCAGGAAAAATCGTTCGAGCAGCAAAAAAATAATGAAGCACAAATGCCATCGCATTTTCGTAAGCATTTATATACGAATGAATTAACCACTCCAGGCGTCCGTCCTATAATAAAATTTTGTAAAAACCCCCAAAAAAATGTTCGCAAATATTGACAAAGTGGTAGGAAGTGGTATAATATCCCATCTTGAATATACCAAGTGGGACTATTGCCATGCTATTACTAACAGGCGAATACAAGCACGTTGTCGATAACAAAAGCAGAGTCCTAATTTCTAACAAGTTAAGAAACCAGATTGATGTCGATGAGCACGGCAGCAATTTCTATCTCGTTCTCGGTGCCAACGGCATACTTTGTTTGTACCCTGAGAAGTATTTCGAGCAAATAGCCCTTGCGGTTACGCCCGGGACCACGGCACCTGATGAGGCTGTTGTATTCGAGCGAATAAGCTTTGCCATGTCAAGCAAGGTGGAATTAGACGGCCAGGGCAGATTGCTTCTGAATGAAATATTACGAAAGAGAGCCGGATTGAAAGACCAGATTACGCTTATCGGCGTTAGAGACCATATCGAGCTGTGGAACACCGAAAGCTGGGAACAGTACGTTTCAGACCATATGGCTCAATATCAGAAACAGATGTCGCAGGCAAGACAGGTTGTCCTGCTAAAACAGAACGAAGAACTTTGACTTTTAGAGTGGAGACAAGACAGAATGATTGGAACGGATTCGAACCATTGCAGGATTGTAGCTGAAAGTCTCGCCGGCAAAAGAAAGGTTAACGAACAAACCTTCGCCTCGCTGGCAATTCTCGATGAAAGGCTGGAGCGATTGAGAAATCTCGGCGAGACTTTTTCAGGCGTTGTATTTTCGCCCGATGCAGCAAAACTTTTAAGCCGGAAGAATGCGGTAGCTGTCGGATGACTTTCAGTTTCACACGAGTCTTGAGTATCGAGTGAGTCCCCGATCCATGAGGAGACGACAGTAAATACGGCATATATTATATGACATATAAGACAAGTGGATGGTTCGATAATAGAGCATACTCCGGTCCTTGCCGGTACGTTAGCTGAGCAGATAAAGCTGCCATCGGATGGCGTGATGGTCGATGCGACCATAGGACAAGGAGGTCACAGCCTTCTGCTCGGTAAAACCTTGGGCCCTGAGGCAGTTGTCGTCGGTCTGGATGTCGATATAAATGCTGTCCGAAGGGCCCAGATTAATTTAAAGGAGCTTGCCTGTAAGGTTATTCTGATAAATTCGAATTTTTCTCGAATCGGGGAGGAGCTTGCCAGTCAGGGCATCGAAAAGGTTGACTTCATACTGGCAGATTTGGGTGTCAGCTCGGTACAGTTGGCCGATGCAGAATTTGGCCTGAGTTTCCAGACAAATATGCCTCTTGATATGAGAATTGACAAAAGATTAAAACGCACCGCAGCCGATATAGTTAATAAATCGGATGAAAAATCCCTGGCTGATTTGATTTACGAATTCGGACAGGACAGGGCCTCGCGACGGATCGCGCGTTTTATTGTCCGGCAACGTGAAATTGAGCCGATAAAGACAACAGGCCAACTGGCACAAATAGTCTGCAGGGCATTTGCCAAAATAAAGCGAGGCCGAAGAAGCAGAATACATCCGGCAACAAGAACCTTTCAGGCGTTGAGAATTGCAGTCAACGATGAGTTGGAGAATTTGAAGAAGCTGCTCGCTTCAGCACCGGATCTGCTGAAAATAAATGGTTATATAGCAGTTATCAGTTTTCATAGCTTGGAAGACAGATTGGTCAAAAGCGATTTCAGGCAAAATGGAAAGTCAGGTATTTACAGTATCGTCACGAAAAAGCCGATTGTGCCAACCCGAGAGGAAATCAAAGAAAATCGGCGTGCAAGAAGTGCAAAATTGAGGATCGCACAAAAACAATAACCTCATTATGCGATCCCCGGAAATAAATGGAGTTTTGTTATGACTTCGGACGCGAAAATTGGATTGCTGTTAGGCTTGGTATTTATTTCTATAATTGCGTTTGTCATCAATGGTTTGCCCCGCTTTCGCAGTGCTACAAACGGCAGTGAGATGACCACAAACATGGTCAGCTCACAGAATGATACGCAGCCAATTGGGAGCAGGGAACGTCAAGCTCCTGGACTTTTTGGCTGGACCGAGCAAGCTAACGAACCGACATACGAAGAGACTCAGCCTCCCCTTGAGCAAAAGGAGGATGTTCGCTTTAAAATACAATTGCCGAATGACATTTCGGTCGCAAAAGACACTTCAATTATGGAAATTGCCGACGAAGTCGAGTCCACTGTACCGGAACCAATCGAGCCGGCTCCGCCGGTACAGATTTCTGAAGAAAAAATTGAGGCCAAGACACCCAAGCCCGCCAGGCCGGCCCTGCCAAAAGTCTATGTGGTTAGCGAGGGCGATACTCTGGCCGATATCGCCAAGAAGTTATATGGACCTGAGGAAGGCAACAAAAAAGCAAACATCGCGAAGATATTCGAAGCCAACCGCCAACTGCTGAAAACCGTTGATGCGATCTACGTCGGCCAAAAACTTGCGATACCGCCGCTCGTGGCTTCGCAGGCGGATAAGAAGGAAACAGAGAGCACCATTGCAGATTCAATATTTGAGAAGGTAAAATCAATTGGCATCAAGCACCTTTCGACTCGTCCCGACAAAGAAGAGCAGAGCGTACCATACATTGTGCAGGAAGACGACAATTTATGGCGTATTGCTGCCAGGCAGCTTGGAAATGGCAGCCGGTACCGAGAGATCAGCAAACTCAATGCCAGTGTCCTTAAGGACGAGAATGATCTAACTGTCGGGATGCTTCTGAGAATGCCGGTTCGATAAGGAACGGCAAATCCTTGAGCAGGCATCGGGCCGAATATTAGATATTAAGGATTGAACCCCGAACGAATAACGATATACGTTTACAATGTCCCAGTTCCGTTTTGTTTTTGTTGTATTTTGTTTTACGGCTGTTCTGATATTTGCCGTTAATCTGCGTAGTGCCAATGATCGTATTTTCTATGAGCGTTGTGCATGCAACGCCGATATGAGCCGATTGAAACAGGAGCTTGGCACCAAGCAGTTGTTGCTGGAAGGCTTGATCAATCCTGCCGCGATTTCACAGCGTGTTGATAAATCAAATACTGACAAATAAAAATTGAGAAGCGTTCGAATAACCATTTTTTTTTCTTTGTTTCTAATGGTGTCATTTCTGGCACTGGGAGGGCGGTGTTTCTATCTACAGTTTTACAGGAATCAACATTATAGCGAAGCCTGCCTGGCACAGCGGCGGTCATACAGGAACCTACGGCCTCAGCGTGGCGTAATACTGGATTGTCGGGGCAGAGTGCTTGCCGCAAGCAATAAAGTCCAAACCATATTTGCCGAACCGCGAGCGATACAAGACCCGAAAGAGACTTCCTCGGATCTTGCCCCGATTGTGGATATAGGCGCACATATTATTTGCCAACAGATACTGGAAAGCCGAAATCCCGGCTTCGCAAGAATCAAGACAACCACAGATTACAATCAATGTAGCGCCGCAACCAAGATTTACGGCATTGGGGTTCAGTCCGACTGGCAGAGACATTATCCAATGGGAAACCTTGCGGCAAACGTTATCGGCTTTACGAGTCTCGACAATCGTGGATTAGAAGGAATTGAGCTGAAATACGACAAAGAACTCAGTGGTTCAGCCGCACGGAATATTTTCTTTGCCGATGTCTATCGCCGGCCCATTCGGGCAAAACAGCAGGAAGGCATCTTAACCAATGGCAAAGGGATTATCTTAACTATTGATGCTACTATACAACAGTTCACGCGAGACGAACTCATCAAGCAATACGAAAACTACGAAGCGGAATCGGCAGTAGCGATTGTGGCCGAACCGAAGACCGGGGCAATTTTGGCGATGGTTTCACTGCCCGATTTTAATCCTGCAGATATCCGAACAACCGACCCGAATAATTTCCGCAGCCGGGCAATCACAGATTGGTATGAGCCGGGCAGTATTCTCAAACCGGTTACGGTCGCTATCGCCCTGGAGGCCGGGGTGGTGAACAAGACAGAGAAGATATTCTGTGAAAACGGAAACTATCGCGGCGAAGGATTCGGGCGGATCGGAGAATATCGCCGGGGATTCGGAAATTTAACCGTACGGGAGATTCTGATCAACTCCAGTAATATCGGCATGGCCAAAATCGGACAACGACTCGGCAAAGACAGGCTTCACGACGGGCTGAAACTCTTTGGCTTCGGCAGGAAAACGGGTATCGAGCTTCCCGGAGAGGTCGATGGGCTGTTAAGGCCTGCGAATACGTGGGACGGTTACAGTGTCACCCGGATACCTTTCGGGCAGGAAATTTGTGTAACCAGTATGCAATTAATCCGGGCTTTCTGCATACTTGCCAACGGCGGCCGGCTGGTTCGTCCATTCATGGTCAGAGCGGTTGTCGATAATGACGGAAATATCACCGAGCTGAAAAGACCGCCGCCGCCGGTTGGGTATATCATCAAACCCGAGGTTGCTAAATGGGTAGTGGGCGAGGCTATGGCCAGCGTAGTCAATGAGGGAACGGGCAAGAGAGCGAAACTCGACAAGTGGCAGGTGTTCGGCAAAACAGGAACCGCAAATATCGCACTGAGCGACTCAAGAGGCTATTCGGATAGGGATTATGTTGCTTCCTTTGTCGCCGGTGCACCGGCGGAGGACCCTGCTATTGTAGTGCTGGTCTCGATACGCAAGCCGAATCGGTCGCTCGGCAAAGGCTATACCGGCGGAGCTGTTTCATCACCGGTAGCGGCCAAAATAATTGAAAGAACGCTCACTTACCTTGGCGTTGAGTAGAGCCAGGATTCATGCCTTTGGTCCCGGCTCCGGAGTCTGTAAAAAGTGGCCAGAATAATTTACGCCGTCGCGGGAGAAGGATTCGGGCACAGCAGCCGGTCCCACCTGATCGGGCAGAGATTCATCGACGCCGGCCACGATGTGATGTTCGTGGGCTCGCAGAAGTCACTTCTGTATCTAAAGCAATACTTCGGCCCGCGTGTCAAAGAAGTTTTCGGCCTGTCGTTCGCTTTCGAGGGCCAGCGCATCGACAAATCGGAAACTCTCAAGAGGAACCTTCTCAAACTGCCGGAGGCCAACAGGCTCAACGATGAGCTTTTCAAGCAGCATTTTGAGCCCTTCGGGCCGGAGTTGGTGATATCGGATTTCGAACCTTTCAGCGCCTGGTGGGCCTGGCGAAAAAACGTACCGTTTATCAGTATCGACCACGAGCACATGCTGACGCTCTGCAAACTCGACCACCCGGCGAAGAACTGGTTTTCCCGACTGACCGCCAGCGTGGTGACCGAGTGCCATTATATCGGGGCGGTTGCCTATATCATCCTGAATTTCTTTGAATCGCCGCTGCGGATCGATTCGGCGGTTTTAGCACCGCCCATCGTAAGGCCCATCGTTACAGCACTGAAGGCCGAGCCGGGCGAGCATATCCTGCTGTATTCCACGACCGGCACCGGCCGGGATCAATTGCGGGATCTCCTGCAAAATTTCGCCGCCCAGAAGTTTTATATATACGGCTTCGACGAGGATGCCGAATATGAGAACTGCATTTTCAAGAAGCGTTCGACCGAAGGATTCCTCGCGGACCTGGCCGGCACCCGGGGCGTTATCGCCTCAGCGGGTTTTTCGCTGATAAGCGAGTGCATGTATCTAAGGAAAAAGATGCTCCTGCTGCCGCTCGCGGGCCAGTATGAGCAGATTATCAACGCACAATACATCCAAAAGCTCGGCCTGGGAATCTCAGCCGAAAAGCTCGACGAGCCAATCATAGCCCGATTCCTCGAAGAAATCGACAAACCAATACCCAGCGACGAAAAAATCATCTGGCCCGACAACAACAAATTCTTCTACATCCTCCAAAACGAGCTAAACAAGCTCGCCCCCCCTATCAGTATCGAGTGCCCATAGTGACCTTATCGCAAACCGGCTTCAATTCCGCCAGCCCAAAACATCAGGATTAATGCGCAGCATTATGTCGTCCTTCGTCTCGACTTTGCCGTCGGGACCGGGACTGAACATCTTCCCGTTCTCAACGTCAACGATATACTCACCACTATAAGCACGAGCTTTAAGATTGATCTCTTTGCCAAGTCTCTTGCTCAAGATAATTTGCAAAAGGTCATCTTGTATCTGTATCTGTATGATAGAATTTTTCCATGACTTTATTGTTTTGTAGGAAAGTCTGACGATATTGATGATATTTATGTGTGGATTATAGCATTTATAGAGAAATGGGAGACGTGCCTGGTTTGCGAATGGCATGGATGGTTCTTTAAAAGGATAAATATCAGGCCAAACCGAAAGTTTCGTTTTAGCAACGTTCTGACTTCCTTCCTCAGCATCCATCCAGTCATCGTAGAAATTTCGGAACAACCTCAGCGTAGAGTTCTTTTTAAGCAGCAAAATCTTTTCGACGGCACTCTGTTCGGACACCTCAGAAAACAAATTCCTCATGAGAAGGTATTCTGACAATATGCTGTTACGCAATGATGTCTGTTCGTTTGTCAGAGGTACGAAGTGAGCCACCAGCAGTTCAACCGTGCTCATCGGAGTTCTCTGATCATTCACAATAGCATTGGCCGTAAGAATGTTCTCATTTATGCATATAAGATAAGCTAATTTGGGAACTAACATCCGGGCATTCACACTTAACTTTCTACATACTGAGTCCAGCTCGATTAGGTCTGCAGCGAAGACCTGGATATCGCGTTGTTCGATTTTCAGAAGTGCATAGACCTGGTAGAAGCGGGCCAAATCTGGTAATTTGTTCACAGGCATGATTTTTAAATTAGCGTTTAGTTCGGTAAGGTCGGCTATCTCCGGAAATTCGTTGAGACGATGGACTATGTCTCTGGCTGTTTCGTTATCTGCCCATATCTGCTTTATTTCTTCGGCATAGTAGCTGAGTGTTTTGGAGATTTCTGATGTTGTTCCCGTTTCCATGATCCCCTTTACTTCAGCAATCATACTACTGTCACTCTTTGTCAACTCTATAGCAGGGACACAAGAAAAGTCAGGATTTTCGTCTATCAATGTCTTGAGAACCTCAAAGCTTTCTGCGTATTGTGCCGGGGCGGAGCGAAGGTCCGCGATCGTGTAATCATTTGGAATCGGCGGTGCATCAATTCTCCAAAACAGGTAGAAAATGCACATAAAAACAATCGAGATATTCATGCCCGCCAGCGCGATATACTTGCCCCTGAGTTTGCCGCCGCTGCGCCTGATTCTAAGGGCACTGATGATCCCGATTACTATCGCCGGTATCCCGGCCAGCACAAAGAAAAACAGGCTGAAAATCCCCAACACCAGCGACAGAATTGCCAGTTTGCTTACCATTGACTCATCGAATCTGTCCCGAAATCTCACTTCGTGTAAGGCCTGATCATGGTCATCGCTCAGCTTACTCATACTAATTCTCCCGCGAGCTTATATTCAGGGCCTCAGGATTAATCCATAGATTTATATCATCCTTAGTGCCGGGCTTGCCATCGCGGCCGGGACTGAATATCTTCTTATTCTCAACGTCAACAACATACTCGTCACTGTAAGCACGAGCCTTTAGGCTCACTTCTTTGCCGAGTCTTTTGTTTAATACGATTTGAAGCAGATCGGAATGTACTTCCCGCTTTGTTCGTATTTCAAGTACTTTTTCCATATTAGGTGTCAGCATTGCAGCAATGAGAGAACCGTAAGGATTGTAGGCCTTGTAGGACCACGGCAACTTGTTCTGAAGACCCATTATTACAGGAGAATTCACATAAAGAGTTGGCCAGACTCTGAATCTTTCGACTTCTGCTCGATGTTCTGAAATGTCGATCCATTTATCACAGAAATTTCTGTATAGTCTTAGCGTCGAATTCAATTTCAGTGGAGGAAAATATGAATATCTGAAGCGAGGTTCGTGAGTGATTTTCTTCAATTCATTCCTGAATGTGAGATATTCGAATATTATCGGGTTTCGAAGTGAAACATGCTCGTCTGAAAAAGGGATCATACGCCGCTTAATCTGCACGATCACTTCATTGGGTGTTTCCGGATTATTTATGATGAAGTTCGCCGTCTCAATGTTGATTTGAAAACAGGCAAGGCATATCAACTTATATATCAGCGAACGAGCATTCAAACTCATCTTTTTTATAATCGAATCTAATTTTATCAGTTCGTCTATTGCAGCTCCCTTATCACCATGGCAGCTTTGCAGGCAAATGTATGCCCGATGCAGAAAGATTAGACGTCTGAAATTCTTCGCCCATTGAAGTCTATAATCTCCTAAATCTGGTTCCGAAAGGTCTGCAATCTCGGGAACAACAGCCAACTTAGATAAAACATCTCTTCCTTTTTTGGCGTTTTGCCACATTGAATGAATCTCGTCCGCATTTGCTTGAATGTGCTGCGAAATCGTCTGCAAATCCTTTTCTTTGAAGATCTTTTTGATTTCTTCCAGATTCTCCAGATCTTCCGAAGATAATCCAATTGCTGGTGCATCCATAAGATCATCGTTCTTGTCGGCAAGGCTGTTAAGCAGACTATATGATCCATACCAAAAGGGTATGGCAGATCTTAACTCAATGATGGTGTAATCGTTGGGAATCGGAGCGGCATCAATACGCCAATAGGTCAGAAGGATTATTTGTAATACGATGAACACGCCGATGGCAATGCGTTTCACACCTAATTTCTTCTTTCCCCTTATTGTCTGGACAATGGAAATAATCAGAAGCAACAAACCCAACAATGCTGCGAGGAAAGCCAAAGTAGGCCTGACAAAAACAGTCAAAAACAGTGACAGTCCCGCAAGTAATATTGCAGAAACAGTACTTTTACTTGTCTTGGCTCTTGGTTTTCGTTTCCCATTTTCGGAACACATCAGAACGTGGCCGCATGAGCCACATACTTGAGCAGCACCCGAATTTTGTGTTCCGCATTCTGGACAGTCCATGTTGGCTATCCTATCGCTATGATCTCTTTAGTTTATCAATTCCACAATTCTTCTTCTTATGCCATGTTTATCGATACCGTCACCTATGACATCGCGGCACAGAAGCTGCATCTGATGCTATACTATTGTCCATCGTGCACCAGCAGTGAATCCAATCCATCCTGCGGCTCACTTCCAATTGTTGGCGGACTGCCTCGTCGTATGTCTCCTCCATCCCAAAACGTGTAGATATTGTCATCATTGATGCCGCAAAACGAGCGTTTTTCCTGGGCGACGTGGATGTCCACGAACAACACATTTTGCGCTTCTTCCTGGTGAGCAATGGCATTGCCGGCCCTTACTGCCATTCTACCGCCATCAGGATTGAAGAGGCTTATGTCTTTGGCGCTTGCAGAGGGAGAATCCTGCCACGGATTCCTGTCGGCTGCAACCGCCATGCCGGGATCGCTCGATGTCGTTAGAGCGTACTGGCCAAATGGCATATGATAAGAGTAGCTGCAATGCTTTGACGGCTCTGTGCCGAAATCCCACAGGTCAATCATTTCCATGTTGCCTGCACCCTCATCAGAGGGTCTAAATTCTGTAACCCCCGTATCGCCCTTGCAGATAAACGATTTAGGCGTCACCTCGGCATACTTGACCAGAAGATAAAAGCAGGACGAGATATTCGCCTGCCCGCCGGTACCATCGGCTTTCATGCCGTAGGCAGCATATCTATTACTCGCCTGCCAGTTAGGTATATTCTTACTCCAGGTGCTGTTTTTAACGCCGGCACGAGGCAACTCATCCTCGTAATCGTTGGCATAGATCAGCATTGCCTTGCCCATACCGGACAGATTCGTCGCGCAAGCCATTCGGAATGCTAATTGTCTTGTCCTGGCCAAAGCCGGCATCATAATTCCCATCAGCAGTGCTATTAAAGGCAACGTAACGGCTGGAACCACGATTCCCGCGATGGCAAAGCCTCTGCCGGTCAAGCTGCCGCCACTTTTTTCAATTCTTACCAGACTCACAATCCCGAGGATTATTGCCGGTATTGCTGTAAGTGCACAGGTAAAAATACTAAGGATACCAAGTACAAATGCAGCGATGGCCATGCCGCTGCTTTTAACGCCGATACCCGGATCCTGTGCTGAAGATGAGATTAATACTGAGCCACAGGCGTGACACACCTGGACATTATCCGGATTTCCTTGACCACATTTTGTACAGTACATTTTGATTTCTCCTTTCGATTTTGAATATTGACAACAAGAAGGCTTCTTTTCGCCTCAACTTATTTTTCCTCTTGTTCGTCCATTTCGTGTCAATTATGATTGATGGATGGTTGATTTTCAATTATTTCTTTGGATTTAAATCATACTATTAGAAGTATCACTATCGGGATTAGAATATGGAGCCAAAGTGGTTGAAGTGGGCGAAGCAATTGCAGGCACTGTCTCAGAACGGATTGACTTATGCGCAGGATCCGTTCGACCGGGAGCGATACGAACAGATACGGCATATTGCAGCCGAGATGCTGGCAGAAAAAGCTGAAGCGAAGATCGAGGATGTGCTGGATTTGTTCGTACGTGAGAAGGATTACGCAACGCCGAAGGTGGATGTGCGGGGCGCGGCCTTCAGGGACGGCAATATCCTGCTTGTAAAAGAGCGGTCGGACGGAAAGTGGGCGTTGCCGGGGGGATGGGCCGACGTCGGAGAGAGCCCCTCGGAGAGCGTAGAACGGGAGGTGTGGGAGGAGTCGGGATTTCATGTCAGGCCGCGGCGTCTGGCAGCCGTATATGACCGGGGCAAACACCCGCACAAGCCCCTGATGCATTATCATATTTATAAGCTGTTCTTCATTTGTGAAATCACTGGAGGCCAGGCGACGACAAGCTCTGAGACAGAGCAGGTAGCGTTCTTTGAGGAAAGTAACCTGCCGGAGTTGTCGATTACGAAGATTCTCCCGGAGCAGATAGCGAAAATGTTTGAGTACTACCGGCGGGACGAATTGCCTGCTTATTTCGACTGACGAGGCATCGGCTGTAAGCAGCACCGTAAGGCGTCCTGCGGAGTCCTATTCTGTTGCCAGGATGGATTTGCCGAGGTATCCGGCCTCGATGCAGAACTGGATTATGTCACGGGCCAGTGGAGCGGCGTCGCTTGATCCGTGCTGGCCGCCTTCGACGACGATGGCGATTGCGATTTTTTGTGCCGCACTGTCCTGGGCGAAGCCGCTGAACCAGGCGTGCTCGGGCCTTTCAGTTGAGCCGGTTTTGCCGTAAACTTTCACATCCTCGGCAGCGAGGGTGCCTAAGAATGGTTCGAACTGAGTGTGAGCTGTTCCGCCTGTCTCGCTGACAACTGCATTCATACCGTCATATATGACGGCTAAAGTTCCGAGCGAGACGCCGAGATCCGTGCCCTCGGAATTTCGAGACTCCTTTATCAACCTCGGCCGCTTGAAGATTCCGCCCCGGGCAAGGGCGGCCATTGCATTTGCGACCTGTAGGGGTGTGACACGCAGGTCACCCTGGCCTATGCCGAAATATCTTCTCTCGCGATTCCTCAGCGGGGGCACATCTTCGAAGCTTAGGATCTTGCCCCTGACAAAACCGCTTGATATTACGCCGGACAACTGGCGAAAATCTCTGCCGAGTCCTGTTCCGGCTGCTAAAGTTAGCGAAGGTGACAGAAAAAGTACCTCCTGCCCGTAACCGAACTTAAAGAGCCACTGCTGCAAAGCCAGAGGCTCGATTCTGTCGGCGAGGTGTGAAAAATAGATATTGCAACTGCCCTTGATGGCGTTGCGTGCCGTATTTTCCCACTGATTGTCATGACCCACCCGGTGTCGCCTGAATATCAAGCAGTTCGGCCAGTCCGGCGGAGCCGCCTCAGGCGGGCAACTAATAATTTCTTCCGGCATTATCTGACCTGTTTCAAGACCGGCGATGAGAATCCACGGCTTTACAACGGAACCGGGCGGATACTGCTCATTAATCGCTCGATTAATCAACGGCTTATTTCGGTCGGTGATCAGGTCACCATAGTCGTACCGGGCGCGGTTCAAATCGTAAAGCGGCAGTGAAACCAGTGCGAGTATGTCACCGGTTCCGACCTCAATGACAACGGTTGACATCCCGGGTCCGCAATTCGTGTCGCGCGGGTAGCCGGTCAGGTAGTTTTCAATTCTCTGCTGCAGCTCGATATCCAGCGTTAGCGTAACATCCTTGCCGAACTGGGTATCGGTCCGGCTTGTAAGCTGGCCATCTATATCGTGACTGAGTTCGCCCCGTCTGCCTCGAAGGACGGTCTCGCAGACATACTCGACTCCATCTTCCCGCCCGCATACTTCTCCTTCCAGATAGCTCAGCAATTCGTCGTCCGCGAAAAGCTCCTTATCCTGTTGTTGCGTCGCCGGACCTACCCAGCCGATTGTCTGGGCGGCAACGGAACCGTAGGGATAGAACCGGTGGCCCTTCGGCAAAATCTGAAGTCCTTCCGTGTCCATGAATTCCAACTGGGCGGCGAAAACATCATCGTCGGTTTTCAACTCCAGCAACGGCCAGTCCTTATGCATTTCCAGGATGTCAATTTTGCTCGCAAGCTCGACCCTTATGCTCCGATCGGGCTGCTTTGCCTCGAAATCAACCATTGCTTCAGGAAACGGGATGCTGACTTTGCTGTCATATTTTTCAAAGACTTCGGATTTCGGGAAGTTTTTTCGCCAGGCCTGGAACATTCGCTGGCCCCAAACATAGTCATTTATTTTTTGTATTTCGTCCCATATCACCGACGGCTCCACCGCCTTGAATTGTGCGCATTTCTCAATTATGAGCTGTAAATCCTCGAGCTTTTCTCGGATTTCCTCGTCGACTTTGGGCACCGCGACATCCGCATCGCGTCTGGCAGCAGCCCCGGCGAGAATCGCCTTGCGTACACGTTCATCCAGGAAAGAGCTGAGATCATAATTGATATGCACCCAGAATCGGGCTTCATCCATGGCCAATACATTGCCGTTGCGGTCGAGTATTCTGCCCCTGATGGTTTGAAGCTGCCTGGACTGGCCCCTTTGCTGCTTTAATTCTGCGATTTCATGCTGGACGGAGGAGGCGGTCAGTAACTGCATTTGTGCCAGGCGGAGCAAACAAACCACCAGAAGCAGCAAGCTGAAAATCACAAATATTTTGACTCGCCTGTTGTACATATTCTAACCGTTAGTTCTCAGTCGTTATTCTTACGGTTCATGGCTATCGGCGGTTCACTCATGCCATTTGCAGCACACCGTTGTCAGCGTCGACCGAATCGATTAATTTTTATTCGCATCCACCAGGCTGAGGGCAAGAATAAAAACGGCCCCACGATGCTCGAGTATAAAGATGATACGAAAACAACGGCGTAGATATTTGCCGCAACCGGCTCGCCCTTTGTGATATACGCCAGCAGGTGAGTCAGAGTGCCGGTTAGAACCGAGGTGACAAAGATCGCAAGAGCCTGATACGGCATCCTTTTAATCGCTATCACACGATGCAGGTATGCCAGCAGCGTGCCGAACAGGCCGAAACTAATCATTTGCGGACCCATCGGCATCGGCGAGCCGACAAGATCGGCGGCAAAACCTATTGTGAATGAGCTGATGATCGCATCCGAGGTACTGTAGTAAATCGCAAAGAACACTAAAAGGATAACCAGTAAATCGGGTTTGCTGCTCCAACGCGCCAACAAACCCTTTTGCAGAACAGTCACAGCAAGAATTAGCAATGCAAACCGAAACCATCGCATTTCATGTCCTCAGTAGGTCCGAACGCGGTTACTTTTGCGGATTCATTATGATCACGGCTACGTCTTCGAGCTGTTCTATATTACACGCCGGCACGACTGTTATGTCCCAAAGAGAAGGATTCTTCTGGTTCCTGTTGCATTCGGAAACTTTTCCCACAATCATCGGGGCGTCCAGGAATCCGGGCTTTTTGAGGGCGAAAACATTCTCGCCGACTTTTACTTTGTTCTTGACCATCTCGATCTTCGCCGAATTATTGCCGCTGCCTTTCATTATATTCTTCAATCCCGCTACCTTTACAGGTATTCTCGACGTAGGATCAGTGACCAGCTCGACCTCGGCCTTGGATAATTGCGGAAAGACATCGGATATCATCCCGATAATACTTTCGTCGCCCAGGACGAACTGGCCTTTGGCTAGGCCTGTGGTTTTACGGCAGTCAATCGTCAGCTCGTTGCGGGATCCGTCGACAGTGGCTGTGATGACGTCGGCTAGCGCAAAACTCGTGCCTTCCCAGACATGCGTATTATATAGTTCGTACAGCTTTTTGAATTTCTTACGTTCCTGGGCCAATGTTTCTTCGAGGTTGGCAATATAATTGAGATACTGGGTTTCGCTCCGGCTGGCAGTGCCCGCAAGCGGTTGTTGTGTCTGCGCCGTCAGCGCCAAGTTGCCGCCGATACTTAAAGGCCAGCGAAAAACATGAACAAAAGCAAGCTGGAATTTACTCGTGAAATTTTGCGGGGCAAAAAGAAAGATAAATCCGGTCAGCATAAACCAGGTAAATAACATTCGTCTGGAAACTTTAGTTTGCTTCCTTGCCATAATAATATGCTGTCAGTTTTTACGGAATCCGCGTTAGACGCTGCCCACAACGAATCATTCCCATCCGTATTCGTTATGGTCCATTGTATCCTTCCACAACTCCAGGTTTTCCAGATAGACGCTGGTTCCCCGAGCGACACTGCTCAGCGGGTCATCAACGATCTGGACCTTCAGGCCGGTCGAATTGGCCAGAACGGTGTCCATTCCCCGCAGCAGCGACCCGCCGCCGCAGATGTGTATGCCGTTGTCGATCAAGTCCGCGGCCAATTCCGGCTCGGCTTTTTCCAGTGTTGCCGTAACTGTGTCAATAATCGAGGCGATGGGATCGCGAAGGGCTTCACGGATTTCCTCACTCGTTATGACAATTTTTCTCGGCAGGCCGGAGATGGTATCTCTACCGGCTATTTCCATCGTTAATTCCTCTTCCAGTGGAGCGGCAGAGCCGATCTGTATCTTGACTTTTTCAGCTCTCGCCTCGCCTATAAGCAGGTTATACGTCTTCTTGAGATGATTGATTACTGCTTCATCCATATCGTCACCCCCGATTCGGATCGACTCGGAAGTGGCAATGTCGGCCAGACTCATGATGGCCACCTCGGTAGTCCCTCCGCCGATATCGACAATCATCGAGGCGGTAGGGTCCGTGATGGGCAGTCCGGCACCGATTCCAGCAGCCATAGGTTCATCAACCAAATATACCCTGCGAGCGCCGGCCCGTTCGGCACTGTCGATTACGGCCCTGCGTTCGACGGCGGTAATTCCGCTCGGCACGGCGATGACCACTCTCGGCCTGACAAGCCCACCCCGGCCGTGGACTTTCCGGATAAAATAGCTCAACATCGCTTCGGTGATTTCGAAGTCGCTGATTACTCCGTCCTTCAGGGGCCTGATGGCGCTGATCGAGCCAGGTGTTTTGCCTAACATTTCTTTAGCAACCAGCCCGACAGCTTCGCCGTTATTCAGGACGATATTGGTTCCTTTGCGGACAGCAACGACTGAGGGTTCATTGAGGACGATACCTTTGTCGCGGACACAAACAAGGGTCGTACAGGTGCCCAGGTCGATACCCATATCCATACTGAACCAACCTAAGACTGTGTCCAGTAGCACTTTCGACTCCTTTCTGATATCCCAATTAAACTTTTGGAAAGCTTAAAAATCCTGCTTCGCTATCTTGTTATATAACTGCCGAGAGAGTTATTGTCAATAGCGATTCGGCTACTGTATTTTAAAAATTGTTTCGTACTGTGTGTAACATTGATAGGCGACAAACACTGCCGTAGCAAGAACTACACAAAATGCCACAGCAAGAATGACCGTATAAAGATTATCGGCTGCCGTTATTTTTTTACCACGACTCTGTACAACGGGACTCATATTTCAACCTCGCATAGCAACACAATTAATCAAAATTGCGTTTTCTACAAATTAGTACTGACTTTATCGTCTATTTTCGGCTGATCCCGCGGTTGGTCCTGTAGAAGCTCGATCCAGCCAACTGCCTTCTCAGGCCAAACGTCCAAAATCACAATATCACAAATAAACTTATCGCCACGAGTCAGATGAAATCTCATACCTTCCTTGACACCGTCTGCCGTACCGATAGATATTTCGGCAAGAAGATTTTTTAAATCAATTTCGGTTATCGACCCATTCAAATCGATATCTTTGGTGGGTGGTGCCAAACTAACCGCCCCTCGATCCGGTGTAACCGGCATCGGTTCCGCGATTGCTTTGCCATATTGTCGCAAGTACTGGTCCAGCTTGTTTTGCAGCTCGGTTTTTTCTTCGAGCAGGCGTTTAGATCCTTCCTGTAACTGCTTTACTATCGCCATATTCTCCATGAGAGCCGCTGTGGTGTCTTTGAGCTCTTTGTCCTGCTTGATCAGCTCAGCTTCCTTCAAGTCCCGCTCAGTGAGGGCATCTTTTGTCAGCTTCTCGTTATTTTCGATAGTTTTGGAGAAATCCTTTACTATTGCTACCCAGTCATTGACTTTCCGATTTGCAAGATCTCTATTTCTTTCAGCATTCGCGAGATCGCTCTTCAGCTTGTTAATTTGTTCTTCGAGCGAGGCAATCTGTTCTCCCAACTTTTCTGTGTCTCTGCCTTTTTCCTCAATCGTATTGTTCAACTGTGTCTTTGCATTGTCCTCATTCTTCTTCGCAGCCTGATAACTGCTCAACTGATTTTCGTATTTCTGCTTGTAATTGACTTCGCTTGCAACATAAGTTACTACAATACCACAGAGGAAAATTGAGGCGATTGTCAGTAGAACTATTAAAACCTTAGTAAGAGTACTCAAAACATGCTCCTTTCAGTAAATTTGTGTTTTCTTTTCAATACACCCCTTAACTTATCACAGGGCGCCCCAAACATATAAAAGGACATTAGGGGAGGCTCTATTCTACCCCTCGACCAAATAGGTTCGAGCCTAATACAGGCTCCCAAACACGTTTAGGTGCTTGGGATCCGGCTCAATTCATACCGGGTCGCTAAATGGGAACCCAAGCCCTGATATTATGTGTATAGTATGATTGTACGCTTAAAACTCGGAAAGGTCAAGTTATTTTTGGTAAATAGCCTAAATTAAAATGCACGGTAAAAATCCACGATGCCACGTCTGATAACAAACGATTTTCAGGTACTATTTAGTTCATTTTACACTGAAAAACGGCCTTGGCGGCTGCAATACGCACAAATTTCGACTCATTTTTCAGTAATTGGGGCAGAAATTTTTCCAGGGCCGGTGTGCATATTTCACCTATTGCCAGCGCAGTAAGCACGTTGGCCCGCTCAACTGCCTCCCTATCCAGACCGGCAGTGAGATTTTTTTCGAAAACATCGAGAACTTCCGTTTCACCGATTCTGTCCCGAAGCCTGCCAAGTTGCTCGGCGGCTGCCAGGCGGACTTCTAATACATTATCATCCAACTTGGTAACCAGGATATCTCTGGCCTTTGAAGTGCCAAGAAGCCCCATTGCTCTTATGCCCATAATTCTGTCATCTGCAAAAGCACTGTAAACTATTGCCCATAACTTTTGTAATACCTCATCATCACCGAGTCTGGCCCTGGCCTCTAATATCTGAAACCTGACCTTATCATTGGTATTTTTATCTTCCTGTGCCGATTTGAGTAAATTCAATGAGCCTTTGTCACCCGTTTTACCGAGCAGAAAAGCAGCATTCGCTCTAACCGTCTGATCATTGCTGTTTAGCGCTTTGCGAATAACTTCGAAATACTCGGCCGAGCCAAGCCTCCCCATCGCATAAGAGGCTGCAACGATTACATTTACATCTTTATCCTTTAACAATGGGCTCACCGAGTTTTTCGCGGGAGAGTATTGCATATCGCCTACAGCCAAAGCCGCTGCAAATCGAACAGGTGTAAATTCATCCTGAAGAAGCCTCAGTACATTAGGCATCAATTTAATTTGTCCGGTGGTAGCGATCACTTCGATAGCATTAACTCTGGCCACCGGATTGGTATCGGCCAGAGCATTTTGTATAATCCGATAGGCTTCCGCCTGGGGGGAAGCTATGTTAGTAACGTAGAAATCTCCCAACATTGATTGTGAGGAGTCTTCGCACCCGAAGACAAAAACAGCCACGCACGCGAAAAGCGAGGCATAAGCGATGCAAGCATTTATATTTTTGTGCTTTTGCGTTTTATTGTTTGTGGATATGCTTGCCATTTGGCCGTCCCTGATTAACAAGTTTTTTGTTTTTAGCTCTGAAAATTCTTCCCGAAAGCAATAGTATTATGAGTAAAATAACACAGACTTCACAACAAAAATCCAGCCATTCGCCGTATTTGCTGAAAATAGTTGCCCTGTTATCGATGGGTATTCTTTCGACGAACCATCCCGCCATGCCTGTCCGGTCTGTCGCCCCTACAGGTAAATCACCCGCTATAAAACCGTTTCTTATGCGTCCGGCACTATCGATAAGACAACTGATGCCGGTGTTGACGCTTCGCAGGACGGCAAGCCGGTTCTCGACCGCGCGGAACACACAAACCGCCGCATGCTGGGACAATTCGGCGCTCGGTATCACTTCATCGTCATTGAATAAAACGAACCAGCCGTCGTTGCTGATATTCACCAGCCAGTCGAGCCTCTTGCGGCCCTGTTCGTCCAGGGCAAACTTTCGTCCGATCTCCGGGACGGTGTCCTCGTAACAAATCATCACACCGAATTTGTAAACCTGTGCATGGTTACCTTCGACGCCGGTCATCTCGAAAATCGTGTATTCGCTGCCTGCATCGAGTGAATAATCGAAATTGTAAGGGATGAACTTGATCTTCATCAGCAGCTCATAAAACCACGACAGAGACTTCCTCAACGGCAACACTTCCCCGAACGGCACCAGGTGGATTTTGTTGTAAACTTCCTTCGCTTTGTCACCGTTTCTCTTGTACATAAAAGCCGAATTGAACCTCTGTATCATTCGGATTTCGAAATTATTCTCTATTTTGGGGCTGCCCCCGTACGCTCCTACGAGTACGAAAGCCGTATCTTTCGCGTGTTCCCGAAGCGTCTTATCAAAAACATTCCTGGGGTCAGAAGGATCCAAAAGTCTCAGCACTTCGGGATTTAACGTAGCCTGCACCATCGTCTCGGGCCAGACTATCAACTCGGCTCCGGCCTGTGCTGCGGTCTTGCTCTGCTCCATCAGTCCGGCGAATAAATCTTCGCCGGACTCGAACGTCCTTTTGACCGACTGAGGCACATTTGATTGAAGCGACGCCGCCAGCGGCCCTTCTGTTACACATTCGGCCTCCTGGTCGATCCGCCACCACCCATAGGCAAAAGCGCCAACCACCGCTGCACAAACTATTGCCGTGCCGGCAAACTGAACCAGCGTAAAACCCTTCTTTTGGCGGACAGCCACGATCAACTCAGCCAGCAGGCCGTTGACCATCGCTATCAGGAACGAAACACCGCCGGCGCCGAAAATGTCGGCGATTTGAATCAGCGTAACGTTTTTATACTGGCTGTGGGCCAGAAACCGCCAGAAAAAACCGCCCAAAAAGAAGCCCTGCATCCGCTCGATGCCGACGATTAATATAGCCGCCGCCAAAAACAGCGGCACTTTCTTCGTCCGGCAATAACGCAGGCACAGCGCCAGCACGGGCCACAGCAGCGCCGTGTACAGGCAGAACAAAAGCCAGCCGACAATCGTCACCGGGGCGACCCAGTACAAATTGCCCAGCCAGTAACAGAGTGAAATAACAAAGCCGAAAAGAAATAATCGCCGAGGCCTGGTCTTCGGCGAACAGGCAATAATAAAAGGCACAAACGCCACCCACGCCAGCGGCGCCAGGCCTATCGGAGCCTGAATCACCGTCAGCATCACAGCAGTGCCGATAAACGGCAGGGCAACAAGCAGATTTTTTTTCATCCGTATATTTTTCAACCGGTCAAATCCTTTAAAGCCATTGCTACAACCTTTTCGCTGTATTGCTTTTGCTTGTTCATTCGCACCGCGAGTTGATTTGTGAAATGCTTCAGTAAATCTTTGTCTGCAACGATTTCTCTTGGTGTTCTTCTGATATCAACCGATAGCCGCTTTAGTTCATCCAATTCAGTAACGTTGAAAAAAAGGTCACTTGAACGTTGTTTTTTCAATTGGGCGAGGCGTTTGTTTGTGTTTGTGACGTACTGTTCGGAGATTTCCACGCCGATATAGCCCCTTCCCAATTGACACGCTGCTGCTGCTGTTGTTCCCGAGCCGCTGAAAGGATCGAGTACGCAGTCGCCCGGATTCGAGCTTGCCGCGATGATTCTCTTCAGCAGGCTTTCCGGCATCTGGCAGGGGTGCCAGCCGGCACGTTCCTTAAATGTTCCGCACACCCGCGGGTATCCACCCCAAACGTCATCGGGCATCTTACCCACGGGATTGGCG
>Ga0265594_1000802_pt1 | contig 25502 bp, 23 predicted proteins | sample saktaG_11_FD_190147 | JGI IMG/M metagenome (GOLD analysis project Ga0265594, IMG submission 190147) | Saline water microbial communities from Sakinaw Lake, British Columbia, Canada - sak_2011_5_24_80m | ecosystem: Environmental > Aquatic > Non-marine Saline and Alkaline > Saline ... | reverse complement strand
CTGGAGTTCAGTTGGTAAGGTTCAGAACATATGTGCGTCAGAAATAGACGACAACACTTTGCCGCCCTGATCAAGACTGCCGTGAATCCCTATGTTAGGCCCATTTAGCATAACGATTAAGGGCTCGCTGGACCAAAGCCTGGGGGTTGACTACGGTGACTATATGGATCTCTTCTTCGCTTAACCCGGCGCCGGCGGCCACCAGGCAGGCCATCTCCTGGTCTATCATGTCGCCGGGCGAGTGGGTATCGGTGTTGAGTACCAGCCTGGCTCCCGCCTGGCGTGCGATTTGAACGACGTGGCCGTTGGTCAGGCAGTGGCCGTGGCGAGAGGTGATTTCCAGGTAGACGCCGTTCTCAGCGGCGATTTGGGCCTCCTCTAAGGTGATGAAGCCGGGGTGGGCTAAGATGTCCACCTCGGCGCATTCCACCGCCGCCCGGTTGGTGCCCCCCACCACTGGCTCTACGATGGTCTCCCCGTGCACTACTACCAGTCCCGCTCCTAGCCTTCTGGCCCGCCGGGCCAGGGGGGCGATGCTGGTCGGGGCCACGTGGGTCAGCTCCACGCCTGGCACGAAAGTGAGAGGGAAATCCCCTCTCTGCTCCTGGGCGAAGCGCACCAGGCTGGACAAGATGGCGTCCAGGTTGGACGCATCGGCGTGGTCGGTGATGGCGATGGCTCCGTAGCCCTTGGCTGTTGCCCTTCGCAGGATCTCGCTGGGGAGGAGCACCCCATCGCTGAAGAAGGAGTGAACGTGGAGGTCAATGCGGTTGTTCTCGTTCATCATTAGCGGTTCCAGTGCGCGCAAGAAGGTCGGATATGGCTTGATCTTCCCAGCTATCGTAGGCGCTTGGGTTGTTCAAGAAGATAGACCATGCCCTGTTCAACAGATGCACCAGGGAAGAGGATTCTGGATTCCAATCAGATGGGGATACATCCTCATCATTGAAGTGATAGGGGGATGCTTCGGTGAGCATGTCGTCAATTGTCTGGCGAATTGAGGGCAGGAATCCGTCGTCGTAGAAGCCGAAATACTCCTCTGTGATTCCCATTGTAGCAGCGATTTGATTCCATTCGGTTTCCAGCTTGTCTGCCTCGGCCAAGCCCATCTGCCGGGCTCGTTCTGCGATCAGCCGAATGCGCAGCCAGGCTACTGGATGCTCGCTGAACGCTAGCTGCTCCCGTGGCTGGTGGAATCTGTCCCTCCCACCCATTCGGAGGTACATGGAGAACGCATTGACGAAGCAAGGGCCACCAATTGTTAAGCCAACAGCATCGCAGAAGAGCTCCTGAACCCATTCATACCACGTTTCGACGATGATGCTGCGCGCCTTTGCCTCTCGATGCGCATAGGAATCATTGCGCTGAGAAACCGGCTCTAGCGAATTGGCGATTTCTCCTTGCAGATCGCCCACCAGTTCGTCCATTTCTTTTTTGTGGCCGGCGTATAGCAGGTGTCCAAACTCGTGGAAGAACAGTGGCGTGTACAGTAGGCCTCGTTGTCTGGAGGATGGCATGAAGTATACGATGGGGATGCGGAGCTCCGGCCAGATACCGAACTCACCATCGCTCAGGCCGGCTGGGATGCCCTTAGAGCGTGTTTTAAAAGTTATGTATACTTGTGAGTGGTGCAACTTACAAGGCCACAGCCGGGTTACGTGCCAGACGGCGCAGCATGATGTGAACCATCGCCGCATAAATCATGGCTTCGCTGGTTTCTGGCAATTGTTCATAATCTTTGCTCAACCGCCGGTAGCGTCCCAGCCAGGCAAACGTCCGCTCGACCACCCATCGGCGTGGAAGCACGACAAATCCAGTTGCTTCTTCGGTACGCTTAATCACTTCGAAAACCCAGCCTGCCAGTTGCCATACCCAGTCAATCATCGGTTGCCCATTGTAACCGCCATCTGCCCAAATCAACTCCAATCGCTTGAATCCTTTTTGTACGGCTCGCAGGAGAAGCAGTTTGGCACCGGCTCGCTCTTGAATACTCGCCTTGTGGACAACGACAGCCAGGAGCAAGCCCATCACATCCACCATGATATGCCGTTTGCGTCCCTTGACTTTCTTGTTGCTGTCGTACCCGCGTTCTCCCTTCACCTCCGTGGTTTTGACACTTTGGCTGTCGATGATCGCGGCACTGGGTTCGGTTTCCCGTCCAGCTTCTTGGCGCACGGCTTCACGCAGGGCATCGTTCATGGCTTCCCAGACACCCTCGTCGCGCCAGGTGCTGAAATAGCCGTACACTGTTTGCCAGGGAGGAAAGTCATGGGGCAACATGCGCCAGGCGCAGCCACTCCGCAAAACATAGAAAATGGCGTTGACGATTTCTCGCATGTTCACCCTTCGGATACGGCCACCTCTTTTGGCAGGTGGAATGAGTGGTTCCAAGATGAGCCACTGGACATCGTTCAAATCGCTGGGGTATGGTTTTCTGTTCATGCCCCCTATTATGCCAGAAATGGACCAGACGCGCAACTTTTACATAACTTTTAAAACACCCTCTCAGTTCAGCTCTGATAGCTCCTCTTTGAGTAGTACCTGCCGTACTTTCCTCCATTATCACTTAGCCCTCCCTTGATAGGTGAAATTACATCAGTGCCGCTGCACAGTCAATTTGTATACGGCCTGATCGAGCATCCACCCAGGCGAGCATAGTCTTCCCTGAACCTATTGGCCCTGTCAGCAAAGCTCCTCTTGGAACCCAGGCCTGGCATTGTCGGAAGAACGTAGCTCTGTTCGACACAGTAGACTCTCTGACAGCTTTGCGGTAACCTTTGGATGTGTCAGCCCCTGCGCCTTTTGAATCGCTCTGACAACCAATGACGCAGCATATATGCACCAATGATTGCCAGGGAAAAAACCACCAACGCACGCCAGGAAGCTGGAGGCGGTTCTGGGCGCGCAGGCTTTATGTCGTAGGAAAAGCTATGGTGGTTCTGGCGCACGGTTAATTGTGACCGGCTGGCTCGGGCATCTATCACATAGAAACCACTTGCGGGTTTGATTTGGCCCCGATCCCAAACAAAGAAACCACCCCTACACTCTTGGCCATCGACGACAAGGGCGATGTGCCAGGGACTCTTAAAGAAATCACGCTGAATGGATAAATCTAGGCCGGAAAGAAAGATGCCCATACGTGGGTGGGAATGGTACCAGCCCACGATCCTCTGATCGGGGAACTCTCGCTCTTGCCTACGAAGCAAACCAGCCCACGTATTTGCAGTAAACGTAACGTGCGCAGGGCCAGCGCGCGTCATGTTCCCAGGGATGGCAGCGTTAACTTCTACATGGGTTCGCCCTTCCCAGGTACAGACCTGACCTATCAGCACACCGCCAATTTCATTGAGGCTGGATGCAGCATGTCTGTGCACCTGGGCAAGGGTGTCCTTCGCCATAACAATACACACGTGTTCGCTGCTTGGTGTGCCCACTATTCCATAGCGCTGCTTTTGCCAATTTGGACGCCGTTGTTGCAGCGTGAGATGCTTGGTTGGCCCAACCTTTATATCATAGTCCTCCATAGGAACCCTCGGCTGTAATCTCACAGAATTCTGATTTCAAAGCTTTCAGGAAATTCGGCATCAGGCACCCCCCGCCGTAACGGTCTCTTATCAACCGGCAGTAGGTGAGCATACTCAATTGCCCATTTGGCCGCGTCTCCTCGCAGTGGGTTGTGGGGATTGTAGTTCTTATACTGAATCATTCGGCCCAACATGATACACAAATCGTCAAGGAACTTGCTGGGCCACCAGACATCAACGCACACCCAGGTCCCTTCCTCGTTGATATTTGGGTGGAAGATAGGTGTCAACCAGCGCATCCGGGGTGGCTTGGTAGGATACTCTGTGGGCAACTGGATCAAGACACGATGTTGCTCGCTGTATTCAGGTCCCAGGATGCCCGGTCGGGCAACACCCCTGCATGTGAAGCGCAGCACGTATGTTTCCGGCGGGTCGCCCTGCATGCTCTCGATGCTGATGAAATCGCTGTTGCGAACCAACTCTTGTAGCTTGCGAAAATCTGATCGCAGACGGCGGTCTCGGACCTGCTGCCATTCTACGTCTTCCATAGCTCCTACCCCCCGGCCGTCACTTCCGGCAACAAAGTTAGCACGTCATCAGGCTGTACCCCTGCTGATCGCAGCGTATCCCGATCATCCAGCCTGCGCCCGATCCTGCGATGGTCCAGTTTATAGATAATGGGATTGCCACCCTGTTGGAGAGGAAGCTGCATCCTCGATGCCAGGGCAGGCAACAGCCGTTCCATAGGTACGTTGTCCGGCAACTCAACATGTGTCTTCTTGCTGCCGGTATGATCCAAGATAGCAACACGCATACTAGCCATATAATGTTTCCTCCTTGGACTGCTAACTGAAGTGGAACACTGTACCCTCGTCTCCGGTCAATTCAAAATAGCGGCGGGTGTCACCGGACCGCCCGATCAAGACGTGCAGAGAAGGTATGCCAATCTCCGCCAGAGTCTTGCGCAAGAAACTTTCAGTACCTTGTATCACGTGTGTTTGGTGTGGCCACCGGGATGACCCGCATATCGGGCACACCGCTGCCGATTCTTTAACTCGTTCCACTGGTTGTAATACCTGGGTGGGGGGATGACCGTGGACGCACTCAAACATTTCAAGTAGCTCAAAGTCCAGCTCCAAGACAGCGTCTTTGCCCATTCGCTGTCGAACACAGTCCAACATATCGCCGATGGTGGTTTTTGCTGCGCTGAGGTCTGGACATTCCTCAATGGGCGTGTATCTCTGATGGCTCAGGCAATCAGCTTTCACAGGGTACGTGATATTATACACATCGTTCGTCAACCCGTTGAAGACCAGCCCCGTCCCAGGTCGAACCTCCATCCCGTGGAGCAATTTGAGCGCTTCCTGGGTTTGGAGACCGCCAATGATGGCTGCAACCGTCGGCGTGGTTGGGATTTTACCCTCCATCACCAAATCCCGTGGCAGCGCCGAGCAAGAATAGCGCAGATTCATAGCTTGATAATCGGCTGGGCCCAGTGTGCACTCATAGCATGCTCCTCGCCCGGGCCAGAAAACCCTCGCCTCACCGAGCATCTCCTGCATAGCACCGTCCACCCAGGGATGGCCGACTTTCCAGCAGGCACGGTTGATGAAGAGACGGGCCTCACGGTTGTCCAAGCAGCCGATTACCGCTTCCACCCGCCTAAAGACACCCAGTCCCAGTTTCTGGGTGAGGTCCCCGTGTATCCAGCGAACCTGCAAGTCTGGGTTCATCTGCCTGGCTGCCTCGGCGGCCACCTGTGCTTTCTTTCGCCCTTGATCTCCCTCACGGAAAAGCACCGAGCGGCTCAGATTAGCACTCTCTATGGTGTCGAAATCAACGATGAGCAACCGACCTACACCCAGCAGCGCCAGGTTCTTGATCACCTCGTTGCCCAATGCGCCGGCGCCCGCAACCAACACCGTAGCACGCCTTAGCTTCTCCTGATCCCACCAACTGATGAAGCCAAAGGTGGCATAGCGGTCATGCTCTGTATCGGGGACAATGATGAGGCTCTCAGCTTGGGTTGCTTCTTGCTCTGAAGCGCTTATAGCAGTGCTGTCCATAGTCAGAATCAGAAGTAGAATTGCTGACGGTCAAGAGCAACCGGATCCGGGATGATGCCCCAACGCCGACCCCGTCCTGTGATTCGTATCGTACCCTGGACCGCAACACCTTGTCGCTTGCGCACAATCACGTCCATCTCTTTGATCCCTTCTTCCACCTTGCTTCCGGTCCCAGGAGTAAAACGCCAATAGATTTCCGACTCCCGCTTACCGTGCGCTGTGATCCGAGGGTAGAGTTTTTCGTACTTGAGCGTGAGCGCATCTTTACCCGGGCTGACAGATATTTCTCCAAACTTGAGGCTAGGGGAGATTTCGACGGTGTGTTCCACCTGAACCTTGTCTGTCACTTGTTTTGGATAAAGGTCGTAAGCAATAGGGGGGTCGGCGGGATCAACCAGCACAATCACTGTGGTGCCGATTTCGTTGAGGATGACTGCTGTCTGAGGAATCTCGGGGTGGTGGGCAAAAGTCACAGCAAAGTCAGCCCAACTGACTGCGGAACCAGGCTCGATGTGCAAGGTACACACAAGTCGCAGCAACCAAAACTCATGTTGGTCAAGCTGTGTTCGGACCTCGAACGGTAACTCGCGGCCCACGTCGGCGTACAGTGCAGCCAGGTCATACGCCACCGGCACGCCACAGGTGATGCGATTGCCCAAACGGCGGCCCTCGCGGTAAGGCTTGGCCGGGGCCTCCTCAATCAGTTGCGTTTCAAAGAACACGTTTGCAGGGTTGGTAGCTGGAAGCAATGACATGGTTTTCACCTCCTGTCGCTATCGGGTCAGCATGACTGGGGCCGCCCAGCAAATGCTGTCTTCCCCTATCTGCTCCTTGATGCTCTGACGCATACTCCACGTCTCTTTGCGTACTTCAAACAAGGCCAGTTCTGGTCTGCCAGACTTGACTAGATGCTGATAGAAAAGTTCGCCTAGTATTGCTGCCTCATCGTCCCTGACTGGCCAGCGCATGCCAATAACTACGGGAACTCCAGATATAAGGCAGGTGTGACCAGGACCAAATCTTATGCTACGGGTAGAGGTACGATGTTGACCGCTGCGGCAAGCGCTGAAGTAAGCCAATCGTAGCCTTGCTTGCTGTAGAGTCGTCCCTAGTTGCCTCTCGTTGAAAACCTCGACACTTTGTCCATTAGTGAATGCAAATCCTGAATTGACCTCCTCTTCTTCATCGAAGTGGTAATGACCAGCGTAGTGCAAAACATGAAACTCAGTGTTCTCTAACTTGCCTTGAAGCGCATGCTCAAAGTGTTCGGTATCAGCTGGCCACACACCCAAGATGCGCTGGTCATTTGGGAGCTCAACCTGTTCCTCATCGTCAAGCAAGCAAAGGATATACCCAAGTGGTTGCCGACCTATCCTCCCGCGTTCCAACAATCTATTGCAAACGCTCTCTAACTCGCGATACGTCTGTGGTAGGGGCTCAAATCCGCCTCCCCCTGAGCCACTGGCAACCAGTAGAACATTCAACGAGTCTAGCCCGGAGAAGCAATTTCTCTGCAGCCTGTAGACTGGTTTCTGAAAGGGGCCAACGAGTTCCTTGTAAACTGGTAAGTTGTTGACCAGAAATCCTTCATCATCAAGGAGTGCTAGTTCGATGGGAAAATCCAGCAGTGAACGTTTATCTACTTGAAACACCAGGCTGGCTTCCAATTCGTAGTCACGTTGTGCAGCATGCAAGTACTGCCTCAAAGCATCGAAGCAGTTCTTGTGCGTGTCAGCAAAAAGCCATTTGATCTGACGCCCCACCCTGCACACTTGATCCTCAGTGCGAACAACTTGAACATTCTCGATCAAACTTGCAGCTTTCTCTTCAAACTCTTCTGCTAGTCTGTCAGTAACAGTGTAAAACCCATCGGCGGCCAGGATACCACGTGATACGCTCATCAACAGGATGAAAGGTTTGTTCAGTTTTGATCTGCCCTGATCCCCTTGTAGCAAGCGCTGAATTTCACGTTCCAGCACTACACCTCCGGTGTGATTGAGAAACCACTTACCAAACATACCCCCAACCGCGTACCGCTCGCGCTGTTCGCCTGGCGTTGAGGGTTGTTCGTATAGAATGCCGAGTTCTTGCATTCGCTCAACAACCTGACGGACTTCCCCAGGCGACCGATTCACCGTGTTGCTCAGTTCGGCAACATCAAGACCTCGCATCTGGATGGCCTGATCACGTTGCCGTAGACGTTGAAGTTCCAAGTGCATGATGATCTCTGCTGCGAACTCTGGCAGTTGCTGGGTCCATTCCTGAAAAACCCTGATGTATGCTTCCTGCTTCTGAAACCCATCTCCAATTATGTGGTCAAAGTTGCGCTCGAGCAGGCTAATGTCTTGGTGACAAGAGTCACAGAATTCTTTTAGCACGTATTGTATCAGCCAGGGGTGTCCCCCAGTCTGTTGGTAAACTGCCTCTGCCCACTCTCTTCCAAGCCCTGCTTCTGGAACTGCTTGGGTGATCATTCTGCGCACTTCCGAGAAACTCAAAAGTCTCAACGGAACATCGTAATCCAGGACAGTCAGCAGACGAGGAGCGATTCTTTCAAGCTCACGGGTACCTGCAGCAATCAGCGCCAATTTATCTCTCCGAAGGGTGTATGACTGATCAGGTGAGGTAAGGAAATCCCTAAGTGAGTCAGCCATCTCCTGGCCCCAACCCGACTCAAAGGCAATATCAACGTCATCAACCAGGAGCACTGCTCGAGTGGTGTCACCGGGCAGTTGATCAAGGACAACTCTCAAGTCATGAGAGAAAGCCTCGAACACCGTTCTGGCCGTCATCTTTGTACTACCGCGCATCCTGAGCAACTGACAATTGTCAAGCGAGAGCATGAGAGGTTTATCACTCAAGTCGGGTATGACCCTGGGGTCTTGCCAGATGACAGAGATGCGCTTAATAGCTGCCTGACAGAAAGACAGAAAATCGGAGAGTTCTGTACACCCCACATACAGAGGAATCGAAATCCACCTGTGTCCAGCCCGTTTCATCTGTTCGTTGAGCAGAAACTCTAGTCTTATCAAGAAGCTGGTCCTTCCCATCTTAGGTTCGCCTACAACCCAATAGGATGGCGGCGAGCCGATGGCGGCCGTCAGATGCTCAACAATGTGCTCGGGGCTATTCACTTCCTCGACGTAGCCAAAGAAGGTCTTTTCAGGATCAGCAGGGCGATTTGGGTCATATAATGACATTAGCGCATCGCCTCCATTTTGCATTGAAATCAGAGTTGCTCTTGCCTCAACAGACGATGGAGCAAACCCATTCGGATGCGATATTTGCCCTTCGTGCCTACTTCCTCGATCAGTTCTAGCTGCTTCAAATTGTCTACGGCGTCTCTCAGCCGGGGATAGTCCCACCCCAGGCTATCAAAGGTTTGCTGTAGCCGTTTGAAACTCATGGTTTCACCAACTTCTGTTTTCAGAGCGATTTGCACCACTACGTCTGCCTCGTCTTCGAAATAGCCCTTGAGGAAGTCGCTGTGGACTCTCCTGATGTGAGGTCGGCGCGCGTCAAGGCATTGACTGACACAGGGCTCTAAATGTCCCTCTTGGACTATTCCACCCTTGCCTCCCAGATAACGAAAGATCTCGTTACACAAGAACCTTGTCATCAAGGGATCGCCGCCTGTGGCCTCAAAAATCGCCCTGATGCTGGCTTCATCATAGTATAGCAAATTCGATTCCCCAATTTTTCTCACCAGCTCTTTGCACTCCTCATACGTTAACATGCCGAGCAGTAATTTATCGAAACGTTCGTATGCAGGACTATCTCCGTCGTGATGTTCGCGCATGAACGGGCCATAAGATACGATGCCGAGAACGACTGGATAATGAGGATGACTTAGCCGACGGATTTGGGCCAGGAATCCCCGATAACCAGTCGCTTCCAGAAGCCTGTCAAACTCGTCGAGCAGTAACACCACCTTTTGGCAACTAAGTGCCTCTGTACTCACCAAGTTGTGAAAAAGATTGCCCACATCGTTGACCAAGCGAGATTCAAATCGCGATGCGGCAGCGTTCTCATCAAGTTGAAAAAGCGACAAAATGGATAAATCAAGCGCCGGATAACTGTCGCGAGGATACTTGGCTTCGGGATACCGCATCTGTACAACTCGTCTGATTTCCTCAGTGACCGCGCGGTAGTGCGTCGCTAGCTCCTCGGAACGGGGCAACTCAACGTATATCAACAGATAGTCTTTCAGGTCCGGCAGCTCGCTTAGACGCATCAGCAGTGAAGTCTTGCCCGAACGCATCCGGCCTACGATGAAGAAATTACTCCCTCGATGGATTCTCTCTACCAGTTGCTCAATGGGTTGGTTGCGACCAAAGAACTCGTCGTCCTTTGATACAGGTTCCCTTTTCAGGTAAGGGTCTGCCAACTTGCCGTAAGTTGCGTCGATCTGATCTCGTACGTAGTTGAAGCCACCACTGCCGGAGATTACGGATCTCTTCATGTCTTCGATCCGTAGTTCTACAAAATGCACAGATGGCTGCGACTCATCGCGGCATCTAATTCTTTGAAGCCCGACCGCCGACTGGTCTTCCGATTTCACCGCTACCACGAACGCAGTGCGATCCTGGCTAGGGGCGAGTTCTTCGTACCACTCACTAATCCTCTCTGCTGTCAGGTGGTCATAAACGCGCAAGGGCACACTAGATGCCTTATTCAAGCGATCCCACAAGTTAGTGTCCTTGATCTCCACTCTCGCGGCGTGAAAGCCATTACCAGGCTCAGACTCGGAGATTGCCAGCCTGTCTCTCAAGCCCTTCAAATCAGCAACGTCGAAGAAAGTGTGTACGATTTCATGGGGACGGAGCTTGTGAAGCTTCTCCACACAAGCCTTGATATACAGTTCTATGCACTGCTGGGCCTCACCCGGCTGAACCTCTACGCTGCTTGCCTGATGGAAAAGGCGGATGGCATTGACGTAATCCTCCTGGTACATGACCTTTTCAGCCTTGGACAGCAACCCTCCCTCTGGAAGCATCTGTCCGGCTCTGTCGAGGAACTGAAACAGACCGTGCCTACGCATCAATTCCTGGCGAATCGCTGGGCTTGGCATATCCCGCGCTGGCGCCATTTCTAGAATACGAATGTCAACACCCTCGACTTCGGTCGTTTCGGTTTGGGCACCGCCTGCCGCAGGTCGGTCCTCTTCAAAGCCTAGAGTAATGGTTAGTAGCTGCGCATCAGAATCCTCTTGAACGACGTCTGCCAAAACCAGAGTGCTCTCTTCAAACAACTGTGCCGAGAGCGCCAGTTTAGACATCTCTCGATACAACCGCGCCAGGTCAGCCTCTCCTTGAGGATTGGCATAGTCAATGTAGTCGAAGGCATGTTTGTAGTGCGGTGGGATGTCTGCCTCACCTCGGTTGATCAGGATGATTTTCTTCGATGGAATGGAAACAAAGGGTATCGTCTTCTGCAGCAACTGAAGGGCATTGGCAGATCCAGCCGCCATCTCCATCAAGGTGACTGCCCGCCGGTCACCACCGTTAAGATCTATGACGACAACCTGAGCCCTTCGTACTAACTCACAGCCCTCGCACGGTTGGGGTGAGGTCCAGGCATCCACACCTGCACGTTGACACTGGAAACCAACACGCCGGTCACCCCAGGCCTGTGCAACCTGCTTGTAGACCTGATCCCATTGCTTGCCCTCTTCTCCCATTGCCGATGGCAGAACGACCGCCACAGTCTGCGGTACGATGTCGCAGAGGAAGTCAACGGTTGCCGATGGCAATTGGTAGTGAAAGAAGTCGCACCACAAGTCAGGGGTGAACAGACAGCGGCTGCGCTGACCGGGTTCAAAAAATGCTTCAGGCATCCCTCTTCCTCATTTGTCTATTCAACCACAAAGTACCCTGGACACTCAATGATTGTCTCACCCTGCCACTGATAGAAGCGATACCGGTCCTCAATAGGGTCAATAACTAGCCCAACATGCCATGCTTCCCGGAAAAAGTTCTGATGCAAAAAGTCTTCCTCCTTCGACAGGAAAAGCCGCTCACCGGCACCTGCTTGAATCAGATGCCGCCCTGTGTAGAGCGCCACTCGAGTCTGGCCCAGAATATGGGAACGATACCAGCCAACGGTACGCTGACCGGGGAATTCATTGGCCAGCCGCTCCTCAACTTGTCGCCACAGATGGTAGTCCAGAGTCAACGCCGTCGTCTCACCGAGGGCATCGGTGGCCGGTATGATGCCGACGATCTCGACATAGGGGCGCTCGCCCGATGGAGCAAAAAAAGCGTTCCCCACCAGAATGCCCCCAACCTCTTCTCTGATGCCTTGGGTGGTTGCACGCAGAGCATCCAGCACAGCGCGGTTGATAAAGATGCGGAGGTCACCCTCTGTCACTTTGCCTACTGGTTCACACCGATCCAGGGCAGGCGTCTCCTTACGTGGCAGCGCATCCTGCTCTGTGGACAGCAACGTGATTTCTAGCTTCTCTTGTGCTTCCTCAGCCTCCACCTCGTCCCAATCTACGAGAGCCTCAGGGGTATCCAACACAGGGAGGGGTTGATCTTCCAAAGGCGGCAACTCGTCAATTGTGACGTACACAGCGGGTCTTCGCTTCTGTGAAAGCAAGGGATCAATCCTCGGCTGTCCCTCGTAACGGGCGATGACCTCTGCACGGTTTGCTCCGTGGCGCGGCCGAGTCAATCGCCCGTCATCCCTCAATTGCTGTGATACGATGTCCACAAAAGGTTGCAAGACGCTGATCGAGAAGTCGCGTTCATACAGCCGCTCCTCTTGCCGGCTCTCAATTCGCAGCGTGAAGTAGCGCATCGGCTCGTTGGTGCGGGGAGCCGCCAGATCCAGGATGATCCAGTTGCTGATGTCAACCTCCCTCACCCGTCCTGACCCAGGACAGCGGTCACGTTCTGGACAGCGGGTACACAGTGGGCTACTGCCAGGATTGTAATAGGCATTGGTCTCTGCGAAAAATGTATTGAGGGTGTTCTCCTCTGCATCCTCAACAGAAATGCGCAGGGTGGCATCCTCTGGCGCCAAGTCCTCTTCTTGTACCGTGAGAGTAGGATCAGGCTTGATGAACTCCTCTGGCCGTAGCCCATCGCCGTAGCGCGGGGTGATGATGGCTTTGTAGTCCTTCAGGCTTTCAGACAGGCAGGGTCGCGCTTCGAGCACCCGCGACACCTGACGAACGAGTGGGATGAACTCATGTAGCGTAAAGTCGCTTTCGAAGATCAACGCTCCCGTTGGAGATCGAATCTTCAAGGTGAAATGGGCCATCGTGGGATACCCTCACCGCAGAAAGTAAATGTGGCCATAAGTCACAAAGTACAATCCCTTATATCCATCGCTGAAGATGTGTCGGATCCCCAGCCGCAGCAGGTCATCACCCAATGCACGCCGGCAGAGCAGTTGTCCATCCGGTATGCCATATTGAGCGATACATTCTTGCTTACCTGCATCATAAACTGAGAGTATGGTCAGGCCAGCACAAAGGCTGCGCGGCTTGTCGAGATCATCATCAACTAGAAACTGTTGCCAAAGACCTTGCAACTGGTCAAATCGCCAGACCTCTTTCGTCTTGGCCATGAGCAGATAGAGATTGCCTGTAGGGTCTACTGCCCAGTCGGTCCAGTAGGTAAGAGCAGAGAAAGAAGACCAGCCGCAAACCGAAGCAGGGTATACACCGATGCAGTTGAATTGTTTGGGAATGTAATCGTCCCGTGTGTGCAGCACAAAGATGTGGGACTTGGTCAGAAGGTATAAACAGCGACGCCCCATCAGCAATTTTCCTATGCCTTTGGCAGGTTTTGCGTCACCCCATTCAATAGCTAAGGGAGATAGCGCGGGTCTCATCCGATCATCAGAAAAACGCTGACTGCGTAATACCAGGAGAGGGGGAAGGAGCAATCGTATAGGCTCTTCGCTACTCCGTGTGAGAATGAATACGTTTCCCCATTGATCTATCGTCAGATCACGGCTCGGTATGGGCAGGGTTACTTCCTGACAGAAGGACTGGCTCACTTCCACACCGTGCAGATGAAGGTTGTGGTCGTCAATCTGTTGAGCAAGCCAGCCATGCGCTATGCTGATCGCACCCCGAGGATTCCGGTTGCTGCTACAATATTCCAGACCGGCCAGGCGAATCGGCCTGTCAGGGGGACGCTGGCGTTGCATCAGGCGCCGTGCCTCGGCGATAACATCTGCTTCCAATTCCTTACAGGCTACGATTAAGGGAAGCAGGTCATCCAGGGGCGATCCAGCAGGCACGCGAGGCATACGCTGTGCCAACTCCCTCAAGGCTGATTCTAGACCGTAGCCCTCTGCCTTTTCCTTATGCCGAAGCTGGTCAGCACTTCGCTGCAAGGCCAGAGAGAGGGTGGCGCTAAGAGGTGGCTCTGGTCCTGGCCATTGGGTGACTTGGAGCAAAAACTCTGGGCTCTGCACCACCTTGCCGCTGTCCCAGCGGTAGAAGCGATGCTCACCGTTAATCGGATCAATGACCAGCGCCACGTGCCAGGGTTGGGTGAAAAAGTTCTCGTGCATAAAGCTATCCGTGCCGGAGAAAAAGGCCGTGAAGCCAGGATGGGTGTGATACCAGCCGATCAGCTTTTCCGTAGGTGCCCGCTGTCGGCGTTCCTCTTCCATCTGGCGCCACGCGTTGTAGGTGAATTGAATGCTGGCGATGTCGTTGACTGCCTCCCGGGCAGGGACTGAGGTGGTGATACGCACGACTGTGCTGCCTTCATACTCGTATATGTCGCCCAGCATGATGCCACCAGCCTCATAGCGCAGGTCCTCGCGGGCATGTTGGGTCATCTGCCACCAGGCCTGGGCGTCCACGATGATTTCTACCGGCTTGGCGTAGGGTGGCCCAATAACCGGTGTGTCCACCACCTCGGTGGAGTGGATTTTGATCTCTTCCAGGTCAAACCCTGGATATTCCCTGAATTCTGTCATGGCAGCAGCACCCCCTTACCTGTGGGCAACACGTACCCTCACTCGGTTTCACGGAGCCTGAGAGAAGATTAGATCTATCGCTCTCTACGAGTTTGCACCTTCAGGAGCGTTGCTTGCTCATGATTGCTCCAGCCTGCATGTCAGCGTACAGACGCAATACATCATCGTCTCGGATGCTGGCATCAGCGAGGGTCTCGTTGGGGCTTAGCTCTGTCTCCTGGCCATCACGGGTATAGGTGAGGCGATAACTGATGGGGCGCCCGTTCTGCCCGATTTGAGGGAGCCCCATGCGGTCAACCAGAGCCTTGACCAACCGTTGAGTCTCTACGTTATCCGGAACTTCAGCGCGGGTCTTCTTTGCCCCACTTGGGTCCAAGATCGCGACGCGGACTGTGGCCATGTTATATCCTCCTCATGATAAATGGTGAAGCAAGTTGCCTTTTCATGAACGTTTCATCCAGAGCTGGCTTGAGTTGTATCGGATGGAATAAGTGCCTGTTCTCTGGCGGTCTGCATCAACTGTACCCAGAACCATTGATAGCCATTGTTCAAGGTTTGGTTCTGGAATTGTGGAATGATGGCAGTACTGAGCGCAGTGCCTTCCTCGTCCTGGCCGTGATGCATGTAAACCGGGATGGCCGCCAGACGGTTGATGATCTCCTGGGGATCCAGCTTGGTCAAGGTCTGCTCGATCGCCTGCTCATCGGCTGCCAACCGCCGTTCCGCCTGCACTTCGCTGACCAAGCGACGGGCGATGGTTAAATAGTGTTCCAACATGGCAACCAGATCCACGGCATATTGACGCGCTTGCTCCAGCAATCGCTCTAGGAATCGAATGACCTGTTGAATGTCTGCCAGCACGCCTTTCTGCGACATCTCTGCCGTCCCTGCCGTTGACAATTTAGGTTCTATCTCGAGAGAAAACTGCTTCGGACCAAGTCCTTTTGCTGCCTTCTTTATCAATTCGGGCTCCATCTCAAGAGAAGGCAGTCTCAAATCAAGCCCCTTTATCAATTTGTAGTTGTAGACTGGCTCTGCTTGATAGCCGGGCTGAGTTGGCTTTGCAAACCAGATCTCTTCTCTCGTCCAGGTCATCTCTTTGGCTGGGGCTGACGCCAGGCTAAACTGCTTCAGCGAAACCCGAGCTTGTTCCAGGAAGAGTTCACCCGCCTTCTCGACTGAAACGTCCATCTCCTCCAGAACTTCTTGCAAGTCGTAACCGGTCAGACCTTGCTTCTTTTGTGCTTTCTCCTCATCAGATAGCCCAAGCAAGTCTTCAATCTGCTGCCGATACTCGGCTACAAACGGATCTGTGTCCAGCAGCTTGATGCCCAGGACATAGCGTCTCCAGGCTGTTCCCTGTTCAGGAGTAGCCAGTCGCCGTGTGGTGAGCAAATGGTATTGGTAAGTTGTGTCTGGCTGCACCTGATTGAGGGCAACCTTAAACCGCCGCAGTTCGACGTGAAGCTGGGGCGAAACGGCCGGCTCAAGCGCAATCCGCGCTCCAAATCGGCGAGGGATGTCTCCAATAGTCATTGCTGACTTGGCTATGCTCCCTGCAGCACTTTTCATCAGGCCCGTGCTGAGGTGTTCAATCAAAACAGGTCTCTCGTTTTGTTCTGGCTCTATCCGTTGTTCAGTCACGGCAATATCTCGATTTCCGGTTCTTCATATGATGGCGCCAGGGATAACCAGGCCTTTGCCAGAGCAGGGTTTTTAGCTAGCAACTCGATCTCACGATGGTACTGCTCAAAGTAAACGCGCAGGGCTGTGAGTACTCCCTTGAAGGCCGAAAAGGTGCAGGATGAGGCCACTGTCTCAACCAAGAGATGAACCTGGTCATCACCGTCCAGGCTGAATTTTACGAGCTTTAGCTCGTGATTGAGCTGGAGAAGGTAGCGACAGAGGGCCTGACGACAGGCAGGCAGAGGTCGAAGGGCCAGCGGCAATTGCCATAACAGGCAATCTTGACTGCTCCCCAAATAAACCTCAATGCGGCGACGCGGTGTCTTACAGCGAGCTAGCCACCAGTTTGCATCGTCCTCTGTGTGATACTGGTTATAGGTCCATCCTTCCTCTTCCAGCATGCGAAAATAGTTGTTGATTTGATCGGCGCGCATCCGTTTCGGCCTCGCTTATAGGATACTGATCGTGACTCCCGGCTCTTCCGTGGGAGTTACCGAGAGAATGCGAATACTTTCCAACGCCTCCAAATCGCGCAGGCTGCGGGTATCCACCGGCAGCAGATCCGCATGTCGTCGGGCCCATTCTGCCGCCTCGCGATTCAGAGGGTCACCGGGATTGTATCGTTTGTATTGAATCATCTCCCCTAGCTCCAGGCAGACAATATCTAAGGTAATGGCTGGTGACCAGTTCAGGTCCAGGGTATCCAGGCACACACGAGCCTTGAACATTTCCTCGTCACCAAACACTCTTTGTAGTATCTTCTGCCGCTCCGTCTCATCGCGTGCCGACCCGAGCAGTTGATGAATCTGGGCCTGGACCGGCGCCATTTGGAGCGGAGCAGCAATGTTGGGATGAAATATAGGGGTCAGGAAGCTCACTTCAGGAGGCCGGCGAGGGTACTCGGCGTGCAGATAGATACGCGCAATGTGTTCGTTCCCTTTCTGGCTCGCATTGACCATCCCAATGCATTTGTAAGTCACCAGATAGTCATCCGGGGGATTTCCCTTGGCGGCAAAGTCAATCAAGGTGCTTTGCTGACGCAGGCGCTCCATACGGGCCAATTCCTGTGCCAGGCGACGCTCACGAATGCCCATGATACTCGTCTCCTCGCAGAAACTCTGCCAGCAGGCCATTTTTGGCATCGCCGGTCAGTTCGAAATGCCAGACTCGCCCATTGTTACCTTTAGCCGTCATGATGTGGAGAGGTGGGATGCCCAGATCCGACAAGCTTTTCTCCGCGAATGGTTCCCTGCCATCAAGATGGTGGGTCAGGTGAAGACTGCGCTCTGCATCACATTGAGGACAGAGGCTGTCCCGGTGCGTCAGTCGAAAGAGGGGCTGCAACATAGGAGTATGCGTAACACAGTTGGGGCAGCTCATCCCATAGACAATCTCCCGATCTAACTCCACGACCACGTCAACTCCCAGTCGCTGGCGAAGGATAGATAGCAGGTCTTCTACGCTGATCTGGGCTGAGGCCTCTGGAAGCGGGAGAACGTCCTCAAACGTCTCGTGAGCCAGGCAATCCTCCCGACGCCGGTAGTTCACCACAAAGAAGTTGTGAGTCAAACCGTTATAGCTGACACCTTGAGAAGCTGCAACAGGCTTATCGTGCAGCCACTTGACCGCCTCCTGGACCTGCCAGGCGGCAACTACCGAAGCAATGGTGGGCGTCGTCGGTGTGTGGCCTTCAACGATGTCTTGGCGAGGCAAGAGTTGGCAGGAGTAACGCAAGTTGAGCTGTTGATAGTCCTGGTCCGACAGGTTACATTCAAAGCATGCTCCCTCTGGCGGTACAAACACTCGCACAATGCCACTGAGTTCGTTCATGCCCCCGTCAATCCAGGGCACATTGACCTTCCAGCACATCTCGTTGAGGCCCAGCCGGGCGCCCACGCTATCCAACCCGCCCAACACGACGTCCATTCGCCGGTATACCCCCAGCCCTACCTCCCACCGCAGGTCTCCTTCGATGGGAAAGACGCGAATGTCAGGGTTGATCTCGAGCAGTCGCTCGGTTGCTACTTTCGCTTTGGGTAGCCCCCGGTCAGCCATCCGAAAGAGGACCGAGCGAGACAGATTGGATATCTCCACAGTGTCAAAGTCTACAATGAGGATGCGTCCAACCCCCAGCAGAGCCAGATTCTTGAGGATCTCGTTGCCCAAAGCGCCTGCGCCAGCGACAAGTACCTGCGCCTGTTGCAATTTGGCCTGATCCCACCATGGGATCTGTTCAAGACGCTCGTAACGGCTTTCAACTAAGTGAAGCGAGTTCATCAAGTGTCAAACCTGTCCTTTTCTCCACTCTCATCATGAATGATATATCCACAAAAGGGGTGGCTTGCACATTTGTCAAGGTAGTGCCAGCAATCGTCATGCTGTTTCGAAGTCCCAAAGTGGTAGGCCAGTTGACACCGAGGGCAGTAGATGACCCGATCTCCAGCATTGAAGTGTTCCTTACAGACTGGACATTTTTCCTCTTGTTGGATTAGGGGAGCATCTTCCGTCAAGATCTCTGATCTTTCCTCTATCAGGTGTAAATGGATGTCGGCTATGTCAATGTTGTCTCCATGATCCAGCACCTTCAAAGAGATGATGGGGACCTGGTTGACAGAGATGGCGTTGTTGCCAGGAGGAGCCATGAGCACCCAGCGTCCACTGGCCCTCATGATGGCTGCCAGGTACTCACTAGGGGGCTGGCTCGTCAACTTTAGGCTCTGGGATTCATCAGCCAATGCCAGAAACTGCAGTCGCGAGGGCTGTTCATCCTCCGGCAAAGGGAGTTGGCTAGCGATTTTCCCTTGGATAAGAACCTCAAAACTGGCCATAAGTGTATTGTCCCTCCGTCAACTCAGCAGGGTGGCTGGCCGCCGTCAGTGGTTGAACAACCTTTTGAACCAGGCTGTGATGCCTTTCTCCTTGTGGGGGACTTCCTCCACGCTCAGGATGCGAATGAGGATCTCTTCTTCGTCTGGACGAAGCAAAATAACCCCAGGTTCCACTTCACCCTTGAGATGGCGGTCCACCTCCTGCTGGGTCAGGGTGAAGGGGTCATCTAGTCGCACGGTGCGGCGGGGTGCTGTGAACTCGATCCGTCCCCAATCCAACGATGTGCTATTGGCCCGCCCCTTTCTGTGAGCCCAGCGGATGACTTCTGCCCGGAGGCGGGCACGGGTATCTTGCGGTGGTTGCCGCTGGGCGGTCACGATTTGCGCCTCATCAAACACGCCCGCGATCAGTCCAGCCCTCTGCAGGACGTAGAAGAGACTGTGCTCCGGGTCAATGTCGTGGTACCGGAGGTCACGCTCACGCAAGTCAAAATACAAACGACGCTGAGTCGCGTAGTCGCCCCAACTGAGTTGGTATTGATTGATGAAATGCTGATAACGAGCGTATTGCTCTGCCGAGGGTGTACTCCCCTGGCCTGGATTGCTGCCACTCTCTTGGTGAAGGCTCTCAATGATGTGACACCAGGCAGCCACCTGGGGCCATTTGGTTCCCGCACTGGTCAGTTGAGGATCCAGCAGATAGCGGTGCTTGATCACCCAATCCACCCGGTCCGCCAGCCGCATGGGGGCAATCGCCAAGTCATCCAGCACGCATCGCCACATGTCCAGGATTTGCTGTGTAGCTTGATCCACAGTGCGTGCCCCGAAGAAACGTTGTGCCTGCTCCAGGTAGATCTTTTGTATCTCAATAGGGCTTAGTTTTCTTCCGTCTTTGAGTAAAAGCGATTGTTGGCAGGTCAAATCCTGCGAGACGGCCTTAATTGCCTCGACAGGGTCTGCCAAAACCGGGGCATCATTTAGCACTCCTTCTTCGATCAGGCGCAGCACAATGCCGGTGGTGCCTAACTTCAGGATGTTGGCGTGGGGGGACATGTTGGAATCCCCCACGATGAGATGCAGCCGGCGATAGCGCTTCTCGTCACCCAGGCTTTCGTCCCGTTCGTTGATGATGGCCCGCTCGCTGCGGGTCTCTTTGGATGTCACATTTTCAATGAAATCGGCTCGCTGGGATATCTGGTAGCCAACGTGGCGGGCCGCCCGAGGATCGGCACATCCCACTTTGCCCGCGCCACAGAAAACCTGTCGCGTAACGAGAAAAGGCACAAGTTGCTGAACCAACCTTAGAAAGAAAGCCCTGTCCTCACGTTTGGATCTACATCGCTGCACCTGATAGTTCTCATGGCAACCATAGGTCGTGCCGTGTACATAGTCTACATTGTTCTTCAAAAGCAGAAGACGCCCCCCATGGGGGAGAGGAAGAGACCGGGCCAACTCGACCAGGGTTCGGTCACCAGCCAACTCATAGAGGACAGCCTGCTGAGGGGTAGTCGTCTCGGGCGTAGCCCACTCTGCGTGGCCTGTGTCGTAGTAGAAACGAGCGCCGCTTTCTAGGAAATGCCCTTCTCTGATCTCTATGTCATCTCTGCGAGCATCAGGATCGCGGCCAAAGGAGTCGCTCTCCAGGGTCAGGTAGTGACTGAGCAGAGCCTCTTCCAGATGGTTAAACAGCGCCCCCGGATCGGGCGAGTGCAGATGACGATCTTTTGCCTCGAAGCTCAATGCATATTCTGTTTCCAGACCATAGATACGTCGTTCCATCTGTCATCTATTGCCCTTCAGTCTGCAAGAAACGGATCACAAACTCCTCCGGGTTAGCCGACAACAACTGCTCAATGCGGGAGTTCAAAGCATCCATGTCTGCTTCCACCTCCGCCCGGGCTTGCTCGCGGGCCATCTGTTGGGCTGCTCGCTCGGCTGCCTCCTGCTCGTGCAGCGCCTGGCGCGCCTCCAGTTCGGCCAACAGATCGGGTTGTGCTGCAGTATCGTCCTGGGGAACATCCTGGGAAGCGTATTCTTGCTTCATGATGATCTACCTATTTGGCCTCGCTCAACTCTCCGGCATCTTCACTACCGTATAGGACAATATGCTTGTACCTTTCTGCCCGCTTCTGGAACTGTCTTGCAGATAGCCACGCTAGCCCACCAATGACCCCAAAGGTGATGATAACAACTACCGAGGCACTGGAGATCGCCATTGTCTCTGACGTAGCCCAGTTGACGATTACGCCGAAAGCCGCACCAATGAGAGCCCAGGCGATAGAGAACCACTTGTTCTGCTCGGCACGGTACTCTTCAATGATGTGTAGACGATCAGCGCGGACCATCGGAATGGGTTCCTTCTCTCGGTCGTGGATAATAATAGGTATGGCATCGGGGATAGTAATTCTTGCGGCAATGAGCGCTATTCCGTCCTCAATTTCCTGCCGTATTGTTTGAACAGTTTGTTCCGAGCCCACCCCGCGGATTTGTGAACTTAACTCCTCGAGCAATGTGTAGATACGCTCCACGTTGATTGGCACTGCTTGCATGTCCGTGTACAGGCGTAATACGGCATCATTCTGGATGCCAGCATCGGCAAGTGTCTCAGCAGGGTTCAACTCCGTCTCCTGCCCCTCCCGGGTATAGTTGAGGCGATAGCGAATGGGACGCCCGTCCTGACCAACTTGAGGGAGACCCATACGATTGACCAGCGCTGTGACCAACCGTTGGCTCTCTACGTTCTCGGGAACTTCAGCGTGGGTCCTCTTGTTCCCACTCGGATCCAAGATTGCGACGCGCACTGTAGCCATAGTCAAAACACCTCTGCTGACAACCTTCCTCAGATGTCCAACATACCAATGTCTGGCTGCCTTTGCCCTTCTAGGCTGGTCTCGATTTCCAGGACTGGGTCTTCGAGTGTTTCTCGCACCAAGCCTCCTCGGCCGTCATAATCAACTATTGCTGCCCAACTTACCGAGTGCATTCGACTGGCACACTGTTTCACGCGTTCAGCACGGATGACAGCTCGAGTGTCAGATAACGGCTCGTCAATGGCTCTGTTAACCTGCTGATTGTCCACCACTCTATCTATTCGCCCTGACGATTGTAGCAAATAGAAGATGCCATTCTCGCGATCTATATCGTGATAACGAATGTCCAGTTCTTTGAGTTCAGAAGCCGACCAGGTCACGTTCTTGCGGGTTTGCCAATCCCTGAGAAAGTCCCACTTGATTATCCAATCCAACGTGCAGCACAACTGCAGTGGGTCTTTGCCTAGCTCTTGAAGCATCTCAATCCAGCGTTGCAAAATAGATGCATATTGCCGAGCACCAACCACCGTGTCAACGTAGTGTTGAGCCGCCTCAGCAAAGCACATCTGCATCTCCACTGCCGTCAAGCGGCGGCCGTGGGCCAGGGGCACTGTCTGCCGGCAGGTGGGGTCGTGCGATATCTGCACCATCGCCGCCACCGGGTCGGCCAGCGTCAGATCGTCCATCCGAGCTCCATCTTCCAGCATCGCCAGGAAGATTTGCATCGTGCCGACCTTGAGATAGGTAGATACTTCAGACATGTTGGCATCACCGGTAATGACGTGCAGGCGGCGGAAACGGGAACGGTCGGCGTGGGGCTCGTCGCGGGTGTTCACAATTGGACGCTGGCTCATCGTCTCTAGCCCGATCACTGTCTCGAAGAAGTCAGCCCGTTGCGAAATCTGAAAGTCCACCGCTGGCTGTCCATTTTCGCTTCCCACCTTGCCCGCTCCGCAGATCACCTGACGGCTGACCAGGAAAGGGACCAGGTAAGCGTAGAGGTCTTTTATGCGCTCTCGAAAGAGCGCCTGATAAACATCGGCTGCTACGAGGTAGTTCTCGTGGCAGCCGTAGCTGTGACCCTGGTGATCACTGTTGTTCTTGAAAAGCCGGATGGATTGCCCCACTGACAAGAAACGGTTGACCTCCCGGCGGCAACGCTCCAGGAGCAATTCACCAGCCTTGTCACAGGCCACCAGCGCCAGCGCGTTGGTGCACTCGGGGGTGGCATACTCCGGGTGGCCGTGATCCACGTAAAGGCGCGCACCGTTCCCCAGCATGTAGCCGGGATGATCGGTTGCGGATAGAGATGGCGGCTGTCTCTCCGCCTCTCCACTATCATGGCGTGCATCCCGCTGAGGCGACTCGCCAGACATGTCCCATGGCACCTTCGGTTCTAAAGGACAGCGATGCAGCAAAGCGAAGGCTGCCTCCTCCTGTCTCAACTTCTGGGGATCAGATGCCATCAACCCATATTCCGTTTCCAGCCCGCAGATTTTGGGAATACTCATGCCGCTGCCAGTTCTCTCATCATGATGTGCTGGCGCCATGGCCGTTCCAACGGCTGCAGCCAGGGACTGATCTCAACCCCAACCTCGGCCTCAGCCATGACCACTTCGATCTCAAGTCCCTCTTCAGGAAGATGGAGTGTAGTAGATACCAACTGGTCCTTGTTCTGCTCAAATTCCTCTCTAATGGATTCCCGCACGTCTTCCCAGCGCAGCCCCTTGCTGCCGGTGTCAACTTCGCGTTTGAGTGCCCGTTTCTTGGCCCGGCTCACGATGATGTCAAACATCGCCCCGCTGACGAAATCACTCCAGGGAAGCGTTTTCGCCTGTCCACCCAGAGGTTGGCCGGAGATGCGTAGCACGCTGGCATCATCGTAGATGATTGCCACCGCCCGTTCGATCACGCTCTCTATGATTGCCTCCGCCGATCCGACTGCCGCTACCTCTGCTTCATCAAAGGGTAACTCGGGAACAAGATATTTCCCAAAGATGGCGTACGCCGCGTCTCGGTTCGGACGATCAATCTTGATCTTGGCATCAAGCCGGCCAGGGCGCAGGATGGCCGGATCAAGGAGATCCTGGCGGTTCGTTGCCCCAATGATAATGACATTGTTCAACTCTTCGACGCCATCAATTTCGGAGAGGAATTGGGGTACGACGGTGGATTCAACGTCCGAAGAAATGCGCGAGCCTCGCCGACGGAACAGGGCCTCAATCTCATCAAAGAACATAATGACCGGCGTGCTCGGTGAGGCGCGGCGCTTGGCCTGGAGAAACAACCGGCGGATGCTGTGCTCGGTCTCGCCAACGTATTTGTTGAGCAACTCTGGACCTTTGATGCTCATGAAGTAAGCCCGGCTGCTCTCCACCAACCGCGCTCTGGCTTGTTCCAGCTCTGTCACCGGATCGTCGGCGGCAATGCCTCGGGTGTCCAGAAACTCAACCAGTGCGGTTTCCATCTCTTCGAGTGTTGAGGCAGGGGATTGTTCGCCGTCCTCTATGTCACTGTCCCAGGCATGCTCGTGCCAGGCGGCGTACCGTTCGGTGAGTTCTTCAGAGGTGTTCTCTTCTCTCAACTCCAACAACAGCGACAATGACATCTCAATGTCTTGCAAGTTGCGGGTAATCGCAGCTGTCAAACTGTTGGCGATGGCCTTGGCCATCATCGTCTTGCCGCATCCAGGCGGACCGTAGAGGAGAATCCCCTTAGGCCGCTTGAGGATGTATCGGCGAAACAGTTGATTATACAGATAGGGTAGCTCGATAGCGTCGCGTACTTGCTCGATCTGCTCATCGAGGCCACCGATGTCGTCGTAGGTCACATCGGGAACCTCCTCCAACTCCAGTTCTTTGGTCTCTTGCGTTGGGAGCTTCTCGAATGCTATCGCCAGGTGTGCGTCAATACGCACCCTATCCCCAATCTGCAAACCCGCTTCAGGCAACGAAGCGATAGGGTCAACCACAACCCCCTCATTGCCACGACTCTTGACCTCCAAACGCCCATCGTCCAGGATGGCGGTGATCTCTCCAGCTTCACCGCTACTGTATGGTTCACGCACTTTGACGATCTGGCGATCCTTATTGAGCCATGCCTCCGATCCAGGGATCAGGTCAGCAGGAGTGAGGTCGGCATCCGCAGCAATTCGAACTTCAAGACGTTGGCCGCCTGCGCCAATGATGACATTTTTCTCATCATCGGGGCTAGGGCCGAGGATGATACCCTGCGCAAGAGGGGGCTCCTGTAACTCCGCGATTTTTTCCTCTAATCTCTTACAAGCAACCTGTTGCTCCTCATACAGCCGCTTGTACTCCTCAGCCTTGCTGGAATGCTGAGCTACATCAGCAATGAGCTTGTTCGCATCTTCATATCTGCCCTCTTGGATGGCTCTTTGGACCTCATCTTGAACATGCTGGATGTCATGGGTGCCTGTTTGAGACATTTTTGAGCCCCTTACTTTGAGTTACCCATTCGCTGCTTGACAGAAAGACCCGCGGACCAGGGAGTTCTAGTCTCCCACACCTCATATATTATACCCTGATTGCTAATTCAGAACCGCATTGGTGCAGAACAAGGCAACGAGCGATGCGTGCAACTTGATTTCCAACCCCTCGTTCGTGCGTGCCTTGAGTCGTT
>Ga0265594_1000801_pt1 | contig 25514 bp, 22 predicted proteins | sample saktaG_11_FD_190147 | JGI IMG/M metagenome (GOLD analysis project Ga0265594, IMG submission 190147) | Saline water microbial communities from Sakinaw Lake, British Columbia, Canada - sak_2011_5_24_80m | ecosystem: Environmental > Aquatic > Non-marine Saline and Alkaline > Saline ... | reverse complement strand
AAGATAAAAAAAAGACAATAAAAATAGAAAATGTTTTACATAAAGTTCAGCAAAAAAAATATAATTATTCTGAAATCGTATTGCAGCAACAGTTAAATAAAGAATTATCCTGTTTCCCTGATTCTGAAATATATAAAAATGATACTGATGATAAACGTATTGTTTTGATTAATGAGTTAAAAAATAATGGAGTTGGTGCTGCTATTGCAAGAGGTTATAAATGGTGCAAAGATTATAATATTGATTGTATTGCTGTAATGGCTGGAGATGGACAAATGGATCCTGATGAATTAAAATCTATATGCAGACCTGTTGTAGAAGATAACATTGATTATGTAAAAGGTAACAGATTAATTCACCGTAGTTCATTGCTTGTAATTCCTAAAATCAGATATTCAGGCAATTCTGTTTTATCTATATTAACCAAAGTTGCTTCCGGCTACTGGCATGTTTCTGATGCCCAAGCCGGCTATACTGCCATTTCTAATAAAGCATTGAATTCTATAAGGATTCACAAAATTTATAAAAAGTATGGAATGCCAAATGATATGCTTGTTAAACTTAATATTGCATTTTGTTCAATAAAAGAAGTTGAGATAAAACCCATTTATAATATTGGCGAAAATTCAAAAATGAAAATTTATAAAGTTATTTTCCCGATTTTATGGCTCTTGTTCAAATCTTTTTTTAAACGATTGTGGATAAAATACTTATTTCGTGACTTTCATCCTTTGTTTTTGTTCTATAATATTTCCTTTGTTTTATTTGGATTTTCAATTCCTTTTCTTATATACATTATTGAAAAAGTTGCTACAAAAGGAGATATGATAGTTAGTAATAATCTTATTGTCTTTATATTTCTTATTATAAGTAGTTTCCAATTTTTATTTTTTGCTATGTGGATGGATATACAGGATAATGAAAGATTGTATAAGTTGTGAGGCGTGAATCAGGAAAACGTGAATAGTAAATAATAGTTTATTTTTTTATATTATTTTCAAGACACACTAACAACAAATAACAAATGGATTTCACAATAAATAAATATAAAACCTTAATTCAAAGTATTATTAAAAATAATATTTCGGTTTATACAATTAAAGATTGGATAAATAAAAAACCAAATTCATCAATATAATATGTTTAAAGAAATATTATTAGTAGGAGTTCAATATATTTTTTCATCTTTTTTATTTGATGCTCCTTTTTTTTCAAAAATTAAAAAATTTGTATACAAAATCGTTTTTAATTTTAATGGGAAAAATATACTTATTAGACGTGGAACATATTTAATTTCACCTCATACTAGAAAAAATGCGTCACTAGAAATAAGAAATAATGTTTTGATAAAACATAGATGTGATATTGATTATTCTGGTGGATTAACAATTGATGACAATGTTAAGATTGCCCAAAATGTTTGTATTAACACTCATGGTCATACTATTAAAGAGAGAAAGTTTGATATAATAGAAAATATTTCAAATGAAAAAAAAATGAAATATACTGAATTTTCTAAATTACATATAGGAAAAGGTGTAATTATAGGGGAAGGAGCTATTATTTTAGCAAGTGTCAATTATATTGGTAAAGGTGCAGTTATATCTGCTGGTGCTGTAGTAGTTAAAGATGTTGAGCCATATTGTGTTGTAATGGGAAATCCTGCCAGAATTATATTTAAAAGAATATAAAAATGAGAAAAAATAATATCTTATTATTAATAGAAAAAATAATTAATCTGAATAAATTACAAAAAAATTTTATTAGACAATCGTTTAAAGATATATCTAAAAACGACCTAAAATATTTCTATAATTATATAAAATATTGTATTTCTTCTGGTATTTCATTAGACTATTTAGCCGAAAGCTATGATTTAATTGTAAAAGATACATTAAGAGAACAAATATACTTTATGCGAAATAAAAAATATCGATACACTACATATAAAGAAGTTACATCGTCTGTATATTGGAATTCTGATTATATGAAGAAATACATGTATGGTTTAATAATTTCAAATTTCTTATGGCCAAACCACAAATATATTCATAATTGGTTTTTAAAAGAATTACCCAAGGATAAAAAAGGTAGTTATCTTGAAATAGGACCAGGACATGGATACTTTTTTATAACATCTTTATTGAAATCTAAATACACCAATTTCCATGCAATTGACATAAGTCCTACAAGTATTAAATTAACTCGAAATTTTTTAGAGTATTATCATAGAAGTATAAATTTGTCAAAATACAAATTGATAAATGGTGATTTTTTAAAATATAATACAGAATCAGTATATGATGCTATAGTTATGGGAGAAGTGTTAGAACATGTTGAAAATCCAAAATTATTTATTGAAAAAATATGTAATATCTCAAATGAAAAATCTTTTATATTTATTACTACTTGTATTAATTCACCAGCTATAGATCATATATATTTATTTGATACGATTAGTTCAGTTAGAAATTTGTTTGAAGGAAGCGGGCTAAAGATCACCAATGAAATAATTTTGCCATACATCAATCATTCAATTGAAGAATCAATAGAAAAAATGCTTCCAATTAATATAGGATTAATATTGACAAAATGAATAAATACGGACTCAAATTTCATCATATAGGATTAGCTGTTAAAAATCCTAATAAAACAATTATTTTTACAAAAAATCTTGGATATGAAATTGCTGATGAAGTTTATGATAATTTACAGAGGGTATATCTCCGAATGTGTTTTCACTCTGAAATGCCTAATATTGAAATAATATATTCCGATATTCCCGATAGCCCAATTGAAAAAATCTTAAAATATCAAAAAGAAAAATTTTATCATATTTGCTATACAACAAATAATTTAAAGTTAACTATAAAGACTATAAAAGAAGATAACCATTTAATTACTGTTTCATATCCAAAGCCAGCAATTTTATTTAATAATAATCCAGTAAGTTTTTACTATATTTCAGGTTTTGGTATAATTGAAATTTTAGAAATATAATATTTTTTTATGAATAATTATATTAGTTTTAAAAATATATATAATCAAATTCGTGAGATAGAAGCTGATGGATTGGAAGGCATGTATCAATCAAGTTTTTTTGTATTGAGAAACTATACTATTGAACCAATTATTCCTTTCATACAATATCATCTTTTTAATAGTAATATAAATCCATCAATAGAATTTGGAAATTATAATAATTATTATCAAGAAATAATTGATAACAATTCTAATTTATATACAGGTGATACTCCAGATATAATTATATTGTCATTAATTTTAGAAATCTTTGACCCTAAATATAATACTTATAACTGGTCTGGTAAAGAAACTATTGAAAGATTAAAGTTGCTCTATGAGCTATTAAAAAGCAAAACTTCCAGTTTAAATATTATTAATACATTTATACCTCCTTATTTTTCGGAAATAGGAATATCAAATACAAAAGATATTAATAACCCTATTTATGAGGTAGCTAAAATAAATTCATTTATAAGAGAATACGTGAAAACAAATTCTGGTCAATTCTTTTTAGTTGATTTTGATAATATTGCGAGAATTCTTGGTGAAGAAAAAACATATGATTACAGATTTTGGTATAATTCAAAATTACCCTTTAAAAAAGAATTTTTATATTTTTTTTCTGCAGAAATCGCCAAAATAGTTAAGGCTTTGAAAGGTAAATCCCAAAAATGTTTGGTTTTAGATTGTGATAATACTTTATGGGGAGGTATTATTGGTGAAGATGGTATAAATAATATTAAACTTGATCCAAATGAATATCCCGGAAATGCATATTATGATTTTCAGAAAAATATATTAAAACTTTATCATAAAGGTGTTTTGTTGGCAATAAATAGTAAAAACAATGAAAATGATGTATGGGAAGTATTAAATAATCACCCGCATTCTATATTAAAAAAAGAGCATTTTGCGGCTTGGAGAATAAACTGGCAAAACAAAGCAAAAAATATATCAGAAATTGTTAGTGAACTTAATATTGGTATTGATAGTTTAGTTTATATTGATGATAACCCAATGGAGTGTGATTTAGTAAAAGAAAGTCATCCAGAGGTTCATGTTATTAAAGTTCCTAAAAATATTTATAATTTGCCTAATTTGGTTCTTAGACATGGATTATTTGATACTCTGTCAATAAATTCATTGGATAGCCAAAGGACAACACTTTATATTGCAGAAAAAAAAAGAACTAAAACACAAGAAAAATATAATAATATTGATCAATTTTTGAAATCTTTAAACATAAAAACCCTTATTCATAAAGCAAAAGAAAATGAAATACCAAGAATTGCTCAATTAACTCAGAAAACCAATCAATTTAATTTAACAACTATCAGATATTCTGAAATAGATATTGCAAATTTTATTAATAATAATGATTCTGAAATATATACCCTTACAGCTTCAGATAAATATGGCAATCTAGGTTTAACTGGTGTACTTATAGCAAAAATTAATAAAAATACTTGTTTTTTTGACAGTTTTTTGATGAGTTGTAGAGTATTGGGGAGAAAATTAGATGAATCATTTGTAAGTTATTGTATTGATGATATACGAAAAAATTACAATATTAAAAAATGGGAAGCTTCTTATATTAAAACACAAAAAAACAAACAAGTTTTAAATTTTTGGGAAAAATTTGATTTCTACGTAAAATCAGAAAAAAAAGATGTAAAGTATTATCAAGTAGATAACTCAAAGGTAAAAAATATTTATTATAAATATGTTTCAATTAATAAGTGATTATGGAAAACAAAATCAAAAACCTTGTGGCAAAAATTTTAAATGTGGATGAATCTCAGCTTACAAATGAAAGTTCACCAAATACTATTGAAAATTGGGATTCTTTAAAGCAAATGGAAATCATAGTATCAATTGAAGAAGAATTTAATATAGAATTTGATGATGACGATGTACTTAACATCAAAAATATTGATTCAATTATAAATATTCTTTCTTCAAAAATAGGTTAGCTATTTATTTTTTAATAAAAATTTTGAAAAATATTGAAAAAGCGGTTTAAATATTTTATATATATTTCTTTAATATTTTTAGTCATTGCTTTAATAAAAGCAGATTATTTAGTAATTCCAAAAATATACTCATACTTTTATTTAGTATTATCTATTATCTTTTTGTTTATAGGTTTTATATTTAACTGTATTTCATGGAAAGAAGTTTTAAATAAAGCAGATTTAAAAATAAATTTAAAAAACAGCATAGCTTCTGTTGGTCTTTCTATTTTTTGTAAATATATACCTGGTAAAATATGGACGATTGTTGGAAAAGCTGATTATATTGCTGGAAAAAATAATTGTTCTGTGAAAAAGATATCTTCTCTATCATTAAATGCTCAATTTATAACACTTTGGGTTGGCTTAATATTAGGAGAAATAGGATTATTTCTATTAAAAGGATTAAAAATATGGGAAAGCATAATTTTGATTATATGGCTATTTTTAACTATTATAATTTTTACAGATATAGCCCATAAGTTTACTGTAAAAATAATCAGCAAATTCTTTAATAAAAATATAAATATCCCCAGATTGAAATTTGCCAATGTATTAAAAGTGCTTCCATGGTTTTTATTGTATTGGGTATTTTGGTGTTTAGCTTTCTATTTTTTAACAAAAAGTATGACTGGCAACAATGTATCATTAAATGTTGGATTAGGTTTTCCTTTAGCCGGAACATTAGGCATTCTTGCAATAATTGCTCCGGGAGGAATTGGTGTTAGAGAAAGTATATTACTTAGTTATTTAACTCTGGCAGGATTAAATATTCAGGAAGCAACAACTATTTCTGTTGTCAGCAGATTATGGTTCTTAACTGGAGAATTTTTTATTTTTATTATAGCTGTCATATTTGATAGAATTAATAAAGTTAAATAATTATTTTTATACTTTTAAATTGAGGACAAATAAATAATAAAATGTCACATATTTTGTTATATTGTAATATTTTATTATATTTGCATATTTAATTTACTTTATTTTAATAAATATGAAAAATATTTATAAAATATTTTTAATAATATTGCCCATTTGTTCTTATTCTATTCAAGTTCAAGCACAATTTTCTCCTGACTCAATTAGTTCACTCATACTTTGGCTTAATGCTGATTCTGTTCATTTAAATGGAAATAATATTGATACTTGTTATGACGTCAGTGGTAATGTTAATAATTGCACTCAAGCAAATATTTCAAACCAACCTTTTTTTTATGATAGTGTCCAGATTTTAAATAATAAACCTGTAATACTGTTTTCAGGTGACGATTTCTTTGACATCAATAACCCTATTAATTTTGGAAATATTACTATTTTTACTTTATTTAAAAAAGAAGGTGTTGACAATTCTGTTATAATTGGGGGTATAAATAATACTTTTTTTGGAAACTGGAATGAAGATACTTATTTCCGTATTAATGGTACGACTCAAACATTTAACACAGGACATATAAATGAATATTCCATTCTATATCTAAAATACAATCAAAGTTATGCAGAACTATATATAAACTCTCAATATATTGGAAATGTTAGCATTAATGGGAATGATAGTTTCGATTACATTGGAAAATTTTTAGCTACCTATTATGGCACCCAAAAGATTGCTGAAATTCTTATCTATAATGAAGTTTTAAACGATTCATTAAGAAAACTTGTAGAAAATTATCTTAACAATAAATATGCACCGCCTGTTAATCTTGGTCCTGATATAAACATTGCTTATGGCTTTTGCGATACTGTTCTTGATGCAGGTTCGCGGTTTATATCATATCAATGGTCAACAGGTCCAAATGATACTTTACAAACTGATACTGTAAATAAGTCAGGCACTTATTATGTTACTGCTACCAATATATTTGAGCAGGAATCTTATGATACAGTAGAAGTAATTTATCCTGTAATTAATACAATTAATGACACTAACATTTGTCTTGGAGATAATATTTTATGGAACACCAATTTAAGTAATGATTATAATTTTTTATGGCAGGACAGTTCTGTTGATTCTGTTATAAATTTTTTTTCTGCCGGTAATTATTATGTAAAAGTTACTGATTCTTTAAGCTGTTACATTTATTCAGATACTATTACTGCAACAATAGATTCTTTTTCTTATTATGCATGGCTTGGTCCTGATGCTTCTTTTTGTTCAGGAAATTATATTAAACTTATGGATTTCCCTTCATATTTTGACACTGCTTTGTATAACAATCTTACTTATTTATGGTCTGACTCCTCAACAGACAGTATATTAATAATTGATACATCAGGAACATATAGTGTTACAGTAACCAACATTCACGAGTGCATTAAAATTGATTCTATAGATGTAACCATAACAGGCATTGCGCCAAGTGCTTTATTTAAAACTGATACTGTTTGTCTTGGTGACTCTACGCATTTTATTGATTTGTCAACATTTACTCTTCCTTATAATATAATTTCATGGCACTGGGATTTTGATGATGGAGAGACCTCTGATTTACAAAATCCTGTTCATAAATATAATAATTTTGGTAATTTTAATGTGCTGTTAACAGATACTACTGTTGGAAATTGTTTCAATTCTATCATAAAAACTGTGGTAGTAAATAAGCCGCCAACAGCTTATTTTGAGGTATCTGCTGCTTGTATTAATGAGCCATATCAGTTTATTGATCAAAGTTATCCTGCACCCGGAGACAGTATTATTTCATATTACTGGGATTTTGGAGATACAGGCACAGACACAATACAAAACCCTCAGCATATTTATTTGGACTCAGGAACTTATAATGTATCTTTAAATATTTCTACATATAAAGGATGTCAGTCATCATCAAATTCTGTTTTAAATGTTGTTGACTCGGCAAATTTGCCTGAACAATTTACTCTTGTTTATCCTGACAGTAATTTTGTTACACCTGATACAGTAATAACTTTTGTATGGAATACAAGTAATAATGCAAGTCATTATTTACTGCAAATTGCAACAGACAGTTTGTTTTCTAATACAATTTTTAATCCTGAGACAAATACTACCAATTATCAATTATCAATTATCAATTATCAATTATTATATTGGAGAGTTATTGCTTATAATATATGCAATGATTCAATTGTATCTGATATATATAAATTATTGATTTTTAATCCAAATGAAATATCCGGCTTACAATTATGGCTTAATGCTGATTCAGTTCATTTAAATGGAAATAATGTAGATACTTGTTATGACATCAGCGGTAATAATAATAATTGCACACAAGCAAATATTTCAAACCAACCTTCTTTTTATGATAGTGTCCAGATTTTAAATAATAAACCTATAATACTGTTTTCGGGAGATGATTTTTTTGATATTAATAGCTCAATTATTTTTGGAGATATTACTATTTTTACTTTATTTAAAAAAGAAAGTACTGACAATTCTGTTATAATTGGGGGTACAAATAATACTTTTTTTGGAAACTGGAATGAAAATACTTATTTCCGTATTAATGGTACGACTAAAACATTTAGCACTGGACATATAAATGAATATTCCATTTTGGATTTAAAATACAATCAAAGTTCTGCAGAACTAATTATAAACTCTCAATATATTGGAAATCTTAGTATTAATGAGAATGATAGTTTTAATTATATTGGAAAATTTTTTGAAACCTATTACGGCACTCAAAAGATTGCAGAAATTCTTATCTATAATGAAGTTTTAAACGATTCATTAAGAGAACTTGTTGAAAATTATCTTTATTACAAATACGCTCCACCTGTTAACCTCGGTCCTGACATAAACATTGCTTATGGTGTTTGTCCTGTTATTTTGGATGCAGGTTCGCGGTTTGTTTCATATCAATGGTCAACAGCAACAAATGATACTTTGCAAACTACAGAGATAAATAACAGCGGAACTTACTCGGTAACTGTTGAAAACATTTTTGGGCAAATATCATCAGATACAATAGTTATTACAAAGCCCGGCATTCATTTGAATGATACTGCTATGTGTTTGAATGACAATATAACAATAAACACAGGTCTTGGTCAGGGTTATACTTTTTGTTGGTCAAACACAACAGATACACTATCAACAGATTCATCATTTACATTTTCACAGCAGGATGAGTATTTTGTTTTGGTCTCAGACACACTGATACCAAAATGTTCTGTTTCCGATACATTCTATGTTGCAATAGATTCTTTTGAGGTTCAGGCAGGTCTTGGTCCTGATACTTCTTCTATATGTTCGGGAGAATATATAGGTCTGATAAGTTGTGCAGGGGAAGCTGTTTCTTATCACTGGTCAGATGAATCAACAGACAGCACATTGCTTATAGAAAATGCCGGAACTTACTCGGTTACAGTAACCAATAACATTGGTTGTGTGGCTGTTGATACAATCAACTTAACAATAAAAGGTTTTTTGCCTGTTGTGGACTTTATGGCAGATACGGTTTGTTTTGGAGATACTACATATTTTACAGATTTATCATCATCAGCAGACACTTGCTCACTTATTTTGTGGGAATGGGGTTTTGACGATGAAATGCCTGTTGATAGTAATCAAAATACTGCACACAGATATTCCGAATATGGAATTTATAATGTTTCTCTCTCAGTAACAACAAGTGTGGGATGTAAAAAAACACTAATAAAAGATGCTTATGTTTATTCTTTGCCTGAAGTTTATTTTGGTCCAATAAATGGTTGCAGCGGTGTCCCTGTTCCGTTTACTGATCAGACATTAAATGAGTTTGGTGGTATTGGTGGCTGGCAATGGAATTTTTATGACCCGGGCAGTGGAACTGATAATTTTTCAACATTTGAAAATCCATCTCATGTATTTGATACAGCAGGCAAATATCCTGTTAAATTAATTGTTACTTCTCAAAAAGGTTGTGTAGATTCTATTATTAGAGAAGTAAATATAAACGAAGCACCTGTTGTTGGTTTTTCATATACAACAGGTTGTTTTGGAACTCCTGTTTCTTTTTCAGATACAACATATACTCCGCCATGGACACAGATAAATGAATGGCTTTGGACTTTTGGTGATGGCGATAGTGCTGTTATCAGCAATCCTACACATCTGTTTGACAGTGCCGGAACATATAATGTAACGCTTAAAGTTAAGTCCATTAATGGTTGTTCTCCATCTCACACTGAACAGGTAAAGGTATATGCACTTCCTGAAGTTGACTTTTTTTCTTCTAATCTTTTTTGTGAAAATACTTTTTATGAATTTTTAGATAACAGCTCTGTTGATAGCAGCTCTATTGCTCAATGGATATGGAAATTTGACGGACAAGATGTCTCTTATGAACAAAATCCTGTTTTATCTTTTTCTGATACAGGAACATATTATATAACACTTATTGTAGAGTCAGCAGAGGGCTGTATAGATTCTATAAGTAAATCAATAGATATTTTTGTAAAGCCGGATGCAGAATTTTCATTTACCCCTGAATTTGGCACACCACCGCTTGAAGTTACTTTTAGTAATGAGACCAATGGCGCTACAAGCTATTCGTGGGATTTTGGCGATAATAATTATAGCAGTTATATCAATCCTATTCATACTTATATTGATAGCGGAATTTCTAATATAACATTAGTTGCTTTTAATGATTTTGGATGCTCTGATACTGCATATCATCCTATTTATGTGGTAATTCCAATAATAGATATTGCTGTTTTAAAAGCTTATGCTGAAATAAATGATAATTATCTGTCTTTTTCAGCTGATATGGAAAATTTTGGCACATGTAATATCAATGAACTAAATATGATTGCTAAAATTAACGGCGGAACAGCATTATGTGAAAAATGGGAAGGAATGCTTGAGCCGGGTCATACAATGAATTATCAGTTTAATGCGCAGTTTAAATTATCTCCCAATCAGGCAATTGATTATATATGTATATCAGCTTCTTTATTAGCACCTTACAATGATATCAATCTTTCAAATAATGAACAATGTGTAACTTTTAATGATGAATTTACTGCTATTGAGCCATATCCTAATCCTACTAATAGTAAATTAAATATTGAATATATACTTCCTTTTGATGATAATGTAGATATTATTCTTTATGATTCCAAAGGAGCAAAGATTTGTACTATATATTCCGGACAAGGTAAAACAGGACTGAACAGACAAACAATTAATTTTTCTGCTTTAAGCATAGGCATATATGCATATCGCATAATATTCAGAGATAAAAGTGTTGTTAAAAAATTTGTAAGATTTTAGTGTCTTATCAACTTTATAATGTTACTACAAACCACTTATTGACTCTGTCAGGTTCAGCAGTTTCCAAACTCTAACAGGTCAGAATATCTAAATATTCCAGACACAAAACTATTGTTAACCTGATTAATTACTTCGTGAGATCGCTCCGCTAAGGACTTGTAACAAAATAAAGTATACAGAATTGACAAAGTTATTTTGTTTTTTTTCAAGGCACAAAATTTGCGAATAGCATAGCTATTTAAAGATTTTGTAACGAAGAAAAAAGGCAAAAGAACGAGTCAAAATGCGACGCATTGAGCTTGCCGAAATAAATAGGTTATTTTGTTACAAACCCTAAGTTCATAAATTTTCAGAAAATATATATCATTGTCCACGCCTTTTAATCCAATGTCATTTAGTTAAGCCATAAAACTCTGATTTAAAGCATATCAGATTAGCACCATACTTTAGTATGGTGGAATAATGTAATAAACCTTACCACAACAGCCCGCTTCAGCGGGCTTCTATATTCAATCATCAAAAATACCATATTCTTTTTTCCATTCATTATATTCCTCTGTAAATGTTTTTCGTTTATGATGTTCGCTCTGATTTTTTATATAATTTTTCACCTTTTGCAGTTGAGATGCACTTACCGAATAAGCTCCGTAACCTCGCTGCCATGAAAATTTTGTTTTCAGTATTTTATTATCGTTTATATAATATGATGAACTTCCTTTAATATTTTGCATAAAATCACATAAAAGGACATTAGTAGGTAAATCAATTAAAGCATGTAAATGTTCGGGTTGAATATTCAATTGTTCAAATTCAATATTGAGATCTTTAGATTTATCCATTAAAAAATTATATAATTGTTTACCTGCTTCTTTAAATAAAACCCGTTTCCGGTTTTTTGTAGCCCAAATAATATGAACCCAGATACGTGAGTGTGTATGTTGCATTTTTTAATTTTTGTATGTTATTAGAAGTCCGCTGAAGCGGACTAAAAATTTTATTTACCTAAATCAGTCACCACGCTAAAGCGTGGTGCTAGTCTGATATTCAATATGTTACACCTTAACTAAATGACATTGTCCTGAAGGACTAGGCTAATGATAATAAAATATAATTTAATTTATAAATAATTCAGGTTAAATTATATCAGAAACAATATTAATTTACCTGATTTTATAAGTTTTATAGCTTTTTCCATATCAGTTCTCATATACTGGTCTTCTGTTACAGATGGTAATTCTTTATTCACTAAATCATAAACTTTTTCAGTTCCATCTCCTAATTTTCTAAGGTCTTTTGGCAAATTATCATAGCTCATTTGTATTGCTCTTATAGCACATAATAGTTCTATTGCTATTATTATTTGTATATTATATATAATCTTGTTAAGGTGTAAAACTCCTATACTACCCATTGATACAAAGTCCTCCTGATTAGCTGATGTAGAGACAGACATCACAGAACTAGGAGTAGATAGCACTCTTGATTCAGCAGCTCTTGCTGCACTTGCATATTGAGTAAGCATAAGTCCTGTGTCTCCTTTACTATGAGCATTTGCCAAGTCAGCAGATAAGCCATAATTAAGATTTTTATCCAGTAAGGAAAAAGTTCTTCTGTCAGTGATTAGCCCTATGCTTGTTAACGTTAGTTTTAAATAATCAATTACAGCTGCTAATGGTTGTCCGTGAAAATTTGCTCCACTCTTTGCATGAAAAAGTCCTTTGTCATCAACAAAGAATAATGGATTATCCGTAGCAGAATTTATTTCAACAGTAACAGTATCTTTAAATTTTTCCAGTGCCTCGTAAGCAGGTCCGTGAACCTGTGGCACAGCTCTAAAACTGTATCTGTCCTGGACTCTTTCCTTAACAGTTGATTTTATTTGATTTGGGAGTTTAATGTTTTGTGCTTTTTCAGAAGTTCTTTTTGAATTTTGTATTAAATCCCTTATTTGTTTTGCAACGAGCAGTTGTCCTTTGTGTGGTCGGTTATCATTAATAAGCTTTGAAAAAGCATCTTTTTCGCCACGAATGGCTTCTAATGATAAAGCAGCTGTTACAGAAGCATTTTTTAACAAATATTCTGTATCGTGTATGGCGAATACAGATAAAGCAGATATAAAGTTAGAGCCATTTGTTAATCCCATTGCTTCTTTAGCTCCTAATTTTATCGGTTTCAGTCCTGACTTTTTTAATGCTTCAGGTGCTCCTAATAATTTATTGTTATAATATGCTTTTGCCTCAGGCAATCCAATAAGGACAGCACCCATCATTGCAAGAGGTATTAAGTCGCCACTTGCACCAACAGATCCCTCTTCCAATATCCACGGACTTACATTATTGTTGAGCATATCAATCATCAGTTGGCAGGTTTGCATACGCATTGCTGACAGACCTTTGGCAAAAGAATTTAATCTTATTACCATTATTGCTCTGGATACTTTAACAGATACAGGTTTTCCAGTGCCACAGTTATGAGCTTTTATATATTTTATCTGATATGACTCAAAAGATTGTGGTGTAATTACATGGTCTTTCAAATCTCCACAGCCAACATTTGTGCCATATATCTGTATTTCAGGATGTTCTGTAAGTTGTTTTTCAAGTTTTTTTCGTGTTTTTATTATATTTTCTTTTATCTTTTCAGGAAAATCAACTTTATATCCTTTTTTTGCTATATTAATAACATCCTCAATTGTTAAATTTTTCCCATCTAAATAAATTATATTTTTCATCTGTTTATATTTTTTTTTGCAAAAGTAATAAATAAACCCATTTTATTTGTTGTGGCAAATGATAAAATAATATTTTCTCACTGTTGTCTGATTAAACATTTATTTTTTTGGATATTAAGCAAATTGGCAATAGTTATTTTTTTTGTATTTTGAAATACTAAAATAAAATTCAAAAAAAATATGATTTATCTGAAGATGATGTTAATGCTTTTGATTTTTATTGAATTAAGTGGACTTTTATTCCGCCTCAGAAAGGATGCACCCTCAAAATAACAGAAGTGTAACTTGAAACAAAAAAACAATTGAATATCTTATTCTTTTATAATATTTTTATAGTTTTGGTATCTTTCCAATATTTCATTAACGAATTTATATGTCTCTTCTCCTCTGCAATATCCGCATCTTACAACAGTATCTGTATAAAACTTTCTATTTGATTTTTTAAGCAGAAAAATTTCAACATTATCTGCCCAGATATCAGGATTTTTGTCATATTTTTTAGCTAATCTGCGTGCATCAAGTATATGTCCAAGTCCTGCGTTATATGAAGCAAGAACAAATTTTATCCTTTCCTGTCTGTCATCAATTTTGTCAGACAATTGTTTATCAAGCTGTCTGATAAATTTAACTCCGGCAAGTATATTTTCTTCCGGTAAAGACAATGTATCTATTCCATATTCCTGTGCAGTAAAAGGCATAAGTTGCATTAAACCATAAGCTTCTGCCCATGATTTTGCTTTTGAATCAAAACCCGACTCCTGAAACATAAGAGAAGCCAGTAAACGCCAGTCCCAGTTGATAAGTTTACTGTATTTTTTTAAATAATCATCATAAGGAGATATTTTACCTCCTTTTATTGAATAAAACTCACTGTTAACAATTCGTACAGACCTTTTGTTTTTGAAATATTTATTATATATTCCTTTATATTTTCTTGTTTTTTTAAGGTCTGTTATCCAGTCATTAATTACGAGCATAAGAGAATCCTGATTTTTTCTTAAAGCCCATGCTAAATTCTGATGAAAGCTTACAGGTGTTTTTATGTCAATGTTAGGGTAATAAGTTTTGTTTACAAGTGCAATATGTTCGTCGCATACTGTATAATCAATTTCACCTTTTGCCACTAATGATATTAGTTGTTCCTCGTCATATTCCGATGATTCAATAACATAGATACTATCGCCTATTTCTTCCGACAGATTTTTTAATCTTTCAGAAAAAGAAGATTTTTTTTGTATATATATTTTTTTCCCTGCCAAGTCCAATTGACTTCTTATTAAATGGTTTTTGCTCATTTTTTGTCCGTCTAAGGCATATCTTCTTTGCACTAATACCTGTCGTGTTTGACTGTATGGCTTGGTAAAGTCAACTATTTTGCTTCTTTCTTGGGTAACAGTTAAATCCAGAGCTATTAAATCGCATTTTTTATTAAGTAACCATTTAAAGTTTTTTCCCAGGTCATTACTGACAATAAGTTCTAATTTAACATTTAAATGTTTTGCCAGCAATTTTAAGAGCTCATATTGATAGCCCATTGGTTGTCCTTTATATATAAAATAGTTGGTAGAGTTACATTCTGTTGATGCTATTATTTTACCTCTTTTTTTTATTTCGTTTAATGTGGAATTATCTGATGTGTCAGAATCTTTTTCTTTGTTTTGGCAGGAAAATAAAAAGATAATGAACAAAAATGTAAGAGTTGTAATTAGTTTTTTATTTTTTGATAAGTGTAACATAATACAAAGATAATAAATATTTTACTAATACAAAAAAAATAAATTATAAAGTTTTATCAGGTAGTTGTAAGTAAACGAATATAGTTACTTAACAAGGTAAATGTAATTTGTGACAAAAAAAATAATATTGTACTTTGAGTGGTTATATTTTGCGTAATAAATTATAGTCATTCATAGTCATTCGGCTTCGCCGTCATTCATGGTCATTTGGCTTCGCTGTCATTTGTTGTTATTGACTATCTAATGACTATTAATGACAACTAATGACAACTAATGACAACTAATGACTATCAATGACTATCAATGACAATTAATGACAATAAATTATAACTGTTATAGTATTAGTATATAAATTATCTCAAATTATTACCGAGCAGAGTATAGCAACTTGAAAATTATTATTACTTTTACACCGATTATTTTATATTCTTAATAAACACGTATTTTTTAACTAAAAAATGGTAAATAACATTAAAAAAAATCATATAATTAAGTTATTTTTTGTTGTCTTTATACCATTATTTTTTGTTGCCTGTGCTAATATTGTTGCTCCAACAGGTGGACCAAAAGATATACAGTCGCCAAAAGTTCTGAAATGTGTTCCAAAAAATTATTCGACAAATTTTGAAGAAACGAAAATCAAAATATCCTTTGATGAATTTATAAAACTTAATAATATAAATAATCAATCTATCATCTCCCCTACTCTTGATAAACTTCCTGATTTTTCTCTCAAAGGCAAATCAATAATCATCTCTTTTAATGAAAAATTAAAAAATAATACAACTTATACAATTTATTTTGGCGATGCTATTGCTGACATTACTGAAAATAACATTTTGTCAAATTTTCAATATGTTTTTTCAACAGGAAATTTATTGGACTCTTTAACAGTAAAAGGAAAAATTACAGATGCATTCACAACAAAACCTGAAAAAGATGTAATTATGATGCTTTATAAAAATATCTACGACTCTGTGCCCTATAAAGAGAGACCTCTGTATATAACAAAGCCCAACAAATCAGGCGATTTTGTGTTTAGTAACCTGAAAAATGACATATATAAAATGTTTGCTCTTAAAGATGAAAATAATAATTATATTTATGACCTGCCAAACGAAATTATTGCTTTTAAAGATAGTATTATATCTCCTGAAATCATTGATACTGTAAGAAAAGACAGCTCAAAAAATACTATTTATAATTTGTTTTTATTCAAAGAAACCGATACTATCCAAAAATTAATAAAAACTAATATTTCTCACGAAAGAAAACTGACATTTATATTCAAACGCCCGACTGTTAATGTGAAAATAACACCTTTAAATTGTAAATTTGAAAATAAATGGAACATAAAAGACCCTAATCCTGGAAAAGACACACTTATTTACTGGCTTACAAATGTTAATAACGATTCTCTTATACTGGAAATCAAAGATAATAATATTATTTTAGATACAATAGAGTTTGCATTAAAACATAAAACAAAAAGTGAGTTTTCAGGCAAAAGAACTGATATATCTGACAAATTTCTTTATACAATAAGTATAAATAAAAATAAATCTTTTGACTTTTATAAACCTGTATTTCTTAACATTTCCCGTCCTGTAAAAGAATATGCTCTCTCAAAAATTGTAATTACTGAAATACAAGACACCATAATAAAAGATACTATCATACCTCAAATCAATTTTACAGACAGCATTTTAAGAAAAATAGAAATAAATTATAAATGGAAAGAATTACAGTCATATCATATATTTATTCCTCCGTCAACATTTAAAGATATTTATAATTATGCTAATGACACTATAAATATTGATTTCAAAACACAATCTTTGAAATATTATGGCACAATAAAACTAAATATAAATATTCCTGAAACTAAATATATATATATTGTTCAATTACTAAATGAAAAAGAAAAAATATTAAAACAGGATATAATAAAACAAGACAAGACAATAATTTATGAATATCTTAAACCCGGGACTTATAAATTAAAAATCATACAGGATTCTAATAATAACGGAAAATGGGATACAGGAAACTATTTAAAAAACATACAACCCGAACAGGTTAAATATTATGAGAGTGATATCAAAACCCGTTCTAACTGGGATATGGATATTGACTGGGATGTTGAATAAAAATGTAATACCAATTTTACATCTTCACCAACTTAATATGCCTCCTGCTGTCTTTTGTTTCCAAGATACAGTAATAAATGCCGGAAGCCAAGGCAGAACCCTTGATATTTACATTATGAATGCCTTTTGCAAGCTCATTGTTAACTAATTCCAATACTTCTATTCCATAAATACTGGTTATGTATAATCTTACGTTGGTTGTTTCCTGAATGCTGAATATTATTTGTGTTGAGTTGTTGAAAGGGTTGGGGTGACATTCAAAGACAGTGTTATTTTTATTTTCTGATTTTTCTTTTTCAGGTTTTTGTTTTGGAGAATAATCTTGTGCACCCGGATAATAATCTCCCAGTAACATTTTATTACAAAAATCACAGCTGATAGTTGGGTCAATATAAGCTTCAAAAGTGCCATTTTCATAAGTTTCAAACCCGGGATTTAATTCTATATATTGTCCTGCTGCAAAAGTAACCGGTTCTGCATCGGGTATAGCATAAGAAGCAGTAATATATTCTGTTGCTGTAAAATTATGTTGTAAAGCAGGTGTTTCTGTTATATCTTTTCCTTGGTCAAAAATACAAGGACCACACATATTTTCATAAAGATCCCAACCGGCATATACAACTTCTGTAGCATTATATGGTGGATGATGTGCCATGAAATCACGAGATTTTGCCGGATTTTCACCATCCGGATAATATGGCCAGTTAATCCAATCATAACCATCCCAAAAAGCTGGTTTTCCTATTTTGTAATATGAATACTGATAAGAAGGAATATCTTGCCATTTAGATTCCATGTGATTATTATACCAATATTTTTGAAAACCAATGTCATCAATTTGGTTTCTGTCATGAGATGGTGGTTTTGCATTACATCCTACAACATTCTGACGATATTCATCATCAGTACCCCAAACTGTTGCTATACTAAATCCTTTTATCCCGGCAAATGGCATACTACAAGTATATTTATATTCAGCTAAATTTCTAAAAAAAGTATTATTAGGACCATTTGCTTTATGTTCAGCATCCATTCTTATTTTTTCAACATAGTTACCTTCACATAAATTATACTGTGGTCCTTCAAATGTATTATCTCCAACTTCTCTTCCATGAAATAACAAATCACTAAGACAACTTGAATATTCAATTCCAGAATTAAATCCATGAGGATCCTTACTGTAATTATAACCTATTACATTGTATTTAGCCCCTGCCTGTAAAACCATTGAATGACGAAGATGCTTAAAGATATTATTTTCAATTAAATTATGTTCTGATTTCCCACTAAGACAAACACCATAACCATTTCCTCCGGCATCACTATAATCATGAGCATCATGAAAATAACAGCCTGATATAGTATTATAGTTTCCATATATTCCTATATGAAAACGCTGTGTATAAGAACTTTCAACACCTTTTATCCAACAATTTTTCGCATTTGAATTTAACTTAATTGTAAAGCTTTCTATACTAGTCCAATTGTCCTGTATGATAAATAAATCTTCTATACCTATATTCTTTTTGTTTACTTCGATACAGCCTTTTTGATAATATTCGCCCAGTACTAAATTAAAATGTAAATGTGTCTGACCCTGTAAATTTTCAGCACCACCAGCACCTTTTAGGATAATGAATTTCTTATTTAAAGTTATTGTTCTGCTAAAATAATATGCTCCTGCAGGAAAGTAAATTAACGTATATAATCCATCATCTTTTTCCTGAATAATATCAACAATATCTTGAAGTCTATCAGCATTGTCCTTGGCTTGGTAATAATCAATCCAACCATTTATTACCCCATGTTCAGTTACATCAATACATTCTTTAACAGTAATACTTCCATTTGTTAAAACAGGACTCCCAGCATTTACCCAATGATCTTCCCAACCAGCAGCACCTCCGTCAGGAAGACGATCGGAATAGCCAGCATTCTGTATAATAGTGCTTATTTGACTATTTACATATATAGTATTAAAACTTAAAACCCAAAAGAAAATTATCTTAAATAGTTTATTAAAAGTATTTCTCATTCTTTTTAATTTTTTAATTAGTATATTAGTTATAATTAAATAGAGTTTATTTAATTTGAGATCCATTTCTATTACCCCCAGCACACCATCTAAGTGCAGAGAATCTACAAGAGACAAAAATTGTATCATTTTCATATATAAAATCATCTGCAAAATTACCTTCAATTAAGTCCCATACATCTTCATATTTTGTAATCTCAATTTGTGATTTATCTGATAAATAATTTTTATCAAATTGTTTAAAAGTTAAAATTACATTACTAGTATAATTACCTGTTCCATAACCTTTAAAACTAAAATATAAATAATAACCAGAATCATGATCAGAATTGTTATTTTTATATATTTCTACAGATGTAACATCATCAGCATTATAAGTAATATTATAAGTATTACAATAAGCAATTACATAGTCAAATTCTTTAATAACCTCAATTGTATCACCATCTTTTAAAATAATTATTTGACTTAAATCATTTGAAGGAAGTGGATAAAGAGAGAGACATGGAGTCCACCCTTCGTCATGATTAAAACAACTATTTAGAACAAAACAAAAAAATATAAACAAAAAAAAGTAAATTATCTTTTTCATTTTTTATTAATATGTTTTAAATTAAAAAGCCCAGCCAAGTTTGAAACTACCTGATATACTAAAAGAGTATATATATTTTGATTCATAATACTTATAATATCGAAAAAAATCAGCCCATTCATTCTCATGTATAGCTATCTTCCTTGAATCTTTACTTGGAGTACTTAAAATATATCTTTTACCAGGACCTAATGCTAAGTCAATAACCAAACCTTTTTTTGAGACAAATTGCCAACCAAATTTTAAATGTAACCCAATCATATTTCTATCAATATAATAATTGTCTTCATAAATTTTTATTGCTCTTGTAAATTGATATAATAAATGAGGCGCTAAATAAAAACCATTTAAACTTTTATTTTGTTTTTGAAGATAATATTTTATTTCTGTATCTGTGCGAATACCATTAATTTTTTTTAGACATATATTTGTAAAATTATATCCTGTAAAACAATTTTTTTTTTTAGATAAATTAAAAATATATCCTATATCCTGTTGTAAACTCACCCTTTTTGATAAATTAACTTCTGCTCCTAATTGTACGCCACAGCTTCTTGTAACATAGTCCCCAAATAAACTAAATGGTGAATATTTTAACAAAAGTTTAGTTTCTTTTATGCTTTTTAAACTATCCTGAGCAAATAAATTAATATTTACTATATTTATAAATAATATTAAAATTAAATATCTCATTTTTCTTTAAGTTAATGAATTAATAATATCACTATTAGGACAAGTAGGATCATAAGTTTGATAATTTAGATCACCAGTGTAATAAATAACACCTTGTTCTGTTACATTAATACATTCCTTAACAAATATACCACTTATTAAAACAGGGCTACCTGCACAAACCCAATGACAAATTCCTCCTTCATCACAATCACAATCAGGTATTGGAGTTGTGGGAGCAGGAGGAAGACGGTCTGATGGTATCAAATTACTTATCTGACTATTTGAATTAGTACTATAAATAATTAATAGACAAAAAATAACTATTTTAGAAATAATTACTTTGATATAAAGATTGGTTTTCATTTTATTTAAGTTTAATTGTTATCAATTTTATCCAAAAAAGTAAACCATTTTTATTCCGCCCCAAAACCATAATAGCAGAGGATCTCCTCCCCATGGCAAGTAAAGAGGAGTAAAGTTTATACAAAAGGCAAAAGTTTTATTGTTATTTATAATATTATATCCAATAATAGGGTGTAGATTTAAAAGATAAAGATTACTATTCTTATTTCTATATGTACCCAAGGGAAATCTCCATCCATACTCATTATAACCATAACCATAACCACCATAACTACTAACCTTAGTGTATCTAATAAAATTACTAACACCTATACCAAGTTCAACATTCTTTAAATTTATTGTAATTCTAATAGGAAATACTGGGGTTCCTTCATCAATTGGACTATAACCCACACCCGTACCTCCAGATAAATAAATTTTCTTACTAATATAAAAATTTCTGTTATAGTTAACACTTGCTCCTACAAAATTACTACCAAGCAGTTCAACAAAGACAGCATTTTTCTTAAATTTGGTATTAGGATTAATACTATCTGTTAAATTCTGGGCAAATAAATTAATATTTATTATATTCATAAATAATATTAAAATTAAATATCTCATTTTTCTTTAAGTTAATGAATTAATAATATCACTATTAGGACAAGTAGGATCATAAGTTTGATAATTTAGATCACCAGTGTAAGGAACAACACCTTGTTCAGTTACAGTAATACATTCCTTAACAAATATACCAGTTGTTAAAACATGACTACCTGCATTTATCCAGTGCTTATACCATTCACCAGTTCCATTATCAGGAAGTCGCTCTGCTGGTATAATAGTACTTATTTGACTATTTACATTTAAACTATAAAAAATTATAAACAAAAAAATTGATATACTTAAGAATAGGTACTTAATTTTAAAATTATTAATACTTTTCATTTTTATCTCTCCTTATTAATTTTATAATTTATTATTAATCATTAAAATAAATAAAAACCTAAAAACATACAAAATCTTATTCCAAATCTTCCATTTATCTTATATGGAGTTATATAATTTCTGTTTTTTAAAGCATCTTTATTGTTAGCATAGTAATAATATTTTGGACCAATATTTATATCAAAAACAAATCGTTTGGATAATTTTTTTTGTATTCCAAAACCAATTCCTATCCCATTCAAATAATAAAAATTATCATAATCATAAGAACTGGTGAAATCATCATTATAACTCCATCCGTGTTCTTTACGTATAAAATATTCATCATATAATATTCCATACCAATTAAAATGCTTACAACTGTCATTAATATAATACCGATACTCAGGAATAATTTTATAAATTTCTGTATAATATCCATCCTCTGATTGTGTATAGAAAGTGGTATAAGTTAATTGTAAGGTAGAGTGTTTGGATATTGTTCTTTCAAAAGCAACAGAAATCAGATAAGGGAATCCTCCATCTGTTGCCCAAATACCTCCTATACCTTTTACAATATTTTTTTGTCCAAAACAAAAGGAAATAATAAATATGTTTATAAAAAATAAAAATATTTTTTTTCTTAAATTATTGTATTTTAGATTAAACATGATATGATTTAAAATATTTTATCTTCAATTTTATTATTATTTAATGGAATATTAAAACCTATTTTTATTCCTAAATGTATATTTGGAAGAAATTTATGTTCCTTATTCTCTGATGTTTTCAAATTAATTTTTTGCCCTTGTATAGTATCATAAGTTTTTTCGAATTCACAAGATGAAAAATAGCTTATACCATAACCTCCATAAAATTCTATAATAAAACTTCTTAAAAAAATAAATTCATTACCAATAACAGCTTTTAATCCTATTTTGTTTTTGCTATTATAATTTTCATGTGTTGTAGTAGTATGGTAAGAAGTGTAATTATGTGATATATTTTTGTATAGCAATTCAATACCTGTATAATGCATTATTGAATACCGGTTTTTTATTTTATTTTTAAAATATTTTTTAAAACCTATTTGTATGATTGGACCTTGATAATGATTATACATAAAATCATAATCAAAAGGTATTTGGTATCCTAATTTCAAATTTATTCCATATTGCTTTAAAAAAAAATATTCAGATGTAAGCGCACATTCACCTATTATTGCAAACTGAAGAGGATTAATCTTAAATCTTAAACTATTAGTTTTAATAATAGATTCTTGCGAATACACAGAAAAGGAAATAGTTTGAAACAACAATATTAAAATTAAATATCTCATTTTTCTTTAAGTTAATGAATTAATAATATCACTATTAGGACAAGTAGGATCATAAGTTTGGTAATATGGTGGAATATTACTAGTGGTAATAACTCCTTGTTCAGTTACATTAATACATTCTTTAACAATTATACCAGTTGTTAAAACAGGACTACCTGCATTTATCCAATGATTATACCATTCACCAGTTCCATTATCAGGAAGTCGGTCCGCTGGTATAATAGTACTTATTTGACTTTTTATATTAATAGCATTAAAAATTAAGAATATAAACAAGATTATTTTTAATCTTTGTTTTTTAATTGAATAATTATGTTTCATTTTAGTTTAAAATTTATTAATTAATCTTTTTATATTACTTATAGCGCATACCTACCATTTCCGCCATCACACCATCTAAGAGCAGAAAATTTACAGGAAACAAATATTGTATCTGATATTGTATCTTTTTTATATATAAAATTACCGCTAAAATGTCCTTCAACCAAGCCCCATACATCTTCATATTTTGTAATATATATTTTTGTACTTAAAGAATCGTTTAATAAATAATAATACGTTCCTATAAGACAATTATTTGAAGGGAGACCTATAGCAGCATTAGTAATATCAAACTCTCCAATTCTACCTTCATCATAATCACACATTAATCGATAACCCGAATAGTCATCTTTATGGTAATAGTCATTATAATAATAATTAGAGTCTAATTCAATAAATGTACTATTATCACTATTGTAAGCAATTACCCAAGAAAATTCTTTAATAATCTTAATTGTATCACTATTTTTTAAAATAATTATTTTACTTAAATCATTTGATGGACGCGGATAGCTACTGCTACAAGGACACCAACCGTCGTCATACTCAAAACAACTGTTTAGAACAAAACAAAAAAATATAAACAAAAAAAAGTAAATTATTTTTTTCATTTTTTATTAATATGTTTTTAATTAAAAAGCCCAGCCAAGTTTGAAACTACCTGATATACTAAAAGAATTTATACAATCTGATTCATACCACTTATAATAACAAAAAAATTCAGACCATTCATTTTGTCTTATAGCTATTTTTTTTGGATCTTTACTGGGTTTACTTAAAATATGCCTTTTCCCAATTCCCAGTGCAATATCAAAAACAAAGCCCTCTTTTGAAATAAACTGCCGACCAAATTTCAAGTGTATTCCTATCATATTCCTATCAATATAATAATCATCTTCATAAATTTTTATTGCTCTTGTAAATTGATATAATAAATGAGGTGCAAAATAATAACCATTTAAACTTTTATTTTGTTTTTGAAGATAAAATTTTATTTCTGTATCTGTGCGAATACCATTCATTTTTTTTACACATATACCTGTAAAATCATGATGTATAAAACAACAGTTTTTTTGGTTTAAATTAAAAATATATCCTATATCCTGTTGCAAGCTCACTCTTTTTGATAAATTAACTTCTGCTCCTAATTGCACACCACAGCTTCTTATAACATAGTCCCCAAATAAACTAAATGGTGAATATTTTAACAAAAGTTTAGTTTCTTTTATGCTTTTTAAACTATCCTGAGCAAATAAATTGACGTTTATTATAAATATAGATAATATTAAAATTAAATATCTCATTTTTTTTTTAATATTTTATAAAAATTAAACTGTATTTTTTTAATAAAAAATATCACTACTGACCGACTAAATTTTAAATAAAGGGGTA
>Ga0265594_1000800_pt1 | contig 25515 bp, 34 predicted proteins | sample saktaG_11_FD_190147 | JGI IMG/M metagenome (GOLD analysis project Ga0265594, IMG submission 190147) | Saline water microbial communities from Sakinaw Lake, British Columbia, Canada - sak_2011_5_24_80m | ecosystem: Environmental > Aquatic > Non-marine Saline and Alkaline > Saline ... | reverse complement strand
AGTCTCATCAATTATTTTTTGATGCCCTTTAATAGATGTTTCGTGGAAATTTATCCAACCTTCATTATATTTAATTTCTTTTTCATTAGCGTCGAGAAATTCTTTTATTTCTTTAAGTTGTTGAAAATAAAACCCTTTTCTTTTTTCCTGTTTTATTCTTTCTCCTTCAAGATAATTTAATCTTTCAGATTTATCAAACTTGTCAGGTCTAATCCCTTCCATGTTCCTTCTATAAACTCCTTTTTAAATATAAATTTATCTGCTCCAGCTTCTAAAGCTTCTTCTTCATGGTTTTGACTGCTTATTAAAATAGCCTCAATTCCAATACTTTTTGCAATTTTAATTAATTCTAATCCCCCTTTAGGTTCTTTTTCTCCCAGATGAAAATCTGTGATAAGTAGATTATACCTTCTGCAATAAAGCATAAATCTCGCGTCTTCAAAATTACTAGCATAATCCATATCAAGAGGAGATCTAAGTTTAGCATAAACTTCTGGCATGTCATCAACAAACAATGTTTTGTTCATATTTTGGGTAGAATTAGACCCTATTTAAATCTTTCCAGCGACGGATTTATATATTCTTATTACTTAATTTAATCATGACTCTAACAAAATACAAAGCAAAAAGAAACCTAAAAAAATCAGGTGAGCCACTAACATCCACAATACACCCCTCAGCCACCCAAAGCAAAAGAATATTTGTAATCCACAAACATCATGCTTCACATTTACATTATGATTTGCGTCTTGAAATAAATGGGACTTTAAAATCATGGGCAGTTCCAAAAGAACCGCCGAAGATAAAAGGTATAAAACGTTTAGTAATTGCAGTTGAAGATCATCCTTTAGATTATGCAACATTTGAAGGAACTATTCCAGAAGGAAATTATGGTGCAGGTAAAGTTAAGATTTGGGACAATGGAACTTTTGAATTAATTAAAAAGAATCCAAAAGAAATTGAATTTAAACTTAATGGAAAAAAGATGAAAGGGGTTTTTGTTTTAATAAAAACAAAATACGGGAATAAACCAGAAAAGAGTTGGTTATGGTTTAAGGTTTAATCCACTTCGCCAGTCCACCATTCTAAATCTGGAACATCAGCGTCAATCTTTCTTGCCTTGCAATATCCTCTTGTTAATAAATAAAATATAACTCCCAAACTTTTTGGACTTTTATTATTCCCAATTATAATCTGGTCAGCACCTTTTGCAAAATTATTTGTATCGCACACCATTAAAACTTTTTTATGAACATTAATTGTATCATTTAAAGCATTTTTATCAAGCCACGAATCAGTTACAATTGTTAATTCATTTTCAAAGAAATCCTCTAAATCTGTATTTGTTAAAAGTCCTGCAGGATATTTTTTTGTAAAAACCCTAATCCCTGTTAACTCGCTAAATTTTTCAGCAGCTTTCCAACCTGCTGGCCTTTTACAAGCCAAGACAATATCTTCCGGTTCAAATTTTGAAAGATATTCAATACTTTCCTTTAATTTTTCATCAATTAAATCAGTATTAAAAATAGCTAGCCCATCAGCCCTTCTTCTGTATACAAAAGGTTTCATTGCAGGGGTCACAACTTTTGTACCAAGATAAATACCTGCTTTAACATATTCTTCTAAAGGAATAAGCATATCAGTTCTTTTTTTAATCTTAACTTGTTCTTTAAGCTTTTCTGTAGTTATTTCTTCAACTTTTGTTTTAAGCTTTTTAGCTTTTTCTAAAAGTTCCTTCTTTTTCTCTTCTAAGGTCTTTTCAGGTTTTACTTCTACAGGTTTTTCCTCTGTTTTTGTAGATTCTGCTTCCGCAGCTTTTTCAAGAGCTTTTCCTTGAAGCTTTTCTTCAACTTTTTCCTTAAGCGAAGAGACTACGTTCTGCGAGCTTTTTCCTTCAACTTTTTCTTCTGTCATGAGGATTTACAGAGAAATTGATTTAAAAAACTTCCTAATGGTTAAGAATCATTTCAAACTCTTCTCAATCTCTATCAGTCTCTTTAATTTAGCTTCTCTTTCTTTTCCTGTTATGCCACACTTAAAAAAATCAGCACCAAATCCAAAAGCCAAATCAGCAAGAATATTTTCTTCTGTTTCTCCGCTCCTATGAGAAAATACAATCTTAATATCTTTTTCTTTAGCAATCTTACAAACTTGACTAACTTCTAATAAAGAACCTATTTGATTGGGTTTAACAATTAAAGCATTAATACTTTTATTATCAATAGCTTTCTTCAATCTATCATAATTTGTAACAGTTAAGTCATCTCCAACAATAAGTGTTTTTGGGAATTTTTCTAGCAGCTTAGCAAAACCACAGAAGTCATCTTCTGAAAATCCATCTTCAATATAAAATAAATCAAAATTCTTAATTAAATTAGATAAATAATCAAATTGTTCTTCACCTGTTCTATCTAAAGGGGGATTCTTGTAAATATACTTTTTTCTTTTAGAAAAACTAGAAGCAGCAACATCTAAACCTAAAGGTAATTTGGTCTTATTTAAAATCTCTAAGACTTCTTTTTCATTTAAAGAAACTTCCCAAGCATTTTCATCATTTTCTTTTCCTTTAAATTTCCCTTTTTCTTTTAAAAGAAATTTAACATCTTCTTTTGCCTTTTTATTTATTTCAAAAGACTTTTCAACAGACTTAGAATGGGGAATTAATAAAAATTCTTGAAAATCTGGTTTTGATTTTCCACTAGAATGTTTTCCTCCCCCAATACAATTTCCAACTAAGCGTGGAAGTTTCTTAGCATTAGGATTAATTAATTGCCAAATAGATTTCTTTTGTTCTTTTGCAATTGCTTTTAAAACAGCAGATTCTAATGCAAATAAAGTATTTGCACCTATATGTCTATCAACAATATCTTCCACCCTTCTTAAATCTTCAAATTTTTCTAGAATCTCTTCTGAGAAATAACCTTGAGAATCTTTTAAGAATTTGATATCTTCCTCTAAACTTTTCTTATATGGTTTTGTTTCATATTTCCCAGTGGATTTCCCATTTGGGGTAGATGCAGAAAAGTTGCCAACATCTGTTTTAATTGTAACACATACGGTTTTTTCTTTACGAGAATCTAAAATTGATTTGGCTGACACGCCCCTTATAACAACCATAAATACAAAAGATAAAAACGCTTTTTATAAGTTTTGATACTTTACTTATTCTTCATTATTCCCTTCAGAAACTTCTTCTACTTCTTCGTCTTCTGGATTTGCTAATTCCATAATCTCACCTTCTTTAGCAATTTCCTCAACTTCTTTAGCTTCCATCTCTTCTTTTTGTTCATCACTTATTTTCTTTTCTTTAATTCTCTTAAGTGCTTCTTCTCTTCTAGCAGGAAATGGTTTTTTAATAGAAATTGGCAAGATATTAGAACTTAATTCTACTTCTGCAATCTTTAAAGCATCAAAGTTAATCTTTTCTAAATCCTCTTGTGATATTTTAATTAAAAGGGGTGCATTCATAGCTATTTGTAAAGCCCTCGCTCCAAGAATTCTTGCTCTTTCATATTTTGAAAAATCTTTCTCATTCATCTTTATTAATATATTCTTTATTTTAAAAACTTCTCTATTTTCTTAAAAACATCCCTTTCAACTTTGCTCACCAAATCCAATAGTTCATCAAATTCTTCTAAACTTAAACTTCTTTCACGTCCTTTTTGCATTGAAGAGATTATTCCGTTTGAGCTTCCAATTGTAACTCTTGTTTCACTAATATCTTCTTCTTCTCTAGTAGGATCAACAATAAAACTTTCTCCTATTTTATGCACTGTTATTGCAATTGGAATTTCTTTTGCTAAAGGAAGACTATTTTTTGTTTTTTCACCATATAAAACTTTTCCTTCTTTTTCATCGTATTTAGGAATCTTCGCATTTTTTAGAGCAGCAATAGCTCCAATTCCTGCAGCATCTAATAAATTTCCATCATCATTTATTGAATAAATATCTACCATTACTGTCCAAACTTTTTCTCCTTCTTTAATACATAACTTCTCAAAATCAATAAACTTGCTTTCTCTAATTCCTCTGTCTATTACTCTTCCTAATTCAATTGTAGGGAATTTTGGAGGTCCATTTTCAAATCTTGGAGAACTTAATGGAGTTAATTCTGCAGTAACCATAAGGTTTCCTTTGTTAGGGGAATCAGAATATGGTTCACCAACATTCATTTTAACCCCCACTAATACTTCTGTTTTTCCAATCTTTACTCTTGCAGATCCTTCAGCATTTTTAGAGACTTCTAATTCTATTTCCACTTCTCTAAATTCATCTAGTTTTCTATTATCAAATCTTTTACCTTCTTCTAAATATTTTCTAATTCTTTCACCAGTCATATATGATGTTTCAATCATTTTCTTTTCCTCCTAAACAAACATCCCCTAAAGTAATTTTTGTTTCTAATATATTTAATTTATTATTTTTGTTTAACTTTTCTTCATGTTCTTTTGTAATGGAATCTATTTCTTTTGTGACTTCTAATATTCCCTTTACAGTTAATTTAAACTTACGATATTGCTCTTCAGTTAGTCTTTGAGTTCTTAATATGTTTTTAATATCTCCAGTTTCTCCTGCCCAATAAGTATGGACAACTTTATCTTCTTTTTTTATTGATTGTATTATATACTGGTTTGCTTCTGCTTGCATCTTATTTTAACCCCTCCACAGATTCTTTCAAAGCCTTTTTCTGAATTTCATAGATTTCTTCAGAAGCTTTTTTAGCCATTTTAATTGCTTCTTTTAATTGCTCTTTTGTGATTTTACCATCTAATTGTAAATGAGTTATTTCCCCGCTTCTTGTAAAACTCATAGGAATATCTGTAGATCCTTCTCCACCTTCAAATTCAGAATCTTCATATTTATCTAAATCAAGAACAAGAGTCTTATCAATTTTTCCTACAGCAATACTTGACACCATATCATTCATGGGAATTCCTGCATGAGCCAAAGCCATTGCAGCAGCATTAATACCTGCACACCTTGTCCCTGCATCTGCTTGGGTAATACTAATATGAACATCAACAACCATATTGGGGTAATCACCTAACATAACAACAGGATTCAAAGCCCATTCTGTGATTTTACTAATTTCAGTACTTCTTCTACTTGGACCTGGCCTAATTCTATCTTCTACCGAAAAACTTAACATATTATAAGTACATCTTAAGGTTCCTCTTTCAGGATCTTGAGAATGTTGGGGATGCATTTTTTTTGGACCATAAACAGCAGCTATTGCAATTGTTTTACCAATTTGAAACATAGCACTTCCATCTGCATTTGGGATAATTCCTACTTTTGCAACAATAGGACTTCTCATTTCATCATTTTTTCTTCCATCTTTTCTTGCGTATTCTTTACTCATCTTTAGCTCCTTTAAACCATTTTGTTATTTCTTCTGTTAAACCACTTGTAAAAGACCTCTCAGTAACAAACAAAACTGCTTTTTTGGCATATAATTCATCTTCTATTTTGTCACCGCTTATCCAAATCAATCCATTTTGTCCAACAGTAATATTACATTTTGTTTCATCTTTTATTAAATTTATCATGCTACCTTCTTTTCCAATTATCCTTGGAACTTTATTAGGATTAACAGAGACAATTATTCCTTCATCTATTCTTCCTAATCCTCTTGATTTTATTGTAGCATCTACTCCCCTTTTGTTTATTCCAACAATTTTTACTACAGTCATATCTCCAATATCCATAATTTCATCTAATCCATCTTTGTTTACAAATCTTGGAACTTCTGTTAAAGATAAAAAAGCATTTTCTGCAGTACCAATGTTAATTACCCATCCATTAAAAGTGAGCATCTCAACTTTTCCAATAACCACATTTCCTCTTCTAGGATTATAAACTCCTGATAATGGAATCACTTTTACTAATCTATTTGATTCTTCTGCTAAACCATATCTAAGAGCAACTATTTCTTCCCCTCTTTTTTCTGTTCCTTCTCCAGGAAGAAAATCGTTTCCTTTTTCAACAACTTCTCCAGGTATTACTATTTTTCGTTCACTCATTTTCTTTAATCTCCTCTGTTAATGCAGCACCATGGGTGACTGAATTTAATTTATCATAGAAGTCGATAACAATTCCAGATGGAACAGCGACGATAATTTCCAAGTCCCCATTATCAACCCACCTTTCTTCTTCTTTATATTGGCTAACAACTCCATATGCTTTTCCAGTATATATTGCAGGAATAGTTACTTTAACTTTCTTTGTTTCTAGTTTAATAGGTATAATTTTACTAATTTCAGAAATAATCTCTTTAATTTGGCCTTCAATTGGAGTATTTTGAATATTAACATGTGCTTGCTCTAAAGCATTTTTAATTCTTTCAGGAGTATGAGGATTCTTTGTTTGAGGATCAATAGCATTTGTAGCTAGAAAATTAACAACTTGTTTGAATCTTTGTTCTTGTTCAGCATCTCTATTTTCTTGTGTTAGTTGAACTTCACCGTTCTTAACGATTACTTTAGCAATTTCACTTGCATCTGTTGTTCCAAATGATTCATTTAAATCATTACTTGAAGCAACTTGTCCTTTTTTTGAATCTGCGAATATTTTGTCTCCTTCAGCCTCTATAAAAGAAATTTCTCCTTTTTTAAATTTAAGAGCATCATCTAAATCTACTAAGATTTCAAAGTTTTTCCCTGTTTTTTTAATTCGTGCTAATGTTTGTGCCATTATATTTTTTTAATCTCTTCTCCTTCTAATTTTTCTAATTTTCCTTTATCTTTTGAAATATAAACTAATTCAAATTTGTTTAAATTAAACTTCTTTTCTTGAATTTCCTCAAATATTTCTAAAACTAATTTAACTCCTTGTTTCATTGTTAATCCTTCACTATATCTTTCCCTTAATTTGTCTTTTATTTTTTCGTCATTTTCTCCAATCGCGTGCGCATTATATGAAAGATAATTTCCAGTTATATCGCTTGTATATAATTCAGGTTTACCTTCATTTACTCCAGCAACCATTAATGAAACACCAAAAGGTCTTGCACCACCATATTGAGTAAATTGTTGTTTTATATTTGAGATATCTTTAATAACTAATTCAGGTTCTATAGGCGAATCATAAGTTACCCTATGTTGCTGAGATAAAACTTGAGCTTTTTCAATTAAAACTCTAGCATCTGCAACAATACCAGCAACACTAGAAATTATGTGTGAATCAATTTCATAAATTTTATTTGTTGATTTTTTAACGATTAATCTGTCCTCAATTCTTTTATCTGCAATAATAAATACTCCATCAGAGCAAATTATTCCTACGCTTGAACTACCAAGCCTAACTGTTTTTTCAGCATATTCTACTTGAAGTAAATGACCTTCTGGAGAAAACATTGTTGCTGTTCGATCATAGCCCATTGCTTGATGTTGCATATCTGTTGACATATCCATTTTTCTTAATTTTAGAGAAGTTTATAATAAATTTAAACCGTGTTATTTTTCTCTTCAAAAAAAAGTAAGAAGCAAGGGTTTTTAAGTTTTTCGGCTTAACCCTTTCAAAGTTCCAGAGACTTTTTCAACAGTCATTTTTTCAGGCCAAACAACCAAAGAAGCTCTAACATTATCAACCATTTTACGATTTATAGAAACAATAGCAGAAGTTTTTTCTGTCTTAATCCATCCTAAACCAAGCTTGGACATGCCCAAGACCCCTAGAAATTCTTTAAGAGCTTTTTCAATATTTTCTTTTGGGTCTTTACTTCTAATAAGCAAATATCTTTTTTTCTCCCTCATAGAAGGTTTAAGTGGTTTCATAAAATAAATAAGAATTAATTGTATAAAAATCTTCTGAAAGGATTTTTAAACTATATTTACCAATTAAATTTATAAAAGAGGAAGATCTTAAGAAGAAGAAAATGGAAATATGTACTGTCGGGGGATATGAACAAGTCGGGAAAAATATGACTGCTGTGAAAGTAGAGGAGGATGTTTTCTTATTTGATGCAGGATTAGATATTCCAGGAATAGTTGAGCTTCAAGAAGAAAATCTATTACAATATACTTCTAGATTCAAGAAAGGAAAACCAATTCAAAGATACACTGAACAAAAACTTAGAGAATATGAAGCAATTCCAGATGATAGAGTCCTTGATAAATTAGGTTGGAGAAATAAAGTTAGAGCAATTTTTATAAGTCATGCACATTTAGATCATGTGGGGGCAGTACCCTATATTGCAAATAGATACCCTCAAGCAACGATTTATGCAACCCCTTTTACAATGAAAGTTTTAGAGGCAATTCTTGAAGACGATAAATTAAGAATAAAAAATAGATTAAAAGTTGTTCAACCAGATTCTACCCATATAGTAAAAGGAAAAAGCGGAACTTACAAAGTTGATTTTGTTCACACTACACATTCAACAATTCATTGTGTATTTCCTGTTCTTCATACAAAAGAAGGAATCTTTTTCTATGCTTTAGATTTAAAATTTGATAATTATCCGACCCTAGGAAAGCCTCCAAATTATAATAAAATAAAAGAATTAGGAAGACAAGGTGTAAAAGCATTAGTTGTAGATGCTCTTTATTCAAATACAGAAAGAAAACCAGGGGGAGAAAGAATTGCTCAGCACATGTTAGAAGATGCATTTTCAAAATTAAGAGGAAAAAATTCTGCATATTTTATAACAACTTTTTCTTCACATATTGAAAGATTAACAAATATAGTTAAGTTTGCAGAAAAAACAAAAAGACAAATTGTTTTTTTGGGAAGAAGTTTAAGTAAATATGTTGAAGCAGCCTCAAAAGTAAATTCAGCTCCTTTTAAAGATAAAGTAAAAGTTTTCAAATATAGAAGACAAGTAGACGCTTTCTTAAATAAATTAGATAAAGAAAGAGGAAGATATATTGTTGTTTGTACAGGACACCAAGCAGAAGAAAATTCAATTTTAGATAGGATTGTAAGAGGAGATTCAGGATTTAATTTTAAACAAGGAGATCATTTAATTTTTTCATCAAGTATAATACCTGTTCCAGTTAATATCTTGGCTCGTGAAAGATTAGATAGTAAGTTAAGGAAGATAGGTGTTAAACTTCAAACAGATGTTCATGTTCATGGACATGGAAGTAGAGAAGATTTAAGAGATATTTTAGAGATGCTAAGACCAAAACATATAATTCCTGCACATGGAACACTCCAGCAAGAAACACCATTTATAGAGCTTGCATCAACTTTAGGGTATAAATTTGGCGAGACTTCCCACCTTGCATCTAACGGAAAAGTTCTGAAACTTTAATATGGTTAGAGAAGATATTTTAGGAGGCTTAAGGACAGCATTAGCTCGAGGGCAAACCTTAAGGCAATCTATGATGAGCTTTTATAATGCAGGCTATGTAAAAGAGGAAATTGAAGAAGCTGCTAGAGCAGTACAAGCAGAGAAAAATCAACCATTACAATCTCAATTTACTCCAGGTCCAACTGCTCCTATTTTTCAAAGAACTTCTTCTATAGAGAGAGACCCAGATGAAAAACCAAAAGAAGTTTTATCTCAAACAGCTAGATTACCTCAATCTGCTCAAACAATTCAAAAAGTATCTGCATATGGGCAACAAACCCAACAACCAGCCCAAGCTCCTATTACTCAACAGCCAGCTCAAACTCCCATTACTCCACAACCAGTTCAAGCTAAACCAGTTCAACAACCAGCCCAAACAATTCAAAAAGTATCTGCTTATGCCCAACCCCTTCCTGTTCAACAACCTTTAGTAGCAAAGCCAAGAGGAAAAGCAATAATCTTTATTTTAATAGCTCTTTTAATTTTATTAATTAGTGGATTAATTGCTTTATTTTTCTTTAAAGACGAAATATTGTCTTTTTTCAATTCAGTTTAAGATGATATATCAACCTGCAGAAGATTCATATTTATTAACAGAGATTTTAAAAAAAGAATTACCAGAATTAATAAATAAAAATCCTAACTTAATATTTCTAGAGATTGGAGCTGGAAGTGGAATACATCTTTCCACAGCAGAGAAGATAGGAATTAAAAAAGAAAATATCTTTTCTTCAGATATTGATCAAGATTCTGTAAATCATTGCAATCTATTAGGTTATAATTGTATGAAATCAGACTTATTTGAAAATGTAAATGGAAAATATGATTTAATTATCTTTAATCCTCCATATTTGCCAAAAGATTCTAAAGAACCTCTTGATTCAAAAACAGCAACAACTGGAGGGAACAAAGGAGACGAAATTATTCTTAGGTTTTTAGAACAAGCAAAAGATTATCTAAATGATGGGGGAGAGATTTTTCTTTTAGCAAGTAATTTAACTCCTAAAATAGATTTTGAGAAATTAGGATATAAATCTAAAGAATTAGGTTGTGAAAGGTTATTTTATGAGCAATTATGTGTATGGGAACTTGTCATTTAATTATCTTTTTCTTATTCTACGGTTGAACAGACGTTTCTTTCTGAGAGGTTGTTTTTTTGGTAATTGAGGCATTATTGCAACAGGTTTCATCTCTTCAAGTTTATCATATTTCACAGGTTCTAGAATGATTGTTGGGATTTTTGGATAATTAAGGATTTTCTTTGGAGGAATTCTACTTCTTCTTTCCATAATATTTTCAAGAGAATCAGTATGCATTCCTATGGAACTTTCATAGAAAAAATCACCTGGATTGTATGCTTGTGTTCTGTTTTTACCAATGAACCTTGCTATTGTCCCTACAGCATCTTCTAAATTAAGAGGTTCTCTTTTACCATCCTTGTTGTAATCTATTAAATAACTATCCATGTTATAAGACATTACTTGAGCTATGCCTATTGCCCCTGCACGAGAACTCATGTTTTCAAAGACATCAGAAGAAAGGAGGATATTGTCTGTAGTATCAGCACAGAGCCTAAGATATTCTCTAAGATATTTATAAAATTCTTCTTTTTTCTTTCCTGTTCTGTGTAGATATTGTGAGGTCATCGCGTTGAAAGCGCGGTATGTTCCGGGATTTTGGCCCTTGTTTGATTCAAGTTGAAGCTGAGACGTTATATGCTCTGGAGAAGCTCCGAAATCTTTTTCAGCCCTATACAAAAGTGTCCAATTTTCCTCGATGAAATCTGCACATTTTTCAAGGGAGTCAGGCCGCATATACCATGTATCTTTTGCGTAATTTGTAGGGCTGCTTTTTCCGAGGGGTTCATTTATCTTAAATCTTGGGTCTTTAATATAATTAGAAATATCATACCCTTCTTTTGCAAGTCTTTTCTGAAGATAAGCAAGACCAGCATTGTGGTTATGGGATTGGGGTAAAAGCATTGCCCCTGCCAAGATAATTTCTTTTATCATTTAAAAAATAGGAACAAAAGTGTTTTTAAAAATAGATTTTTCATAATTTTTCAATAATTTATTTACTTATAAAGATTATTATTCTAACTAATTAATCAAATTTCACCACAATTATTTTTATATACTCTGAGGTAATTTCCTTAATATGGCTAGATTCGCGCATATTTCAGATGTACATTTAGGAGGATGGAAACAACAGCTAATGCAGGACTTAAATTCTCAATCTTTTAAAAAGAGTATTGATATTTGCATAAATTCTAAATTAGACTTTGTATTAATTGCAGGAGATTTATTTGATTCTGCTTACCCCCCAATAGAAATATTAAAAGAAACTTTTTCAGAATTTAGAAGATTAAAAGAAGCAAATATTCCCTGTTTTATAATTGCAGGTTCACATGATTATTCTGTTTCTGGGAAAACATTCTTAGATGTTCTTGAACGAGCAGGTTTTTGCAAAAATGTAACTGATTTTGAAGTTATTGAAAAACAAAGATTTCCTTCTCCAAAAGATTCAGAATCTCACAAAGAAAAAGATACTATCATTTTAAATCCAACTCTTTATGGTGGAGTTGCTATTTATGGTTATCCTGGGAAAAAGTCAGGTTTAGAAATAGACGATTTAAGAAGAGTGAAATTAAATGATGCACCTGGAATGTTTAAAATATTAATGCTTCACACAACAATTGATAAAGCAAAAGGAACTCTTCCAATAGACGCTTTAGAAACAGATATGCTTCCAAAAGCAGATTATTATGCATTAGGACACCTGCATATTGACTTTCAATATCAAAATTTTATTTACCCTGGCCCAACCTTCCCAAATAATTTCAAAGAGCTAGAAGATTTAAGATATGGAAGTTTTTATATTGTGGATACAGATTCAGATGATTCTCTAAGAAAAGTAGAATTAAAGATGAAAGAAGTTGAATCTGTTGAGGTTGAAATTAAAAATGCTCTTTCAGCTACAGAAAAGATAATTAATGAATTAAAAGATAGAGAACTAGAAGATAAGATTATCTTACTCAGGATAAGTGGAGAATTAGAAAATGGGAAAGTATCTGATATTAAATTCGCAAAAATAGAAGAATTTGTAAGAGAAAAAGAAGCTTATTTTCTTTTAAGAAATACTCATGATCTTAAATCAAAAGAAGTTGAAATGGAATTAGATATTGGAGACACAGAAAATATCGAAGAAGAAACAATAAAAGTTTACTCTGACCAGAATCCTTCTGATTTTAATAAATTAATACCACAGATAATGAATGTTTTTTCAATTGAAAAACAAGAAGATGAAAAATCAGAAGTTTTCATAAATAGATTATTAGATGGGACTAAACAGGTTTTAAAGTTTTAATCAAAATGAATATAAAAAAAATTGTGCTAAATAATATTAGAAGTTATAAGCAACAAAGAATTGATTTCTTAGAAGGTTCAACTCTTTTATCAGGAGATATTGGTTCTGGGAAAACTTCAATATTGCTTGCTATAGAATTTGCTTTATTTGGGCTTCAACCTGGGCAAAGAGGTTCTTCTTTACTACGAAATGGGGAAAATGAAGGTGGAGTTCTTATAGAGCTTGAAATAGATGAAAAAGAAGTTACAATAGAAAGAACTTTAAAGAAGGGAAAGACAGTTTCACAAGATTATTGCGCAATAACAATTGATGGTGAAAAAGAGGAAATTGCTGTAACAGAATTGAAAAATCGTGTTTTAAGTTTATTAGATTATCCTAAAGAATTTGCAAAAAAGCAAAACATGTTGTACAAGTTTACAGTATATACACCTCAAGAAGAAATGAAGCAGATAATTCTAGAAGACCCTCAAACAAGAATTAATACTCTTAGGCATGTGTTCGGAATTGACAAATATAAGAAAGTTTTAGAAAATATTTCAATAATAACTTTAAAGATAAGGGAAGAAAGAAGATTAAAAGAAGGCCTATCAGCAAATTTAGAACAAGATAAATTAACTGTTGTATCAAAAGAAAATGATTTGGAGACAAAGCATTATAATTTATCTTCAGTTGAAAAAGAACTTTTTCTAAAAACAGAAGATAGAAAAAAGATTCAAGAAGAGAAAGAAGAGATTTCTAAACAAATTGAAGATAAGAGGAGTTTTCAGCAAGAAATAGAAAAGACTAAGATAATGCTTTCTCACAAAAAAGAAGCATTATTAAATAATTCAAATAGAATTGAAGAGATTAAAAATCAAATAGTCCAATTAGAAGAATCCTCTTTTGATGAAAATAAAATAAAAGAATTAGAAGGACAAATTCTCTTGAGAAAAGAAGAGAAGAGAAGATTAAACGAAGAGAATTTAGAAACAACTTCTCAAATGACTTCTTTAGACATTAAAAATGCAGACAATGAAAAGACAAAAATAAAGATTACAAGTGTGGAGATTTGTCCAACTTGTTTACAAGATGTTAATCCTACTTACAAAACAAATGTAGTAAATAAACTTGAAGCAGATATTGTGAGTAATAATTCTAGAATAAAAGATTTAAGATTGGAAAAACAGAGAATATCAGAAAGAATCTTAAAAATAGATTATGAGATTTCTTCAAATGAGAAAGAAGTTCAAGAATTAAATTTATTAAAGATGAAATTTGAAGGAATCCAAGAAAAAAGAGATAGAATAAAAGAATTAGAAAACTCAGAGGAGTCTCTTAAAAAAGATTTAAATTTATTGAATCAACATTTTAAATCATTAGAAGAATCTGTTTCTGAATTAATGAAATTTGATAATGTTTTTAAATTAAAACAAAACGAACTTGAAGAAGCCTTAAGGAAGGAGAAATTAGCAGAAATAAAAGTAGCAGAATTAAAAAAAGAAATTGATATGTTCTCTAAGCAAATAGAAGAGCTAAAAGAAAATATAAAAAAAACCGAGGAGATAAGAAAACAATTAGATTATCTTGTTAGGTTAGAAGAATGGCTTTCTAAGAAATTTGCACCTCTTATAGCAGTTATTGAGAAGAATGTTATGGTAAAACTTAAAACAGAATTTTCCGCCTTATTTGCAGAATGGTTTAGTATGCTTGTTCCAGATACATTTAATGTTCAACTTACAGATGATTTTACACCTATTATAGAATATCAAGATTATGAAATAAGTTATGCATATCTTTCAGGAGGAGAAAGAACAGCAGTTGCATTAGCATATAGGTTGTCTTTAAATCAAGTTATTAATTCTTTATTGAGTAAAATAAAGACAAAAGATTTAGTTATCTTAGATGAACCAACAGATGGTTTTTCAGAACAGCAGTTAGATAAAATGAGAGATGTTTTACAACAATTAAATGTTAGGCAAATGATAATTGTAAGTCACGAACAAAAGATAGAGGGTTTTGTTGAGAACATTGTAAGATTAAAGAAAGAAAATGGAAAGAGCATGATTGAAAGATGAGAATATTAAGGGATTCTGAAACAGATTTGGCAAGAAAGTATTTTAAAGAAGCAAAAAAAGAAGCAGAAAAATCTTCTTGTTATATTTCAAAATGTGGGGCATTATTAGTTAAGGGTAAAACCATTCTTGGAAGAGGTTTTAATTCTCCTCCAGGAAATAAAAAACTTAAACAATGTTTTAAGGATTCGCTTCCCAATAATTTTAAATCTGATAGAACTTGTTGTGTTCATGCAGAACAGAGAGCAATCAATGATGCTCTTGATAAATATGGCAAAGAAAGGATTAAGGATTCAACACTTTATTTTACAAGAATTAACCAGGAGAAAAGCATAATCTCTGTGGGAAAACCCTATTGTACAATCTGTAGTAAAGATGCATTAGATAACGGAATTTCAAAATGGGTGCTTTTTCATGAATTTGGTTTTTGTGAGTATGATGCAGAGGAGTACAATAAAATAAGTTTTGGATTAATAAGGTGGGAACCAGAAACTTAAGCAATTAAAGAAAACACAATATGCACTATAACTGAAATTATTGTTAAGATAACAATTGGTTTATGATAGCTTCCTAATGCAGCTGAATGACATCCTTTGCCATCACATTTTTTCTCTTTTGGTTCTTCAATATCTTTCCTTGTCCAAGGCATGATTAAGCAAGTGCCAAAATTAAGAAATATAAATGCAGCAGATACCCAACCAGTAATTATTGTAGGATTCATTTAAGATTTAACCTCCATAGAACATAACCTATAGCAAAATCAGGAATTCCCATTAACATATCCCCAATTCCTCCAACTCCAAGATAGATACCATGCATAATAGCCCCCACAGCAAAAGATACACTATTTAATAAAAAAGCATAAATTCTTGTTTTATCAAATAAATAAAGAAGAGGAATAATAATTACATTGAAGAGAAGAATATATGTTAAGAAAGTAATCTCAGGATGTAACTTTAAATGCAACATTAAACCTGCAACAGGCAAAGCTATAAGCCCTAGAAGCAAAAGAACATTGTTTGAATTAAATTTTATCATCTCTCTTAAAATACCTTGTTAGAGGAACTTTATAAATTTAATGAAACCAAAAAATTTATAAAAGAACAATTCTCAGTATGTTTAAGAAATTATTCTTAGTTATTTAAAAAAATGGATAATGAGTTAAAAAATTCAATTATGAAAAGCGGGACAACAATATTAGGAATTGTCTGCAAAGACGGAGTTGTAATGGGTGCAGATAGGCAAGTTACAGCAGGAAATATTGTTATGTCTAAAACTGAAAGAAAAGTTTTCCCTGTAAATGATTATCTAATAATTGGGGGGACAGGAATGATGGCAGATATACATAGAGTCCCAAAATACTTATCAGCAGAGTTAAAATTAAAAGAACTTAGGTCAAGGTCAAGACCCACTGTAAAACAAGCAGGAAGTCTATTAGCAAACATGAATTATTCTGGAATAAGACAACCTTCAATGATACCTCAACAAGCTGGGTTTTTATTAGGGGGATTTAATGAAGATGGAACAGCAGAACTTTATACTATTGAACCTGCAGGAAGTGCATATAAAGTAGAAGATTATGATGCTAACTTTGGAAGTGGTATGCCTTATGTATTAGGTTTATTAGAGAGGCAATATAAAAAAGATATGACTGTAGAAGAAGGAGTTGAATTAGCATTAGAAGCTATAAAATCTTCAACACAAAGAGATGTAGGTTCTGGGTATGGAGTGGATATTTTTACTATAACAAAAGAGGGGATAAAGAAAGTTGTAGAAAAAGAGATTAATCCAAGTTATTAATCACACTTATAATTTTGAAAAATGGATATTCTAAAAAATATAAAAGAAAGACTTCATGGAGATGTAACTGAAGCAAGTTTTGAAGGCGCAAATATTGTTTTATACACAACTAATGAAAAGTTTTTCAAAGAAGGCGAAGGAAAAATAAAAGAAATTGTAGGTGAAATCAAAAAAAGAATTGAGTTAAGAGCAGATCAGAAGATTCTTCCTAGTAAAGAAGAAACAGAAAAAATGATAAGGGAGATTGTGCCTGAAGAAGCAGAGATAACAGAACTTCTTTTTGATCCTTATAGAAGCATAGTTCTTATTGAAGCAAAAAAACCAGGAATGGTTATAGGAAAACAAGGATCTATATTAGATGAAATAAGAAAAACAACTTTATGGACACCTCAAATCCAAAGAAGTCCAGCAATAAAATCAAAGATAACAGAAAGTGTTAGAGAAGTATTATTTGCAAATAATAATTATAGAAGGAAATTTTTAAATTCAATCGGAAAAAAGATATATGAAGAATGGAACCCAGAAAGAGTAGACATATGGATTAGATTAACCTTCTTAGGGGGGGCAAGACAAGTTGGAAGAAGCTGTTTACTTTTACAAACTCCAAATTCAAAAGTATTATTAGATTGTGGAGTAGATGTTGCTGCACAAGGTTCTGACAAATTTCCTTTTTTTAATGTACCTGAATTTGATATTTCCCAATTAGATGCAGTAATAATAAGTCATGCACATTTAGATCATGTTGGTTTACTTCCTTATTTATATAAAATGGGATACAAAGGGCCAGTATATATGACAACTCCTTCAAGAGATATTTCTGCGTTATTAGCTTTAGATTTTATAGGTGTTGCATACAAACAAGCCTCTGCTCCCTTGTTTAGTTCAACAGATATTAAAGAGATGGTAAAACATAGTATTTGTTTAAATTATAATGAAGTTACAGATATAACGCCAGATGTTAGATTAACTTTTTATAATTCAGGACATGTATTAGGCGGTGCAATGGTTCACTTGAATATTGGAAATGGAGCACACAATTTACTTTATACAGGAGATTATAAATATGCAAAAACAAGACTTTTAGATCCTGCTATTGCAACTTTTCCAAGAGTAGAAACAGTAATCACAGAATCTACTTATGGTTCAAGAAATGATATTCTTGCACCTAGGGCACAATCAGAAGAAGAATTCATAACTGCAGTAAATAAAACAATTGACAGGGGGGGAAAAGTTTTAATCCCTGAATTAGGATTAGGAAGAGCACAAGAAAGTATGTTAGTTATTGAAGATGCAATTAAAGCAGGAAAAATGAAAAAGGTTCCAGTATATATTGATGGAATGATTTGGGATATTAATGCTATTCATACAGCTTACCCTGATTTTTTAAGTAGCAAATTAAAATCAGAAGTATTTCAGGATAAAAATCCATTTACATCTGAACTTTTCTCAAGAGTAGGTTCACCTCAAGAAAGAAAAGAGGTTGTTGAAGGCGGGCCCTGTATAGTTTTAGCAACTTCTGGTATGCTTGTTGGGGGTGCTTCAGTTGAATACTTTAAAGAATTTGCAGGAAATGAAAACAATTCAATAATCTTTGTATGTTATCAAGGGGTTGGTTCTTTAGGAAGACAAGTTCAAGACGGGATTAGAGAAACAAGAATGATGGTAGATGGAAGAGAAGAAAGAGTAGAAGTAAAGATGGAGATACATACTATTAGTGGATTTACTGCTCATGCAGGAAGAAACGAAATTATGTCTTTCTTTAATAATATGAAGCCAAGACCCAAAAGAATAATCATTAATCATGGTGAAATATCTAAATCATTAGATTTAGCTTCAGCATTATACAAACTTAATCGGATTGAAACAAATGTTCCAAGAACTTTGGAGACTTTAAGACTAAAATAAGTTTTATAAAGTATTTTTAATTAGTACAAACATAAAAGAGAAAATGGATTTCGGTTTTTTAATAATCATAGGTATTTTTTTGCTTTATTACTTGTTAGTTTTGTTTACAGAAAAAAGGATAATCTCTGAACCGGGGCAAATAATTGACAAGTTTCTTTCAGTGCTTTTACTTTATGCAGCAATTTCAATAATATATTATTCTCTAACAGGAAGGCCTTTTTTGTCAGATAGCGAGACTACATATTCTATTTATATTTTCATAATCGGTTTTGTTGCACTTTTATGGGCAATTCCAAATTTACTAAAAGAGTTTAGGTTCTTCAATAAATTTATAAAAAGAGGAGAAAGATTAAAGAGGAAGAAAAGAAGATGAAACATAATGTAAAGATTACAGCTATTATTTTATTAATGTTTTTAGCAACACAATTTATTGGACTATATGTTATAAATCATTATTCTGATAAGGATTTACCTTTAGGATTAGATTCTCCAACAGTAGAAGAAGATGAGTATAATGCAGTGTTTTTTTCAATTATTATTGCTTTTGTAATAGCAATTGGACTTTTACTTTTACTGACTCATTTTAAAGCCGAATTTCTCTTAAAACTTTGGTTTCTGATAGTAATAGTCATAGCTTTAACAATCTCTTTTATGTCTTTTATTCCCCCTTTTCAATATTATACTCTTATTGCTTTATTATTAGCTCTTCCATTAGCTCTTGTAAAAATATATGGCCAAAACTTTTTAGTTCACAATATAACCGAGTTATTCATTTATCCAGGAATTGCAGCTATTTTTGTTCCCCTATTAAATATTTACACAATCTTGGCTCTTTTAGTTGTAATTTCTTTGTATGATATGTGGGCTGTTTGGAAAGCAGAGATTATGCAAAAAATGGCAAAATACCAAATAAATAAATTGAAAATATTTGCTGGATTCTTTGTTCCTTATACTTCAAAAGCTATGAGAAGTAAGATTAAGAAGATGAAGAAATCAGAATTAAAAAAGAAGAAAATCAAAGTAAATGTAGCAATTTTAGGGGGTGGAGATGTGATATTCCCATTAATTACAGCAGGAGTAATGTTAAAGACATTCCCTGGGACAATTATACCTGCTTTACTTGTAATCTTAGGAGCAGCATTAGGATTGTCATATTTGTTTGTTTTTGCAAAGAAAAAGAAATTCTATCCTGCAATGCCTTTTATCTCTGCAGGAATCTTCATAGCTATTGGACTTAGTTATTTGATATTTAGATGAAGTGTTTTTTCTTCTAAGTTTTCTTTTTTAATCTCAGAAGCAATAAGCTCTCTAAATGGTTCTTGATTTGTTTTTATTTCTTTATCAGGAGTTAAAGCATAAATCCCCGCAGTTAAGGCTACACTTGCTGCAACTGCTAATACTGCAAGACTTTTTTTAATTTTTGAGTTTTGTTTTTTTAATAATTTTGGATAAGAAGGTCTACCACATTCTTTTAATCCAGTTAAATCTCTAAATAGATCTACAGAATATCCTAAGGGAGCACCATTAATTGCTCCAAATGCAACTGCACTAGCAGTTCCAATCGCTATTTCTTTTATGTCTCTAGATCCAGCACCAACATAGATTATCGGTGCAGCAATTAAATTAAAAAGTCCAGTGTAAATTGCGTCATGTATTGTTTGTTTTCTTTCTTTTGTTTTATCTGTAATATGTAAAGCTTTCCTATACAAATCTCTTCCTTTTCCATAAAAATATCCCATTCCTCCAAAATATGTTAAACCTGCAGCAAACAATCTTGCATTTAAAGATACTTCATCAGACATTCCAGCCAAACCTACTTCAAATGCCGCAAAGACAGGAGTTGACTCTGCTAATAATGCTGTAGAATCTACTATGTGATGCTTTAAACCATCTTTTATTTTATTTATTTTCATATTTCTTCCTATTTTCCTTTATTTAAAAATCTTTCCGTTATGTTCTCACTATGTAAAAGTAACAAATAGCAAGATTTATAAAGCTAAATAGATATTGGATTTTATGACAATCAAAACAAGATGGTTTGGAAAGAAAGTAAAAGGAAAAGCTCTAGAGAATTTAGCTAAAGTATTAGATATAAATTTAAATCGGTCTTTTAAAGCATATGATGGGTGGTCTACTGGGAATATTTATGCTAAGATATCAACAGAATTTCAGGAGAATTCTCTTAAATTAACAGCATCTTTTCATAGTACTGACTATCATTCAGGAAGCGGAACCGATACAGATAGAAAAAGAAAGGGCCCTTGTTTTGAAGTAACTAAAGAGATACCATATGAGAGACTAATCGAGGCAAATAAAAAATGTTAGTTAAACACGAATTAATAAGTAAAATCAAAGATTATTTTGAGCTAAATATCTATGAAACAAAAGTATGGTTAGCTTTGCTAGGAAAAGGAACAGCATCTGCCGGAGAAATTGCAGAGATTTCAGGTGTTCCAAGATCAAGAACTTATGATGTTTTAGAAAGTTTAGAGAAAAAGGGTTTTGCTATTGTAAAGATAGGTAAACCAGTTAGATATATTGGTGTAAAACCAAGAATGATTCTAGAGAAATTAAAAAATGATGTCCGAAGAAATGCAGAAGAAAGAATTGTCGGTCTTTCAAATATCAAATCTACAGAGGAGTTCACAAAACTTGAAGAGATTTACAAAACAGGATCTGTTCCAATAAAAGGTGAAGATATAACTGCCGCTTTACAAGGAAGATTAAATATTTCAAATCATCTTAAAGAAGTTCTACAAAATTCTGAAAAAGAAGTAATAATTTGCACAAGTGCTGATGAAATAAAAGCAAAGTTGAAATTATTCCAACAAACTTTCTTAAATTTAAATAAAGCAAACATCAAGATAAATATTGCATTATCAGGAGATGAAGTTTTAATAAAACAATTAGAACAACTGTTTAATATGAAGATTAAACAAACAAATCTAGATACAAAATTCTTTATAGTAGACAGAAAAGAAATGTTGTTTTATCTTTCAAAAGGCGATGAAAATAAAGATGTAGCTATTTGGCTTAATTCAGAATTCTTTGCAAATGCTTTCGCATCTCTATTTGAACAAGCTTTGGGGACAAAAAAATAAAATGAGAAAAGGAATTTTTTCACAAGAACTTGAAGGATTTAATTTTAAAGAAAAAGCATATGTTTATGGGGGGTTGATTGCAGGAGCTTTGGTTCCAATTGTTGCTGGGAAATATATTATTTCTGGAATTAATGAAGTAAAAACCCCTTTATCAGAAGCATTTTCTTGGGGGGCGTCAATTGTTGGAAACTTATTGTCTTTTGTAACTTTTCCTACCACTCCCATCCTATATACCACAAGTTTTGGGATGTTAATAGGAACACTCGCTGCAAAGATGTCCAAAGAAAGAAGAAATGCAAAAGAGAGTTTAGAGGAAAGTATTAATGATATTTCAGATTATTTAAATTGCCCAACAAATGAAGAGGATTTATGCAATTTAATACATTCTTATAGGAAGGATATGAAATCTATTAATTTTAGAAACCTTCCTATATCTAAGAAATATAATAAAAAACTAGCAAGATTAACCGAAAGATTAGATTTTGTCCCAATAAAATGAGTAACTGGTGTAAAAAAGACATAGAAAGAAAAGTTAAATTTCTAGATGAATTTGGAAAGGAAGGGGAAGTGGCAATAGTAAATGTCTATAAAGAAGTTCCAAATACAATTAGGGTGGTAGAATACCCTATCTCATTAAAATCAAAGATTTTTCATCTAGGATTACCAAAAGAACAAGAAAAAGAAGATTCTTATGGCTTGAAAGAACCAGGAGATTGGTATTCTGAAGGAAAAGTATCAAAAGATGAAAGTGATGAGATTAAGAGAATTATTATTCCTGAAAGAGTTCTTTCAAAGTAACTTTAATCCGCTGATATTCATTTCCCTAATTTTTTTTCTATTATTTGTTTTCCAAGTATTTACAAAATCTTTTAATGTAAAAGTAATCTTTTTTCTTGTATGAATTCTTCCTTTCTTAGAGAAAGTCCTTTTATGTTTCTTCTTAAACTTCTCAACATGTTTTTTATCTTTTAAATATGGCCCTGCTCTAATTATCTCCCCTTTATCTTTTACAACAAAGAAATATCTTGCAGCCTTTTTTCCATTATAATTAAATCCTTTATTTTTTATATGGAAAAAATCTTCAATTTCATAATTTAAATGTCTGTAGAATTTTAATAATTTACTTCCTGCAATATCTCCTGCTTGTTTATCTGTTTTAGATTCTATTAATATAAATTCATATTTCTTTTTTCTTGCATCTTCTTTTATTTTTTCCAAATCTATTTTTTCAATTTCAAAGTCTTTTATCGACGGACTTCTCAGGAATTTCTTACACGCTAATTGAAACTTTTCAAAAGTTTCATCTGATAAAGCAGCTAATGCATTTCTATGTTTATATGTTGGATCAATTAATACAATAGGAGAATCTAATTTTGCAGTATTTATATCCATTAAAGCTATTTGTTTACTCTTAAACTGTTTTTCAATATCAATAACTACTTTATCTGTCATTTTTGTAACAGCATTTGCAAATCTTGTAAAACTTCCATAGTGATATACTAACAATTCTAAAGCATAACCTGAAAATCCTTGAATATATGATTCAGCTCCATAACACTTATTTGCATAACAAAAAGCCTTAGCAATTCTAATTCCGTCTAGAACTTTCCGCGATTTAACTTTTTTGTTAATATATTTAACATGAGAGTATGAAAGATCTGTAATATTTTCTGCTTCTTTTAGAGTTTTTATTTTTTTTACAGGAATTAACTCAATAAAGAAAGTTGGACCAATCTTTAATTTAAAATAATCTCTTGATCCATGAACTTTAGAAATATTTCTAAATCCCCTTAGAGCTTTTGAAAGAAGATTTGAAATTTCTTTATCTGCATATTTTTTATCAAATCTCACAAAAATATCAACATCATAATTGTCCTTTTTTATTACTGTATTTTTTGCAAAACTTCCTCCAACAAAAACCTCTGCATCTATTTTTAGAGATTTTAATTTCTTTTTAAATCTCTCTAGGAAATCTTTTAATGAATTTTCAATTAATTCTATATCCTCTTTTGAAGGTTCTACTTTTTTTAAAACCTCTTTTAAAACAGAATTAATCTTCTTTTGAGGTAGGGTCTTTGATTTCTTTGACATCTTTTAGACTTTTATTTAATGTAGAAGCCAAATCAATTATGTATTTCCCTTCTTCAAGTTTGTAGATTAAAGGCCTCTTTTTATTAAATAAATTTACAATATCAATTTCAAATTTTCCATCTCCAGTAACTCTTACTGATTCTAAATCTAAAATAACTGGTGCTTTTTCATCTGTTATTCCTGCAATCTCCCTAATATCTTTTTCAATTGCTGATTTTTCTTGCTCTGGTATTTGAATAGGTTCTTCTTTTATTCTTGCTAGTTGTTCTTCTCTAATATAAAAGAAGAATCTGCTTTTACACTCAGCACAACCTTCGATTAATTCCCTACTTCCCACAGGGATAATTCTAGAACATTTTACACATTGGTGTGGCATGAATATCTAAAGCAATTTCACTTTTTAAATTATTCATTTTTATTAGAAGCTAAGGGTTCATTTCAAAGTCAGATAGTTAAATATAAAATAAGCTAGCATGAAAAATAAGAAAGTAAGAATTCCAAATATGTAGTATTTAGTCACTTCTTTGTTTGTTTTAAATTTAGTTCTTAAAAGTAACATCAAATAAGAACCAAGACCTACAAATATTAGGTCTGTTGATAAGTTAAAAATACTATCTTTTCTACCTTCAATTTTAAATCCCCATTTAAAGAATAAGAAATTTTCAATTAGTTCCAATATAACCCCCCCAATTATTGAAAGAATAAGAGAATAGCACAAAGAATTTTTTAGGTTAACTTTCTTTAGAAGATAATAAATAAGAGTTGAGAAGAATAAAAACAAGCCAATTCCCATAGCAATATGTGCAAAACTATAGGGGTCAAAAAAAGATGTGCTTATTTCACTTATGTTTGCCGCAACCAAAAGGCTCATTTATTTTTTAAGGGATATTTATTAGACTTAACTTTTAAACAAATTTACTTAATAAATTTAACTAGCTATTTAGAAGCAATTCAATTTTCTTAGGATTCTTTTTTATATCTTTGACAATTGTGGCAGGACCAATTATTGTCACAGCTCCTAAATCTCCTTTAACAAGACTATTTGCAAGGTTTTGCCTCATCTTACTAAAGAAGCCCCCTTGGTTATTCCCATTCCCAGAAATAACTGCTAACTCAATTCCTTTGAAACCTTTTATATGGCTAATCATAGCCATGGTATCTCCGATGAGTCTAGCCTCTTCTTCAGCTTTAAGTTTACCTTGCAATATTAAAATATTGTTTCCCAGGACAATTCCCAAGATTTTTTTAATTCTCCCAGTACTATCTAAGTTACTTATTTCAGCAAAAGGTAAAAACTGAATAGCAAAACCTTTTATTTTGCCCATCTCTCCTCTTTTTTTCTTTGTCATTTTTATTATCAGGCATGACCCTATCCTAAAGGAAGGGTTGATAAGGGAAACCTTGGTTTCCTTTATTATATACTGTAAAATATACTTTTTAACTTTTACTAAAGATTCTTTGAAAGTTTAAATATTGATTCATAAAACTCCTCTATATTTTTTCCATATTTGGCACTGATTCCCACAACATCATACTCTGGAAATGCAGCTGCAATTTGTTTAATACTTGATTTTTTTAAATCAACTTTATTAGCTACTATTAAAACAGGGATTTTTCTTGCAACTAAATTTCCAATTATAGTTATGTTTACTTGATTATAAGGATTCTCAGTTGCGTCTAGTACAATAACAACCAAATCCATATCATCTAACCATTTAATACTCTCTACAATACCTTGAGTAGCTTCTTTTGATCTTATTTTAGCATCTTTCTTCTTAACCTTATACTTTAGAAAATCTTCATAATCTATTTTTGTGGCAATTCCAGGTGTATCAACCATTTTGAAAGTCATTTTTTTCCCTTTATACGAGATTTCAACCTTTTCCTTAAATTGAACATTTCTTGT
>Ga0265594_1000796_pt1 | contig 25564 bp, 21 predicted proteins | sample saktaG_11_FD_190147 | JGI IMG/M metagenome (GOLD analysis project Ga0265594, IMG submission 190147) | Saline water microbial communities from Sakinaw Lake, British Columbia, Canada - sak_2011_5_24_80m | ecosystem: Environmental > Aquatic > Non-marine Saline and Alkaline > Saline ... | reverse complement strand
GACGGTCACCTCAAGGCCAGGGAATTTATCGAGTCGATCACAACGCCGCCTGAAGTAGGGCGGATATATGAACAGGCAAAAGTGGTCTCTGTGAAGGATTTCGGAGTGTTCGTGGAAATCGTGCCGGGCGTCGAAGGCTTGTGCCACATCAGCGAGCTGAGCGATGGTTACGTCAAGAACGTCGAAGACGTCTGCAAAATGGGCGACCTGATACAGGTAAAACTCATATTGATCGACGACCAGGGCAGACTGAAACTTTCCCGCAAAGCCGCTCTTGCTGAAACGAAGAAAAAAGAAAAGCCAGAGGAAAAATAAGTGCTGCAGTTTGTTGGCGGTTTTATTGTTGGCTTACTGACGGTCGCTGTGCTATTGCTTCGTAAAAGAATTTCCGGGACTAAAGGGGATGGAAATAATCACCTTGCACAGCTTGAAGAATTAAGCAAGCTGACCGGCGGTCTTGCCCACGAGATCAAGAATCCTCTCTCCACAGTTAAGATTAATTTGAATCTTGTCAGAGAAGAGTTGGAGGATTCGGTTCGCGCCGAATCCGGCAAAATCGCCGCGGATAAAAACGGCACAAGGCTCAAAAGGGCGATCAGGAAATTAGCCGTCGTCCAAAAGGAAACGGACAGGGTCGAGCAGATACTCGACAGTTTTCTACGCTACGTTGACAGGACCGAACTACAGTTGGCAAGTATCGACATCAACGAGCTTGTCAGCGACATGATAGATTTTTATTCGCCGCAGGCCCACAGCCGTTCGGTCACCATCCATCAGGGCCTGCACAACGAGCCGCTTGTTTGCAAAATCGATGCGGATATGTTAAAACAGGTGATATTGAATCTCTTTATTAACGCCCAGCAGGCCATGAGCAGCGGCGGTGACTTAATGATACGAACCGACAGGCAGGAAAAAGACGCTTTAATACAGATCAGCGATACCGGCTCCGGTATTACGCCGGACAAACTGCCGCACATCTTCGATGCTTATTATACGTCTCGCCCGCAGGGAAGCGGCCTGGGCCTGCCGACGGCAAAGAAAATTATCGAGGCGCATAAAGGCTCAATATCCGTCAATAGCGAGCCGGGAAAAGGGACATCTTTCGATATAAGATTGCCCATCCAGGCCCAATGAGGTGTCAGTTTGGGACAAAAAGAAGGCGTAATTCTGATCGTCGACGATGAGCGTGACCACGCTGACGGACTTGCCGAATCGCTCGAAAAACTGTGCGCGCGGGCGATCGCTGTTTACGACGGCACCGATGCGCTCGAGATTCTGCGCAGCAGGCAGATAGATGTCATCGTTACGGACTTGAAACTCGGCGGTGACATTGACGGGCTGGACATCCTCGAAGAAGCCAAAAAGTATAATGACAGCACGGAAGTCATCCTGATAACCGCCTACGCTACTATCGACACCTGCAAGGAAGCTATCAAGCAGGGCGCTTACGATTACCTTGTCAAACCGATTGACATCGGCCAGCTTCGCACGCTTGTGACCCAGGCCTGCCAAAAAGCATCGACCGCTCATGGACGCCGGGCACAAAAACCCAAATCAGGCAAAGAGGATTTCGCCTTTGAGGGCGTACGGGGCAACAGCCCGGCGATGGAAGGCATATTCGAGGTCCTTCGGCGTGTCGCGCCGACCAATATATCCGTCCTGATAGAAGGGCAGTCCGGCACGGGCAAGGAACTGCTGGCAAGGGCGATTCACATCAATTCGCTTCGCTGGAACCAATCATTCCGGCCGGTAAACTGTGCCGGCCTGACAGAAACGCTGCTGGAAAGCGAATTGTTCGGCCACGTCAAAGGCGCTTTTACCGGGGCGGCCGGCGACAGGAAAGGTCTGTTCGAGATTGCAGATAAAGGGACGCTGTTTCTGGATGAGATAGGCGATATGTCGCCCACTTCACAGGCCAAGCTGCTGCGAGTCATCGAAGATGGAATCATCATTCCGGTCGGCTCGAATAAACCAACCGTGGTCGATGTCCGCATCATCAGCGCGACGAACCAGAATCTGCCTGAGCTTATTGAAGAGAAAAAATTCAGGCAGGATTTATACTTCAGAATCAAGGGTGTAAACATTTCTCTGCCGGCCCTGAGTGAAAGGACGGAAGACATCCCGGCCTTGATTGACTTTTTTCTCACAGAGGCCGCCGCGGAGGTCGGCTCCAAAGTCACGGGGATAACCGACGCCGCACTGACGGTCCTATCAAACTACGACTGGCCCGGCAACGTTCGACAGCTTCGAAACACTATCAGGACAATGGTCGTTATGTGCGACCGTGACCGGCTGGATGCCCGTGACATTCCGCCCGATATAGCACAAAGACGGCAGTTGATAGCCGGCAGCCAGGCATCAGCGGCCCTCGGGGCCGTCTCGCTAAACGAGCTTGAAAAGCAGGCCATTGAAGAGACCCTTTCCAAAACAAAAGGAAACCGCGAAAAAGCCGCCAAAATCCTCGGCATCGGCGAAAGAACGCTATACCGGAAAATCAAGGAATATAACCTTTAAACGTCGCTCGTCGCTCGTATATCGTATGTCGGGAAAGTGCCCGATGTCATTGCGAAGCAGCGCAGCGACTGTGGCAAGTGAAACAGCAGCAAACCAAGGAGTCTTGTTGGCAGTGGGTAGCGGGGGTGGTGATGGCTTTTGCGTTTTCTCCTTGTGGAGGGCGAAGGCGGTACGGGCGCCTTGAAAGTAGAAGTATAGGAACACCACCGTCACTACATCGAAAAGTGAAGGCTTGAAAATCGACAAAGCGGCGAGCTTGGTGATGAAGAAAACAATTAACATCCACGTTGCCGCAAGCCGACTTCCCTTGAAAATCCAGATGGTGAGGATGAGTGAGATGAAGACGCTCGCCCAGAGACTAAAGTTCACGCTTTCGTTTTCGGCTGCCGAGATAAGGCAGCTGAGAAATGTAATGCCAGTGGAAATACAGCCTGCTATGCCGGCGTTGCGTAGCTGTTTCGTGTCTTGTTCACGTATAGGTGTCATTTCTCCGCGTTTTTTTGATCTTGGATCAGACATCTTTTTCCTTCCTTCCTGTTCGTCTGCAAAGCTTGACAATTCCTATTATTCCGCCGAAGAACATGACGACCAAGAGGTAAAGCATGAATGCGGGTCCAAGTGACGCTGGGAATGCAATAGCTTCACCCCAATATCCAATCCCTAATGATAAGAACAACACGCCAAGAAACCAAACGCCGAAGAAGGAGTAGCGAAGCAATCTTCTGAATGTACCGGATACCGATCGAGTGAGCAAACCAATAGTAATAAGGATGAAAAATAATAAAGGAATATGCTCCCCTGCGACCATAAGAAGTGCGCATTTTAGGGCTTCCGCGTCAGCAAGAGCGGTATAGGGAGCGCGAGCAGCATCATCCATTGAGTCCCAGTGCAGATCTTCGGCCATGGACATATCACCAAATGCGTGTCCACCGCCAGCTCGCCACCAATACTTGAAAACACCCGGTAGCGTGATAACACCGAGGATTACAAAAACCGCCGTAATAATGTGCGAGGTACGCCCTGACTTAACTGACATTTTTCTTCTCCCTATTCCTTCCTTAGTATGTCCTCAATTTCTTTAGCTTTTGTGCGATGAAACATTGTTTTCAGCATTGCTCAGTTCTACTGTACATCGTTTGAGTCATGATCAATTTCCAGCCATTTATCAGCGATTGTCGCTAAGTCATTCATATTTTTCAATGAAACATTACTACCAGGTTTAACAGTTTCACTCGGTGATTCTTCGTCTTCAGTTCCTATTTCTGGGCTCATCAAGTAACGCAAAAGGTTGCATGCTTCAACCTTGTCTTTCACTACAATCATCTCATAAAACTTGATTACAGCATTGCAATGATTCTCATAATCATTTTTGTTTTGTAAACTTCCTAATTCAAGATAGCTGGCATGTTCTCCAAGTTCAATGAACAAGCTATCCAATTGAAGCTCTGCGGTATCTGTATCCACAACTGGATTATCCTTTTCATAGGCATCAATAATGATTTTACTAAGTACGTCCAACATAGGCATAGCTTCATCATTAGATATATATTGAGGAAAATAAACAGATCCGTATTGTTCAGGATAAAGCGCTTTTAAGCAAAGAATTGGATCTATCTCTTTGAGTCTTCTGAGTGCAACAATGAATGTATTGGCGAATTGAATTAACGCCTCATCACTCGTTTGTGACATCAAGGACATAGCGAAAGGCATGATGATCTCACTTCCTGCATTCTGTAATTCAATCAGAGTAGCCCCTTTTTTAATTCGTTCGTTCCATTCTGCTTTGATTTTACTATATATATCAGGTTTGTATTTCTTAATGGTTTGGTATACTGGGATATCGAGGATTACTTTGTCTATTTCGGCGATTTCTTTTGAAATAGAACCGTATTCTACAGGCAACAAATCAGATGTATTAACAATCCCATGAATAACACCGGCGTCCAGCATCTCATCAACTGTTGGATACCAGAGATCATCACTGTCGGCGTAGAATATTCTATCCAGAAATTCACTCTTGATTCCTTGTTTCTGGAAAAGAAGCAAATCTTTAGCCTGCTCTTCTTCCATGTCTATAAAGGCATCGAAACTTTCATAGTCCATTCTGTACTGATGGAAAGCCAAATTAGCCCCAATTCCCAAGAACCTTTTTCTGCCCGAAATAAAAGCCGTTGTAGCGGCTGAGTAACAGCCTTCCAGAGAATATGTATCGAGATCATAAGCTGAGATCAGTTTAGACAGCTCACGCCCTTCATAAATTCGCCCTCCGTAACTGTCCAATATGATGCCTTTGACTTCAGGATACTTTCTTAAAAGCAGGACAACCTCTTTGGATATGCCTAAGCCGAGTCCCCCTTGTAAGTGAATGAGAGTGTTGTTTTTTTCTAATTTGAGGGAGTACTTTCCGTACTCATCTTCACCAAAGCCAAGACGTAAAAGGTCTTGATACACCGGCCAGGACGTAGCCAAATTGCCAAATGTAGCAATAAGTCCAAGAACGACGAGTATTTGGGCCGTACGTGCCCAAAACCGCTTATTCGTAGCATCTATATGACGGTTGCATGACCGCCACAGACCTATAATCTGCCAAGGGTATATGATTGTTATATTAAAAGCGTTGTAGATGATTGTCGCACGAGCATAGGTCAAGGGATTATGAATGATCTCGGCAGATAGAACATCGACTAACCTTAAAACAAAATTGAAAAGGAAAAGGTTTATCCAGAATGAAACGGCAAGAGAAAGTTCGCCATGCCAGTGTTTTCGGATATAACCCCTTTTTTTGCTTGCACTTCTCTCTACAAATTCAGAAGATTCAATGAGCTTTTCTTGTTTTATAGGCGGTAGGTATGCAGCTTCTTTATCAAGATTTATTTTACACTTTTTGCAGACAACATAGCCTTGGTAAGAGTAAGATTCCTCAAGTTGTCCGATGTCCTGTTCACAATTTTGACAGTTCTTTTTTGTCATGTTACAGCACTTGTTATTGTTAAGTTTTCACACTTGATATACTCAAAAGTAAAATTACCAATAACCTCGGGTTTAAATTCCATGCACTTCTTTCATAAGTTGCTCATGACATTGGACACAAACAATGTTTCCTTTAAATTTGTAAGAATGCTCAAACTTACCGATAATCCTATCGCAATTGGCACACTTTTCTAACCTACCCAGCAAAATTGCCTGAGTGTCTAATTCTTGATCTGACTTTACTCCTTCCGAAAATGTCTCTGTTTCATCATTCTTATCGGTTGCTTGTTTTATGTTGTCTTGTTCCTTATCTACACTTTCTTCTATAGGTACTGGAGTCGTTAAACCATCCTCATGAAATTTTTGGTTAATTTGTGTTGATATCTGTTCTGATAGATTCTCATTTATGACAGTTTCTTTTTCAAGGTTGTCCGTTGTAATTGCCGGTATATCTGTTCTAAATTTTTTCCCGCCAAATCTCTTGGCCTTTACAACATATGTTTCTGACCATCTATCGTGCCATCCATAAGCCTTTTTGCCTGGAAATGAAAATGCTTCAAAGGGAATAAATCTGATTAGAGTTCTTATCGCAATTGCACCGAGTGTAGGCTTCCTTCCGTCAATATCAATAACCTTTGTTCCAGTGATAAGTTTTCCAGGTGTTCTTTGACATAATGATTCGAAAATGAAGTAATATAAAAATACATAGCTTAATCCCAAAATAAATTCAGTAGAAGGATCTATCTCGTTTAAAGAATCAGGATTTAGAAATCCAAATTTGAACAGTGCAATCGCAACTATGAAAAAAACGGGAAATGCAAGTATTCTAAGAATAATTATATCAAAAAAATAATTACCTAAACGCACAAGGTCAGTTGACGCCTTACGTTTGATAAGCTTAGTATTATCTTGAGGGCATAAACGACCCGGTGGAATAGAGAAAAACTTGTCGCATGTTTTACAATAGCCAAAATCTTCTATGGGAAAATCACAATAGCACCTACCTGTATTCGGGTTGGGTTGAGTTCTCTTGCAACTTTCACAAACGTACCCCTCAAGATGGCCTTCACTTGAAATGGGATATTCAGGTTTTTCACCTCTTAAGTAAAGCACTTTTTCCCAGAGACCTCTTCTTCTTGCCTCAGCTTCAATCAAGCGTTGTACCGAAGGTGAATATTCGTCCCAATTCTCAGCTGCTGCCTTTATTAATTCAGGGTCTACGGCCTGTTTCCATGCGGATATGATTTCATTGGTATTCTGTTCCATTTTCTCAGGTACGAAAAACTATGTACATTCACCCATTAAAATTTAAGTAACCCTGTCTTATTAAAATTCTCATTCTCGAAAGCCTTCCTTAGACGAAATAAAATAAAACGCCCTAAAAACTCGCATCTTTTTCCTGCCTTCTGTCGGTTCCTCAATGTTGCTGCTCGATATTATACCCATTTTACAAGTATGGAACAACTACAATCCGGCCCTTCTACTTATTACAGCGTTTGTCGATGGAAATTGTTACCTATAATTCTGGAAAAAAAGTTAAAAAAGTGAATTTTTTTATATTTTGCTGTGAAAAAGCCTGTTTTTGACAGGATAATAGGATGCTATGGTATTGACTATACCCGCCTTCGCGGGCACAAGCTTTCGATTGACGATTTACTATTTTTTCTTCTTGTTGGTGGGGCAAGCCGCCACCCTACCTGTCTGGATATCTTTATGCAGCGTTCTCGGTGTTCTCCGCGGTAAAGATCGCCGTCTCATGGACATTTATTTAGATTTTGCCCGCCCTTTTGCGTTTAGTTTCGTATAATAAATAACGAATTCGTATTTCGTATGTGGTATGTGGTATGTAGTATTTTTGAATTAAGAATTAGTCGTGGATTCCTGCCTGCGCAGGAATGACAAACATCAAATATCTGCGTTTATTGATTATTAATCAGTGTAAATCCGTGTCGAAAAAAGGCATAATATTGCAAAAAACAGGTGAAAAAGAGTAGAAAACGACGAAAAATTGAGCTTAAGTTGAAAAAACAAAGCCAATTTTCGAAAGGGCAAAATGGGCTTAAGTGTATATATGAAAGGTGATTATGAAGAATTTCATGCTTTGAGACGGCGAAAAAACAAAGCCAATTCAAAGCCAAACAAAGCCAATTTCGATTAGCCCCCAGACCTGCGCTGGGGGTTGAAGACTGGGTTGAAAAAACAAAGCCAATTTGCGCCGGGCCGAAATGGGCGCAACGTCTTTTATGAAAGGAGATTATGACAATAAACCGGCTGGCGGAGTCGAAGAAAACAAACCCAAAACAAAGCCAATTTCACGCTCCTGAATCACCCATTTGTATGTCGTTCCTACCGGAACCATTGGGGTAGTTGGTCGGGGGTGACGTTTTGCCACAGGCCTTTTTTGCCGCTGCGGGCAAGGGATTGCAATTGCCTGTACTTGTTGTAGAAACTATGGCTAAAACGCGAATCTGCGTAGGCGCAGCCTTCGGTCAGCAGGGCTTCATTTAAGAATCTGCCGTCCGGCAATTCGACATAAGCCAAGAGCCTGCCGTACTTGCCTCTGGTGGGATTCGGAGCGTCGAGGTAAACGGTGACGGATTTTCCGAGGGCTGATTTCTTCGTGAATTCCGCGGCTTCCGGGCCGAAGTATATCACGCTGGATTGTTCGCTGTAAGTCTCAGGCGTGTCGATCCCTAAAAGTCTGATTCGAGTGCGGTCGTATCGGCTATCCGGGATATCGATATCGAATGTATCGCCGTCGACAACGTTTACTACGGCGAAAGTTTTGCCGTGATACTTTTCGGCGTCGGAGGCTTTCGCCTGTTCTTCGGATTTGGGCGTTAACTGCCGGCTGTGGCCGATCAGGCTGTGGTCGAGCCAGATAAAGAACATGACCGCCAGCAGGCACAGAAAAACGATGCCGTTCTTCCGGCGTCTGCTCATGGCAAAAACGGTTTTGTCCTGTTCAGGCTGCATTCGGCTGTCACTAAATTGTGAATCGAGCCGGGTGAAACAAATCACGCATTACGCGTCTCAGCGGGTTTGTTCAGCTCAAAGGCTCCGCAAACGGCTTCGAGGGCTTTCTCGGCCTGGTCCTCGTTCACAGAGCAACTGATACGAATTTCGCTGGTCGTAATCGAATCGATATTGACCTTAGCTTCCGCCAAAGCCCCGAACATCTTTTCAGCGACGCCGTAGTGGCTTCGCATCCCGACGCCGACGACAGAAATCTCGGCAATGTCCCCTCGAACGAAAACGTCCTGGCAATCAATCTCGTCTTTGATTTGCTCCACAGCTTCCTTGGCGGCGATCAAATCCGAAACATTAATCAGAAAAGATAAGTTCGCCTTTTCCGGACTGAGTTCCGTCTGAACGATGTCATGGACAACCACCCTGGCCTTCGCCAGATGAGCGAAGACCTTTGCGGCATTGCCCGGTACGTTTTTAACGCCTACAAGGCTGATCTTTGCCATATCTCTCTGTATTGTCGCGCCTGAAACTACTACACCTTCCATCTGTGGCACCTCATGAGTAATTATTGTTCCCTCTATATCTTCGCTACTGCTTCTTACGTGAATTGTCACATCATATTTCTTGCCGAACTCGATGGCCCGGGGATGCATAACGCCGGCTCCGAGACTGGCCATCTCGAGCATCTCGTCGTAACTGATTTGTTTCATCTTAATCGCATCTTTGTATATTCTCGGGTCCGCGGTATAGATGCCATCGACGTCGGTATAAATTTCGCAAAGTTTGGCTCCCAGGGCAGCAGCCAGTGCAACTCCGGTCGTGTCCGAGCCGCCTCGGCCGAGCGTGGTGATATTCTCATGCTCATCGATGCCCTGAAAGCCTGCGACAATAACAACCTTACCCAGCTCCAACTGCCTGTGAATTCGCTCGGCGTCGATACTGATAATCCGCGCCTTTGTGTGGACACTATCGGTCATCATTCTGATTTGGCTGCCCGTAAAGCTAATGGCATCAGAGCCCATAGCATCGAGAGCCATCGCGAAAAGCGAAACCGTTTGCTGCTCACCGGTACTGAGCAGTTGGTCCATCTCGCGTTTCGGCGGATTTGGATTCAGCTCTAAAGCATCCGCAACGAGCTGGTCGGTCTGTTTGCCGCGGGCCGATGCTACCACTACCACACTAAAACCTTTCTCTACTGTTTTAATGACTCGCTTCGCAGCCTGGCGAATTTTTTCCGCATCAGCCACCGATGTGCCGCCAAACTTTTGTACAATGATTTCCATAATTAACCTGTTACTATGTATCCTTTTATATTAGTTTAATGAATTCGGCTTGGATGGTCAATAGACTTAGCTCTTCAAGAAATACTCCATCAGCTCAAAACCGTTGTCTATTCTGAATCCCGATTTGGCGGCATTCGTCTCCCCAAAGGAGGTATGCAGGATGCCGCTGATACTGTCGCCCGCCATTGCAAACGGCACCGGCTCGGCGGAGTGGCCACAGGTTCTGACAGGAGTCGGATGATCCGGCATGACGAGTATCCGCCAACTTTCATATTTCTGCAGCGCCTCAAGCACAGGCCCGACGATATGTTTATCGACCTGCTCGATAGCCATTTTCTTCATCTCGGCGTTGCCACTATGTGATGCCTCGTCTGGCGCCTCGATATGGATAAAAACAATGTCGTACTTCTCAAGCGCCTCGATTGCGGCAGAAGCCTTGCCCTGATAGTTCGTATCGATGAAGCCAGTAGCGCCCGGAACATCGATTAAGTCGAAGCCGATCAGCTTTGCCAGACCTCTTACAAGGTCCACGGCGGTAATCGCCGCTCCCTTGATTCCAAAGCGCTTCTGGAACCGTTCCATCTGGGCTTTTTTGCCCTGTCCCCAAAGCCAGATGGAGCTGACCTGATTTTCTCCCAAGTCTCTTCGAACCTTGTTAATGTCGTGATTGGTGAAAAGCTGCTGTGAACGAGCCATCAAGTCGATCAGAAGTTCGGCACCTTTGCCGCGAGGTAAGATCTTTTCTATCGCCTTACCGATATAATCGTGAGGAGGATATGTCTGAACATCGAAATTGATACCTTTGAAAACCAACAAGTGCCTGTAGCTTACACCGGTATGGAAAGTAATCTGCTCGTTGCCAAGCTGCTCAGCCAACTCTTTTATTAAATTGCCGGCCTCCACAGTTGGGATATGCCCGGCGCTGTGATCCGCCATCTTGCCGTCGGCAATCGTCACTAAATTGCACCTGAAAACCCAGTCTTCCAGTGACAATTTAATATTACGCGCCACCGCCTCGATCGGTGCCCGGCCGGAATAATACCGCTGAGGATCGTAGCCTAACAGACTCATCTGAGCGACATCGCTGCCCGGTTCCATACCGTCAGGAACCGTCTGGACAAGCCCCTGCCTGCCTAAGGTGCTGATTTTATCCATATTGGGGATTTCAGCAGCCTCAAGGACTGTTTCGCCAGCGAATTGCTCGAGCGGTTCATCCGCTGCTCCGTCAGGAATAATTATGACATATTTTGTAGTCAATCCTTGTCCTCCGGAATGTCTACGATTCTGATACAAACCGGTTTTCCACCGATGACATCAAGTTTTTCCATATCTTCCAACGCAGCAGTAATGTTTTTCTGCATTGTAGGATGCGTTGCGATTACTACCGGTACGGTATTGTCCGGGCCCGTTCCTTCATGCTGAATGGCGCCTGATATGCTTATCTGATTGTCAGCAAGCACTCTGCTCCACTGAGCAATGACACCCGGCTGGTCCTTGCACATTATTCTGATGTAAAACCTGTTTACTTTGTTATCTATGTTCTCTATAAACCGGGCGGATTCGTTCCTGGGCCGCAAATTCAATTGACGAAAAGTAGTAGCGGAATTACCCAGGGCAACATCAATAATATCAGCAACAATTGCGCTGGCAGTAGGCATCATCCCAGCGCCGCGGCCGTAATAAGTCACCTGACCAACGGCACTGCCAAATATGCTGACGGCATTGAATGGTCCCTCTACACGGGCCAGCGAGTTATCCATGGCAATAAAAGAAGGATGCACACACAGAGAAATCCTGCCTTGCTCATCCTTTTGTCCGATCGCCAGCAATTTGAGACGATAGCCCATTTCGCCGCCGTAGCGTATATCGTCCCTCGAAATTCCTTCAATACCCTCGACATAGATGTCTTCGAGTGCAATTTCGCATCCGAAGGCAATAGAACCTAAAATAGCCAGCTTATGGGCACTATCACCGCCGCTGATATCCAGTGTCGGGTCTGCTTCGGCATAGCCTTTTTCCTGTGCTTGAGCTAAAGCCTCGCTAAAATCTTCATTCTTAAATGTCATATTCGAGAGGATGTAATTGCATGTCCCGTTGACAATGCCATACATCGCGGTGATATTATTCGCCGTCAATCCTGTTCGGATGGCTGAGACAATAGGTATTCCGCCTGCACAACTCGCTTCAAAGGCTATACAGCGGCCGTTCTTGTGAGCGGCTTTGTATAACTCATTACCGTATTCAGCCAGCAGGGCCTTGTTGGCGGTGACCACATCCTTTCCTGCCTCAAGCATCTTTAACTGGACACCCTTTGCGATGTCTGTCCCGCCGATCGTCTCTACACCTATTTGAATAGTATCATCGTTTAATAATCTATTCAGATCATCGGTAAGGACACCATTGGGCAGTTTTACCGGACGTGTAGAGGTCGTGTCTATATCGACAAGACAGGCAAGCTCCAACCGAATACCAGTCCTGACCGCTATCGCATCAGCATTTTCGGTTATAAGCTTTGCAACACCGGTGCCTATAGTGCCGAAACCAACAATCCCAACTTTTACAATCTGTTCAGCCATAAATATATCTTCCTGTCATTCTCACACAAAGCTGTCGTTCCTGTCCTTTTTATCTGAGGCAAATTTGCCATCGCACAAGCAGGGAGCAACAAAAGAATCCGAAATATCCAGTTCCAAGTCTATCAAGAGTACCTTCTCGATAAAATAAAATCGACCAGAATAAGGATTTAATAGGAGTATTGCCACACAGTCAAGTAAAAACCGTCAAATTGAAGTCAATGGCATAATATCGAGAATTAAAATAGTATTGACTTAACCAATCCAAATATGTTAGAATAGATAAGATAATTTGTCGGAATATTATAGTTAATAAATAGTGTAGAAGCAGGACTAACAGAGCTAAACGTTAGCTTTGCGAATCCCAAGGCATGGGAATTGTCCGATAATAAAGGCAGATGCTTATAATTAGATAAGAAATTGAATCGGTAATTTCAGCATCTTTTAATGCTCAATGGCGCGATAACGATAGTTGTAAAGTTTGAAGGAAGATAACGATAAAAACTTCAACGGAAAATAATAGTTCTCTTCAGGTAAAAAGCAAAACGGACAAGGTAAAAAAACCAGTCGAATTGACCGACCGTACTCTTTCGTGCCGCCATGAGCTCAAATATCACATCAGCGAGTCAAAGGCCAAGGCGATCGCAGAGTTTACAAAACCATACTTAGAAGTGGACCGGTACTGTAAATTACAGAGAAGCGGTGACTATCCGATTGTAAGCCTTTATCTGGACTCTGATATTCTGCAACTTTGCCAGGAAAGTATGAGGGGACATAAAAACCGCTTTAAGCTGCGCATCCGCAGTTATACAGATGAGCCGGATTATCCTCGCTTTTTTGAAATCAAACGGCGGATAAATACTATTATTAACAAAAGCAGGGCACGAGTTATGGATCACGACGTACCGACCCTGCTTGCAGGTTTGTCTCTACCACCGCAGAACTATACTGCCGATATAGGCACAATCAACCAGTTCCAGTTGTATATGAAAACTATCGGAGCCAAGCCTATGGTGCTTATCCGGTACATGCGGCAGGCATTCGAAGGAACTTCAGAAAACAGAGTAAGAGTAACCTTTGATCGACAGTTGGCATATTGTGTTACGAACCGGCCCGAAGTCAGACTTGGTGGAATAGGCTGGCAGCGGAATCCCTTTACGTTGGGCGGAGTGATTTTGGAAATCAAGTTTACGAACAGCTATCCTGCCTGGTTGAGCCAAATGGTCAAGTATTTCAACTTGGAGGCGCAATCAATCTCAAAGTTCGCCTCGTCAATAACAGACTCACGTTTATTAGAGTTCTATGTACCCCAGTTAACTTTTTAGTAATTATGGATAGAATGTGGCAAATATTGGAAGGCACTCCCTCATCCGGGGGAATTTTTACACCTGAGGCAATTCTTTTGTCTCTATTGCTGGCCTTTGTTCTCGGACAAGCTCTGGCCTGGGTTTATTACTTCACTCACAGCGGCATGTCTTATTCAAGGTCGTTTGTACAATCGCTGATTATAATCACAGTTGTCGTAGCAATGGTCATGGCTGTCATCGGCACCAGTATCATCACCGCTGTCGGACTAATGGGTGCTTTAGCAATTATACGTTTTCGTAACATCATTAAAGATACGAGGGACATAGCTTTCATTTTTTGCTCACTGGTAGTTGGCATGGCGGCAGGCTCTCAGCGATATGCCGTCGCTATCGTCGGGACGATTATTCTGAGCCTTATCATCATATATCTGTATGTGACAGCTTTCGGATCACATCAGCCACACAACGGCTTCTTACGGTTTACTGTTAGAGGCCATATTGGACCCGAAAGCCCGATTCCCGATATCCTCAGACGCTTCTGCGGCAGTTATACTCTCATATCGGCGCAGGACAGCGGCTTCGGCGTATCCGAAGTCGAATATGCCTACCAGTTGATGATACGAAATGCTGAGCGAAACCAACAAATGTTATCCGAGTTGCAAAAAGTCGAGGGCCTTGAGAACATCAGCCTGACAATGCAGGAAAAGCTGCTGGAGGTTTAGGGTTTATGAAAAGGATAAGCCTTAGAAATTATCCGTTTCGTTTGCGTCTGCACCTCCTTCCTATCCTGGTGTGGTTAGGGGCTGTGGCATGCGTAATCGGACTTTTTTCTCGCCGCGTTCAACGCTTTGAAGTCTTAGGTATGGCAAGGGGACAAATCCGTCAGATTTCGGCCACATGCACGGGGAGGTTGACAAACGTCCGCGTCAATTTGTTCGAGCAGGTTAACGCCGGACAAACAGTAGCTGTCATCGACACTGTCCTTGAAAATGAGCGCGTGTTAGAGGCCGAATTGAAATCACAATTAGATGCTACCTTAGCAGAGATAGAACACCTCACAGCTCAACTGGTCCCCACACAAGAAGTTCTGCTGGCTGATGAGGCTGATCGAGAGATTAATCGCGCCACGGAGATGAGAAGATTCCTCGTTGACGCAGACCAAACAAGGCTTCAGATATATGAATTGAAAGCGCAAATAGCATCTGACAGTGTACTACTGGCCGATCTGGCGGCCGAGGTGAAAATTACCGAGGAGTTGCTTAAAGAAGAAGCGGTCGCACCTTATGAATTGCAGAAAGCGAAGGTACAGTATGACAGCCTGGCTAAGAAGGTGGAAGAAAATCAGCTCATGCTAGAGCAGGCTGAGCAGGATTTGAAAATGGCCAAACAAAGGTTAGACGAATTTTCCAGGCTCCAGCTAACACATCCCTCAGTAGACAGCGCCCTCGATGTAATACGAAAAGAAGCAGCAGTTCAGGAGAGGTTAATGGATGGATTGTTGAAACAGCTTGAGGCGCTTAATTCACGTCGTGCGGTAGAATTGAAGGCGCCGTTCGATGGCATCGTGATCCCGATTCAGTGCCAAGCAAATCAGACAATCTTACGCAGGCCAGGCGAGGATATTATTCGCAGGGCCGGCGAAGTGGTTCGGGCCGGCGACACAATATTGGCGGTTGCAGAACTTAAGCCCAGTGAAATTGTAGTTTACGTCAGCGAAAGCCAGTTAGGGCTGGTACGAGAAAAGACCCCGGTCGAAATCGTCAAGAACAGACCCCTGGAACAGAAAGCACGATGCGAGGTAACGTACGTTGGCCCCACGATGGAACTTATGCCCGAGCAGTTGTGGCGCAATCCGGCTATTCCCCAGTGGGGGCGACCGATCATAATAGAAATTCCCGAAGGCATGGAACTGGTTGCGGGTGAGATGGTAGGGATAAGAACCCTGTAGCTTTGTATAGGATTGGTCTCGTGCCGACCAGCGAATCACAGCTAATCATCAATGACAACAAGAGACAGGTGCAGGACAGATGACTTGTACTAATGGAAATAGAATACTTCCGAATACAATAATACTAAGCCTCGTCGGCCTGTGCTGTCTGTCGGGTTGTACACGTCAGAACTACAAAGCCGAAGCTGATGAGCAAGTCTATCGAATTATCGACCATAAGTGGAAAGACGAGTTTGGAACCAAGGCTAACTACAGAATCAGCGACGTTACTCCATCCCCCAACGACATTCAGATTGAAAAAACAATACCTTCCGGCGGCGTTCTTAGCCTTGCACAGGCGGTTGCGATCGGAACAGCTCATAACCGAGACTATCAGACCCAGAAAGAACTCCTTTATACAACGGCATTGGACCTGAGATTGACACGGCACATATTCGAAACACAGTACTTCGGTGGATTCAGCGGTGGATACAACGCCGACTGGAATGATGAGGTTGTGGGGATTGAGGGGAATTTGGGTTTTAACCGGCTAATGGCGACAGGCACGTTTATAAGTACTAAGATATCAACTGCCTGGCTTGATGTGCTTTCCGGTAATATGGAGGGGGGCATGGCTTCTGTCTTGACTGCAACTGTAACGCAACCATTGCTTCGCGGCGCCGACCGTAAGGTTGTAACCGAAAATCTAACCCAGGCTGAGCGCGACACTTTGTATCAGATACGATTATTTAATCGGTTCCGCAAAACATTTGTTGTTTCTATTATTACACAATACTACCAGGTTTTGGAGCTGTACAAGCGGACCAGAATAGTGGAAGATAACTACAATACTATTACTTGGTTATGTGAGCGCGTTGAAAAATTAACTAATGCCGGTCGCTTACCCTTGTTAGAGCTTGATAGAATGTATCAGGAGAAGTTGAAAGCGAGAGACATATATGTTCAAACAGTAAAAGAGTATGGTACGCTTTTGGATTTGTTTAAGATAACTCTCGGTGTGCCAACCACGACAGAAATCCGGCTGGACGAAAATATCCTGGAAACACTCAAAGCTGCAGGTATGCATTACCCGGATTTCGACGAAGACGAAGCCATAAATACCGCATTGTATCAGCGCCTTGACATTACCAATAGCGCGGATGCCGTAATCGATGCGCAGCGCAAAGTATATGTGGCGGCAGATGCTCTCGGCGCCGACTTAAGTGTTGTCGGTACCACAAACGTCGCCTCACAAAATCAAGGTAACAGGCTGACCATGCAAGCTGCAGATGATTATAACGTGGACTTCGAGCTTGGTTTACCATTTGACCGTGTAGCAGAGCAAAACGTTTATCGCAAAGGACTGATAACCTTAAACCAGCAACAACGAGAGTACGATCTGGCAGCGGATACAATTAAGATGGAAATTCGTCAGGCTTATCGCGACCTGAAGGAGGCGACCGAGCGATACAAGCTTCAATCAGAAGGTCTTAGCCTGGCAAAGAAACGATTTAAAAAGACCTTTTTGCTAATGCAGTATACACGCGCGAGTAGTCGTAGAGTCCTCGATGCTCAAAATGCACTATTTGATGCTCAGAATGAAGCTACTGATGCACTGTTGGATTATGCTATTGCAATGTTGAATTTCTATCGTGACACCGGCGCGCTTCAGGTACTTCCGGACGGAATGTGGAAACTCTGAGAGCCCATTATCCAGTATAGATAGTTCATCTTCCCGCACACCGGCAACATTTCCCTTTTTCACTTTACAGAATATAACAGAACTTCAGGTTTTACTCTTCAGTACCTGGCGATAGGGGGGACGCCCCGGTTATTCGTTAACAAGATGAATTTTAGTGGATTTTCTCGGATTTTTACCTTATTGTGTACCAATTACGGTTTTTTACATTAACAAGGAGCAGTAGCAATAGATGTGTTCTAACAAGGGACTTTATAGACCAGACGAGATTGAAAAGAAGTGGCAGCGGTTCTGGGAAGAATCCAGGATTTTCAGAGCGCAGGACTGCGACGATTCCCGGCCAAAATATTACGTGCTGGACATGTTTCCCTATCCGAGCGGCCAGGGCCTGCACGTCGGCCATCCGGAAGGTTATACCGCGAGCGATATTGTTGCCCGGTATAAACGAATGAAAGGCTTCAACGTCCTGCATCCGTTCGGTTGGGATGCGTTCGGTCTTCCGGCAGAGCAGCACGCAATCAAGACCGGCACCAACCCGAATGACACTACACAAACAAATATAGACAACATGCGCCGTCAGACAAAATCGCTGGGATTCAGTTATGACTGGCAGCGGGAAATTGCCACGATCGATCCAAAGTACTACAAATGGACACAGTGGATATTTCTGAAACTCTTCAACAGTTACTTTGACGAAACCGAGCAGAAAGCCAGGCCCATTGAGCATCTCCCCATCCCGGAAGGCCTGAACGAACAGGACAGACAGAGATTCATTGATGAGAACCGCCTGGCTTACGAAGCGGAGGTTGCCGTCAACTGGTGTCCGGAACTCGGAACGGTATTGGCCAATGAGGAAGTGATAGGGGGGCTGAGCGAGCGTGGCGGACACCCCGTCATGCGAAAGCCGATGCGCCAGTGGATGCTGCGGATTACAAAATACGCCGAAAGGCTCCTGGACGATCTGGTTGAGGTTGACTGGACGGAATCGATAAAAAAATTGCAGACGGATTGGATCGGCAAGAGCATTGGCGCCGATGTCGATTTCAAGGTCGACGGTTTCGACGAAAGCATTCGCGTATTCACGACACGCCCCGATACATTATTCGGCGCGACGTACATGGTCATGGCTCCCGAGCATCCAATGGTAGATAAGATTGCAAGCGAAGAAAGAAAGGACGCCGTTCAGAAATATCGAGAAGTGGCCGCGATGAAAAGCGATCTGGATCGTACGGATCTGGCCAAAGATAAAACGGGCGAATCCATCGGCGCTTACGCTATCAATCCCGTGAACAACGAAAAGATTCCGATATGGATCAGCGATTATGTTTTGATCAGCTATGGGACCGGTGCGATTATGGCCGTGCCGGCTCACGATGAGCGCGACTTCGAGTTTGCGACGAAATTCGATCTGCCTATCATCCCGGTTGTTAAGCCGCCGGACAGCGAACAGGCCGAGTTGGTCGCCCAGGGCAAGCTGTGCTTCGCCGGCGACGGCAGGGCGATTAACAGCGGGCGGTTCGACGGCTTGAGCACGCCTGAATTCAAAGAGCAGATTTCAAACTGGCTCGAAGAGCAGAAGCTGGGCAATAAATCCGTTAACTACAAACTGCGCGACTGGCTCTTCAGCAGGCAGCGATACTGGGGCGAGCCGTTTCCGATTCTGCATACCCAAAACGGTCAAGTCATCGCACTTTCGGAACAGGATTTGCCGCTGGAACTGCCGGTGGTCGAAAACTATAAACCAACGGGGACAGGTGAACCGCCTTTAGCCAATGTCGTTGATTGGGTGAATGTGACGCTGGCCGACGGCACTAAGGCAAAACGTGAAACAAATACAATGCCTCAATGGGCGGGCAGTTGCTGGTATTACCTGAGGTACCTTGATCCTGAAAATGATCAGCAGGGCTGGGACCCGGAAAAGGAGAAATACTGGATGCCTGTCGATTTGTATATCGGCGGGGCTGAGCACGCCGTACTGCACCTGCTGTATTCGCGATTCTGGCACAAGCTTCTATACGACCTTGGCTACGTCAGCACGAAAGAGCCGTTTAAGAAGCTAATCAATCAGGGAATGATTTTGGGCGAAGACGGCCAGAAGATGAGCAAGTCCCGCGGCAACGTCGTAAATCCCGACAAGGTCATCAACGATTACGGGGCCGATTCTACCCGGCTATATGAAATGTTCATGGGGCCTCTTGAGGCCATCAAGCCCTGGAGCATGCAGGGGGTCGAAGGCGTCCACCGGTTCCTGCAGAAGCTCTGGCGAGCGGTTATCGACAGAGACACTGGCGAGATGGATAAGGCCGTACAACAAACCCAGGCGGATGAGGCGACACTCCGATTGCTGAACCAGACAATTAAAAAAGTCGGTGACGATATAGAGAGTTTCGGCTTTAACACGGCCATCAGTGCGATGATGATTCTCGTGAATCACCTCAGCAGGCTAACGGTCAGGTCTAAAGCCGTTGTTGAGAAGCTCGTTCTGATTCTTGCCCCGTTCGCGCCTCATATTGCCGAAGAGCTATGGCAGAGGCTGGGCCATACCGAGAGCCTCGTTTATGAGCCATGGCCCGAATACGACAAGGAGATTATCAAAGAAAAGGAAATCGAACTTGCGGTGCAGGTCAAGGGCAAGATAAAGGACAGGATCGTCGTATCTGCCGACGCGGATGAGGAGCAGATAAGACAGAAGGCATTAAGCTGTGAGAAAGTCATTGCCGCATTGGCCGGCAAAGAACCCAGGAAGATTATCGTTATAAAATCCCGATTGGTGAATATAGTCACATAAATCGGATATGATAACTTCGTTTAGCGAGAAAGGAGATATGTGTATGCGCTTGTTTAATTTGCTTAAAGTTGAGCGAATTCCGGCTTATACAGCAATAGCGTCAGTACTCATATTATGCTCTCCTGTAATTTCCTTCTGCGCTGAAACCGACACGCTTGCAAAGTCAAGTCCGGCAGATATTGCCCTGCGTGCCGCAGCCGACGGCAAGATTGCCTATAAGTTGACAACACCGGACGAATTGAAGGCTCTGCTTGGACCCGCCGAAAACGAAGCTGTCAGAAACGATGGCGGCATGGAAATCCTCGATGTGCGCTATTCTAACGTGAAGGCAAGATTCGGCAGGATGAGAGACTTCTCAGCTCCATTTACACTGCTCTGGATAAATGCCGAAGGTAAGTGGATTGATATTGGCAAGGACAGACAGATCGTCCTGCGGAACGATGGAGACCTCAATCGATTCGATTCTTTTTGGGGATTAGCCAATGTGTCATTGGCTCATGTCGATTTAAGAAGACATATTGAGCTGCTTAAGAAGATGCCGTTCGACAGTCGAACCGTCTGGCCGGAATCTGATAAATTACCAAAAGGCTTCGATCCGGCCGCTCTGCTCGAAGAAGGTAAGAATCCGGGACTTGGTGTTAGGAGCCTTCACGAACAGGGAATCGACGGCAGGGGAGTCACAATTGCCATCATCGATCAACCATTATTAAGGGACCACATGGAATATGCTGATCGGCTCACAGAGTATGAACCGGTTGGTCTTTTAACGGCTATGGCCTCTCCAAAGATGCATGGTCCACCCGTGTGCAGCATAGCAGTCGGCAAAACATGCGGCGTTGCGCCAAAGGCTTCACTTCGTTACTTTGCCGTGCAGATGTGGGTACCGGACAATAAACCGTACTGTTACGTCATTGACAAGCTCATCGATTTTAACAAAGATAAGGATATTTCGCAGCAGATTCGAGTCGTGAGTATCTCTACCGGGATGTTCCGTCAGCAGGCCAACTTCGATCTCTGGCAGGAGACCCTCGTTAGGGCTGAGAAGAATGGTGTCCTGGTGGTGACCTGTCATTCGGCCTTCCTGCAATACGGAACGCTCGAACGCATTCCCGGTCAGGATCCAGATAAGGCATCGAGCTACCGCCGGGGAAGATACGGCCGAAGGGAAAACGTTCTGCACATCCCCGCCGGCAATAGAACCATCGCCAGCCACCATGGGCCGGATGTCTATACATTTGATCGCACGGGTGGCATGAGCTGGGCGGCGCCTTACCTGGCGGGACTGGCTGCCTTGGCGTACCAGGTTAAGCCCCAGATCGATCCGAAGACCATCGTGGATCTGTGGCTCAAAACCGCTACCCAAAGCGACGCCGGACCGATGATTGTCAATCCGGTCGGTTTCATTGAAGCCGTTCGGAAAACTGAGATGAAGTAATGGATAGAATGAATGTACGTCGAAATCGAATTAAAGCTCAAGGTTGGCTCACTGCCGGAAGTAGAGCAGAAGCTTTCTGAACTTGGTGCGGAGTTTCTGGCAGAGCAGTTACAGACGGATTATCTTTTTGATGAAGCAAACGCTGCGCTGACCACAACCGACCGATGCCTTCGACTACGCAGGCAGTCAGTCGCCGGCAGCGAAAGATTTTTTTTGACTTACAAAGACGCCAAAGAAAAAAGCAATTTCAAAAAGAGACAAGAGATCGAGACTGAAATCATAGAAGCGGAATCCACAAAAAAACTGCTCTCTGCATTGGGCTATGAAAAGGTCATGATCGTTGAGAAAAAGCGTAACCTTTGGCAGTTTGGCGGATGCTCCGTTGCTTTGGACCAGTTGCCGTTATTGGGCGCTTTTGTAGAGATAGAAGGGCCGGATGATGAAACAATCACCGATGTACAACAGAGACTGGGGTTTGCAGACTTACCGCACATCGCAAAGAGTTACGCCCAGTTGATAAAGGAAGAACACGACCGAAGTAACGCTTAGTTTAGAGCACGTGAATGGAATCGCGCGATAAAAGATACGAAATATGAAACCGGACGATGGCTACATTACATATATCCTAAATCCCAAAGCCGGCGCCACCAGTAGCAAGCGAACGGGACGCCAGTTCGAGCAATACCTAATTAAAAAGGGATTCAAGGTTAAAACCTGTTTGACCAGGTCTCTTGACCATGCGTGTGAATTGGCTACCAATTCAGCAGTCGATTACGACTGTGCGATGGTAGTCGGTATAGGCGGGGACGGTACGCTTAGAGAGATCGCTCACGGCCTCGAAGGCAGCAACAAGCCGTTGCTGATTATACCTCACGGGACGGAAAATCTGCTTGCTAACGAACTGGGCTTTGATGAAAAACTGAAAACCATCATACGAACGTTCGAAGCCGGATACGTTCGGCCTCTGGATTTGGGAAATGCAAACGGCAAGTGCTTTACTTCTATTGCCGGCTTCGGATTCGACGGCGAAGTCGTAAAACGGGTCAGCGAACAGCGAGCCGGACATATCGATCACTTCGATTACCTCTGGCCGATCTGGAGAACATTCTGGGAATACAAATTCGAGACAATGAAAGTAGAAGTTGATGGAGAAGAGATTTTCGATGGCCCCGGCCTGGTCTTCGTCGGTAATATTTCGAGATATGCCGTGGGTCTGCAGATACTGCACTATGCCGATTTTTCTGATGGCTTATTAGATGTATGTATTTACAAATGTGCCTCTCATCTTCGCCTGGCCAAGCACTCACTGATGACGATTCTGAAACACCATGCCAATAGGCGCGATGTCATCTATCGCCAGGGCAAAAATATTTCAGTAAGTTCCAGCAGTACTCGTATCAGAACTGAAATAGACGGCGACCCCGGCCCGGTCCTGCCGGTGCAGATCAATGTAATAAAGCACGCAGTTAATTGCATCGTACCAGAAGGTGCTAAACCTGCGGGTATAAGAACAAGAATTATCAGGGCAATAGGATAAGAAAGCAAATTGTGTCTTATTCTTCAAGATTGCCAATCGAATAGAATAGACACTCTGATTTTGGATTGAAGGAAATAATCGGATGAATTTCAGAATCGGTGAAGTTGAGATCGGCCTGGATGTACCTTTATTCCTAATGGCTGGTCCCTGCGTAATCGAAAGCAAAACCTCCTGTATCAACATTGCAAACAGGCTTCGAGAGATAAGCCAGAGAACCAACGTGGGAATAATCTTCAAAGCCAGTTTCGACAAAGCTAATCGCTCCAGCTTAAGCAGCTTTCGCGGACCGGGACTTCAGAAGGGACTGGAAATTCTTTCTGAGGTGCGCCGCCTAACTAATCTTCCCGTTATGACCGATGTGCACGAGCCGGCTCAGGCTGCTTTGGTTGGCGAGATCGTCGATTGTCTTCAGATTCCTGCTTTCTTGTGCAGGCAGACCGATTTGCTTTGTGCCTGTGCACGAACAGGCAAGCCTGTCAATGTCAAGAAGGGCCAGTTTCTCTCACCTGGTGAGATGAAAAACGTGGTCGAGAAAATTCGTGCCTGCAAGAATAAAAAAATAATGCTTACCGAACGTGGCACGTTTTTCGGCTATAATCGTCTTGTCAATGATATGACGGCAATTGATAGCATGAAAAAGCTGGGCTGTCCCGTCATCTTCGATGCTACACACAGCACTCAGCAACCAGGGGGACTCGGCAATGCAAGTGCAGGCCGACGTGAAATGGCCCCGATACTTGCCAAAGCAGCAATTGCCGCCGGTGCCAACGGCCTTTTTATTGAAGTCCATACCGAACCGGAAAAGGCAAAATCGGATGCCGCCTGCATTATGCCGATAAACTGGCTCGAAGAATTGCTGACGGTATGCAAGCAAATATTTGAAATTGTAAATGGATAGAAAATTGACTGACAAAAAAAAATATTTGTATGGGCCGGTGCCCTCACGGAGGCTGGGGCTAAGCTGCGGTATTGATATCGCACCTTTGAAAGTCTGCACGCTGGATTGTATTTATTGTCAGCTTGGTAAAACTGTCGAGACAACAATCGAACGGAAAGAGTATATACATGTCGAACCGGTTCTGGCCGAACTAAAAGAGGCATTGGCGGAAGGCATGGAAGCCGACTATATCACGATCGCAGGTTCCGGTGAGCCGACACTTAATTCGCGGCTTGGCGAACTGATAGACGGCATAAAGAAGCTTACCAATATTCCTATCGCTATATTGACCAACGGCACGCTCCTAAACAGAAAGGATGTGCGGGCTGATTGCGCAAAAGCTGATGTCGTAATGCCTTCATTGGATGCTGGTGATGAACAGACCTTCCAAAGAATCAATCGCCCAAACAGTGTTATTAGCATTGAAAAGCTGATTTCGGGATTGTGCGCATTTAGAAAAGAATATTCCGGCCGGATATGGCTGGAGGTATTTTTCGTCGAAGGGATCAATACAGACGCTGAGCAAATTGCCAAAATCAAAAAGGCAATCGAGCTGATCAATCCCGACAAGGTCCATTTAAATACAGCCGTGCGACCTACGGCCGATCCAAATATCGCAAGAATAAGCGTCGAGAAACTGCAAGAGATAGCCGGTCGGCTTGGGCCTAAGTGCGAAGTCGTGGCTGATTTTTCTCCGGCCATCAGCAGCATACTCAATGAAAGTAAATCCGAAAATATGTTAAAACCTCATTCTGTGTTAAACCGCAACGCAGAAGCCCTGTTATCAATGCTAAAACGCAGGCCTTGTTCACTAAATGATATATGTTCAAGCCTTGGCATCAACCGTAATGAAGCAATAAAATATATCAGTGACCTTCAGCATCGGGGGATTATTCAGTCTGAGAATAAAGAAGGAACTGTGTTTTTCAAAACTTTGTCCTGAGTAAAATGTCAAGCTCAGAACGACTACACCGTGACAAATTTTCTCTAATTTTATCCTCAATCTCCCCATATTCGCATTCTATTTGTAAAGCCTGAAGTCTTATTGGCCGATAAAAGCCTTGTGGCGTTTTTCAAAGTGTCGGTTTTATCACGCTCGCTAAAAAATTGAAATTTGATCTTTAGTAAGCTGTATTTAGACCGATAAGTAATATAGGTGGTTACAGAATGAAGTAATCGGCAAAGCAATAATCGTTAGTACATTTGTTGGTCGTAATGAAAAGAATGAAACGACAACTGGTTTTGAGCAAAGGCGCCGAGAAGTTTATTTTCCGTTACGAGAACGGCAGGGAAGATGAGCTTCTCGATATACTGATTGAGCAGGCAAAAGATAAACGCACAGATTTCGATTGGTTCGATGCAGCCGTACTGAGCTTCAAATTGACTCAGTCACTTATCGGCCAGGCCGACGAACTATTAAGTGATAAAACAACCGCCCAGATTCAAAAAAACGAATGCAATTAAAACTGTTTTATAGCAGGTTAAAAGAAACTCCGAGACAACTAAAATAAAAGATAGGTAGATTATGGAAGAAAGTACAATTATCCACAAGTTTTTAGATTACTTGAAATATGAAAGGCGCTTCTCCGAACATACAGCCAAGTGTTATGGCGCCGATCTAACG
>Ga0265594_1000794_pt1 | contig 25604 bp, 28 predicted proteins | sample saktaG_11_FD_190147 | JGI IMG/M metagenome (GOLD analysis project Ga0265594, IMG submission 190147) | Saline water microbial communities from Sakinaw Lake, British Columbia, Canada - sak_2011_5_24_80m | ecosystem: Environmental > Aquatic > Non-marine Saline and Alkaline > Saline ... | reverse complement strand
TCCCCGCTTATTGAGCTTAACCAGCCCTTTTACCAACCCGGAGTGAGGCACCAGCCCAACTTCAATCAAAACTCCGGTAACTTTAAGCTGTTTACTATTACCACTCTTCAGGTCTTTTATCTGTATCCCGTTAACCAATTTTTCCCCTTCAATCTTCTCTGTTTGGTATTCAGTATATATGGTAAGGTTTTTAGCAGCTGATAGCTTATCAACAAGAATAGCATCACCGGTTAACGGGGTTAGTGACACCAGGTCTACATGCTCAGCAATTTTCACCATATCCAGTGCTGCCTCAAGGGCTGAGTTGCCTCCACCCACTACGGCTACTCTTTGTCCCGAGAAAACAGGGCCATCGCAGATAGCACAATAGGTTACCCCTTTACCGGTAAACTCGGTCTCGCCAGGTACACCTAGCTTACGGGGGCTCTTGCCGGCAGCATAAATTACTGTTTTAGCTTGATATTTCTCCCCTGATTCAGATTGAGCCTCAAAACCATCCTTAATCTTCTTCAGTTGAGATACTTTAGATCCAATTTTCTGGTCTATGGGGAACTGCTTTACCTGCTCCTGGAATTTATCCATAAGTTCCGGCCCCTCAATAAACTGGTAGCCCATATAGTTCTCAACGCCCCAGGTATTGTTTACCTGCCCACCAATATCAACGCTAATCAGTAATGTTTTGAGCTGCTTACGCGCTGCATAGACACTAGCAGTTAGTCCAGCCGGGCCACCACCAATTATCATCAAATCATACATGGCTTTCCCCACCATAAAATAACTTTAGCCAAACTACTTTGCGAGCATTTTATCCAGAAGGTCTTGGTTAAAACCCACGATAACTTCATTATCAATAGTTATAACAGGCACGCCCATCTGCCCGGATTTCTCTATCATCTCGTTAGCTTTTTCCCTATCCTGAGCCACATTGATATCAGTGTAGGTAACCCCTTTACGGGAAAGATAATCTTTAGCCCTCTTACAATAAGGACAGGTGGGAGTGGAATATACAACTACTTTTTTATCCGCCATTTACTACCTCCAAAACAAATTGAAGACGAGAACTCAGTCTTCTGGGTGAATGTGTTCCCCCACTACCGGGTTGCCACACACGGGACAGCTAGCTACCAACCGTGTTTGGCAGCTCGGGCATAAACCAGGGGCTTTGGCTTCATACCCACAGTTCGGACAGACATACTTAATATTTTGCATATTACCCCCCCCCGAAGCATTTAGTAGCGAGATTTTATGCTGGTGTATAGAAGTTGTCAAGAATTGAACTGCACCCCTATGACTGGACAGGTAAGGTTAGGAGAATCTGGCGGGGTATCCCATTGTTCTCCTGACTAAGCACTAATTTCTCGAAGTCATTCGGTGAGCGGTAGCCAAGCGCCGAGTGAGGCTTTGGAAAACTTAAAAAACTCCTCGCTGTTTGTAAAGGTTCTGGGTTCGTATCCTAAAGCAAAGTAGCCTTTTTTAATAGCCTCATTTTTAGCTTAAGGTTTAACCCTCACCCCCTGTATCCCCCTCTCCCTCAGGGAGAGGGGGAAAGGATATATAAAAGAGGGCTACCGCCCTCTTAAACTCCCGTTAAAGTTATTGCCTTGTTCAATTCTTCAATCAACTTTATGTGTGTGTCAGAATTAAATGGCGAAGAAATAACATACTTTTTCTCATCCAAAGGAGCTCCAGGTCGTGGAGCAATAGTTAATTGTTTAGGGTTCATGCTGATTTTGTTATTTATGAGAGCTTCATCCTTTACCCGATAAGATATTTCAGTAATTGCAGCTAGAGGTCTTATTGAACCTTCTGCTGCATCATTCGTAGCTTCTTTATTTACTTTCTTGTTAAGAAACTCCACAAAAGAGCGGTTGAACAACTCTTCAAAAGTGAAGTCTAATGTCGCTACACACCGAGTTGTTTCGGCAAGGAGTAGGGGCGATTGAAGGCTACCCAAGTCGATATTTGTTAGGGCAGCCAATGACGACATAAAAAGTTCGTAGACTTTGTTTCCCGCCTTTGACGTTCCTGCCACTTCTATTATGATTCGTCTTGGTTCGACCTCCACCTTATTGATAACAACAAGTTCGTTATCCTCCTTGAGTTCACCTTTACGGAAGACGATAACGTCTTTACCATCAATAGATGGAAGCACTCCAACCTCATTTACGGATAGAGTATCCCTAATCTTTTCAACACAGGATTTGGTATTTATTAAACCCAAGGGAATAATATCCACAGGAAATATCCTGATTTGATTTACTACTAAATCTACGATATTCTTCAACATCATTCTCTCCTTGATTTACTTCTGCTCGGTTTTTACCTTGTCTTCTTCACCGACTTTTTTAGCACTGTAGATCACTCGCTGCTGTCCCGGATATTGAAAGGGGTGTTGGTATTGCCACAAGTCTTCAAAAGGAGAGCGTGTAGTTACAACACCGGATGCGATTGCTCCTATAGCGGTAGCCGCATTTATGTCTTCTGAGATTAATCCTGTATCAAATACAATATATTGCTCCCGTTCTTGAGGTTGCCCCATTACACGAATCGATTTTGAGAACGGTGTTCTTACACCCTCTTCTTCAAGAACATGGTCAATTTTCTGCAATAGGTTATCTACTTTATCTTCAACACGATTAAGAACACTTAAACGGCCCACTTCTTTGGCAAGCATTGTGACAATTAACTGATTCAAACTTTGTTGCTCAGCCTCAGCTATAAGGGCTAAAGATCGATGAAGTGAACGAGACATACGAACAAGCATCCTCCCGCTGTATCTATCTCTCTCTACAGGAGTAGGCACTTCTTCCCTAGATTTAAGGCTGTCTAATATCCAGTCTTTCTTTGCCTCTTCAACACTATTCACAGCCTCTTCTACACTTGAACCGTGTGATTTACATCCAGGGAGCTCTGGAACTTCCGCTATCCAATACTTCTCACCCTCTTCGTCTACCTCATGCAGCAAAATTGAATAGGGTAAACCCATATAATATTCAATTCCCTTTTGTTCCTTTGCTCTCCTTTTCATTTTTACCCCCTTCTTATTTCAAGCAAAATGTCTCAATGGCTTCTACTACATCCTGAACATACCATCTTTTTACTCTATTTCCCTCTCTCTTGATAGTATTCTTTGTTCCATCCGGTAGTTTTTGAACATAATGACTACCTCCAGGCTCGAGAGGCAAGCCATATGCCGCCGCTAGGTTTTCCAATTCCTGGAATGATATATTCTGAGGGCTCTCTTTGGCTTTTGCCAGCAGTTTCTCTCGTCTAGCCATCCCTTTGATTTACCCCCTGAAAACATTTGCCCCTCTCTATCTGGCGAAGTGATATCATATATAGTATCATTATTATCCATATTTGTCAATACCCAACCAGTATAAAAAATGTAAAGATTCAGAAATCTAAAAGTTCCGTACGCTATACGACTTGTTGATGGTTAACAAAAAGAAACACGCATCCGCTATAACACCGGTATCAACACTTTCTTCCCAAAGAAAAGTTCGGAATGCTTCCAACATGCTCTACCAATAAAATTGAGAAAAACTGTTAAAATATCTCCAAAGTAAACAACGAGGCGTTAAGAGGGGCTTAAGCCCCTCTTTTAAATTTCCTCCCCCTTCCCCTTAACAAGGGGAAGGGGGACACAGGGGGATGGGGTTATACTGGTAAAAACTGGAGAATGGGGTTAAAATAGTCCCAAACTGACAAGGAAGAAGCATGAAGACAGCCATAATTGGTGGCTCAGGGAAAATGGGGCGCTGGTTTGCCAGCTTTCTGCTGAAGGAGGGCAAAGAGGTAGTAATAACCGGCAGAGACGAGAGGAAGTTGCAGGAAGCCAGGCAGCAACTGGGTGTTGAGGTCGCCACTAATGCGGAAGCAGTTAAAAGCGCTGACGCCATTTTACTATCCGTGCCAATAGACAATTTTGAAGCGGTTGTGGAGCAGATTTGCCCCTATATACGTCCTGAGCAGGTCATTATAGACATTACATCTATCAAGATGCTTCCGGTAGAAATAATGCATAAGCATATAAAAACTGGTTTGGTGCTGGGTACACACCCGGTGTTTGGTCCCGGTGCCAGAAGTATCGCCAATCACAACTTTGTGCTGACACCTACCAGTGATGGGGAGAGAACTCTGGCTCAAAAAGTCAGGGAGTATCTGGAAGCTAGAGGAGCTAAAGTCACCCTAATGACTCCCCGTGAGCATGATGAAATGATGGCGGTCATTCTTGGGCTGTCTCATTTCATCGCTATAGTTTCCGCCGATACCCTGCTAAGCCTTGATAAGTTAGACCGGATGAAAGCAGTCGGCGGGATTACCTACAAGGTGTTACTAACGCTGGTAGAAAGTGTTATTTCAGAGGATGCCGAGCTTTATGCCTCCTTACAAATGAATCTACCCAAAATGACTGAAATTGAAGAGCTGTTCCAGAGGATGGGGAAGACGTGGGGAGATTTAGTAAGGAATAGGGACAGGGATAAATTTATAGACAGAATGAACGCCTTGAGAAGCAGGCTTAAGGAAGGTAGCCCCGATTTTGGCAAAGCCTATGAAAATATGTATAAGCTCGTTGAGGGGCTTTAAGGCTGGTTAATAGAGGTGGGATATGTCAGCCACAACTATTCCTACCCGAACCGGTATCGCTAATCTGCCGCTCCACTATGGTAAGGTTCCGCCCTGGCTTTTTGACCGCATGGTCAAGCTGGCTCGCCAAATCACCATTGCCATAGTAGCTGACTTTGGCGCTGAAGAGATGCTGAGGCGGCTGTCGCATCCCTACTGGTTTCAGGCTTTTGGTTGTATTCTGGGCTATGACTGGCACTCCAGCGGTGTTACCACTACCCTTTGCGGTGCCCTTAAGGAGGGGCTCAAGGGGCTGGAGACAGACCTGGGCTTATTCGTAGCCGGCGGCAAGGGCAGAGCCTCACGGCAAACCCCGTCAGAAATAGAAAACTGGGGAAACCTGATTTCACTAGACGCACTGCCACTGGTATATGCCAGCCGAATGTCAGCCAAGGTAGATAGCTCCGCCATTCAGGATGGCTACCAGCTTTACCACCACGCCTTTCTGTTTACCAGCCGTGGCTCGTGGGCAGTCATTCAGCAGGGAATGAATGAGGCTGCTCGCTATGCCCGTCGCTACCACTGGCTGGGGGAAAAGGTAACCGACTTTGTCAATGAGCCCCATTCTGCCATCCTGTCTGAGGCAAAGGGACAGGCACTAAACCTGGTAGCTGGTGAGTCTGACCCCGCCCGAACCACTATTGCCGACATCGTCACTAATGAAAAGCCCCAGAATATCCTGGCTGAGCTAAAAAGAATAAAGACTCTTGACCTGCCGCCACGCCACTACCTGACTGTTCAGGACCTCCACCCTGAGAGCCTGAGCAAAATTCTGCTGAGCACCTATGACCGCCAGCCGCAGGGCTTTGAGCAATTACTGGGGCTACGAGGTGTTGGCCCCAAGACTATCCGTGCCCTGAGCCTTATTTCTGAGCTGGTCTATGGGGTAGCCCCCAGCTACCGCGACCCTGTCCGCTACAGCTTCGCCCATGGCGGCAAGGACGGCATCCCCTACCCCGTTGACCGAAAAACCTACGACCAGTCCATTGAACTCTTAAGCAAGGCCATAAACAAGACCAAACTTGGCATCAGGGAAAAGAACGAGGCACTAAATAGGTTAAACAGGGTGAGGATGAGATAATAAGCATAGTTTGGATTCTGCTCAAGGGAAGGGAATATTTCTCCCCCCTGAAAAGTGAGGAGGCTTATTATGATGAAGGCATGTGAAGGACAGATGGGTCGAGTTTTCATTATGCGGCTCGAGGATGGCGATGTGGTGCCCGGTTGTGTTGAGCGTTTCGCCGAGGAGAATGGAGTATCTGTCGGGCAGGTTATCCTGGTGGGTGGAATTGGGAGCGGCGAGGTCGTTGTTGGTCCGCGGCGCTCGGAGGAAATGCCACCGCAGCCAATGCTTCTGCCCGTTGACGGTGCACACGAGGTGCTGGGGGTAGGTGTGCTTGCCCCTGATGAAGACGGGAAGCCGATTCTGCATATCCACGCCGCGCTCGGACGGTCAGGGCAAACTATGAGTGGATGTCTGCGACATGGCGTTACCACTTGGCTGGTGGCGGAGGTTATCCTCTACGAAATCCTCGGCGTGAACGTGGCGCGTGTCAAGGACGAAGAAAGTGGCTTTGTGCTCCTGGAGCCTGAGGGGTAGTCCAGTCCATTGAACTGCTAGGCAAAGCCATAAACAAAACTAAACTCGGCTTAAAAGAAAAGAATGAGGCGGTGGGGAGATTGAATAAATTGGGGAGACTATAGTATGAATCTTGGTTGGGGAATTGGTGGTGATTTTGTATCTGCGTCAAGCTAAAATTACCCGAACTTTCAACTCAGGAAAGCAATTTGGAGGTAGCATATGAAGGAACAAAGTGGAAGCTTTATAGTGCCGTTGCTAGCTAGGCTATTCAACGCCATGAAGTATGTCTCTATCTTAGAATTAGTGAGGTGCATATTTGGTGTGTGGAGGAGCTATCGTGCTGTTGAGAGATTTGTCTTATGCTGGCTAGGTGTGGAGCTACTATTCCTCGGATTACTTTTCGGCTTCCCGGCTATCAGCAATAGGCTGATATTTTTCATTCCCGTCATATTATTACTAATCCTCAGACTGCTAGACCTACTACAAGTGTCCTTTAATGTGCTTCTCTTCGACCGGATTCGAGCTGGTCGAGATTATAAAATAGCCTCACCTACTAGACTACTTGTGTTGAACATCATTAATTACATGGAATTAGCCGTTATTTTTGGGGTCATAGGTTTTCTCGTTCGTAACAGCTTCCATCCCGAATTCCAATCGGTGTGGCACAGCCTTTATTATAGCATCAGTGTGGTCACGACATTGGGTCTGAGTGTTGAACTTGTTGCTTGGCAGAGTCGTGTTATGTTCCTCTCAGAGATTACTCTTGGCCTTGTGTTCATTCTGTTGATCATTGGACGCGCAATTTCGTTACTGCCGCCTGTAAAGACTATCGATGAATTTTAATCTGTTTATGGTAGCCCCCACCAACCCCACCCAGAATTATAGCTAGCTGGGGGATTCAGGGTGTAATCCAAACTTTGTGCTATAATAGGCTTGAAACCCTTGGGGGGAGGTTGATGGGCTGGTAAAAATAGGAACCTGCTTTGACAGTGAATTTTGGTGCGCCTGAGGAATCGGCGAGGACATATTCACCCAGGCTAAAACTCTGGATGAGCTCCACCAGAATATTAAGGAGGCAGTAGCTGTTCATTACGGTGACACGGATGAGCCTATTACCATGATTTACCCTCGCTTCTGCTAAACACTAGACATCCCCCACTCGCCCCACCCAAAATTAGAGTAGCATCATAGAAGAAACCCTTGGGGACTCAGGGCAGGCTGACAAGGGAATAGTGACAGCCAGAATACAGAGCTTACTTCACGCCGCCATTTTACAAACTGTTCTTTAATCCCTTATAATTGGTATTAAAAAAATTTGAAAGGGGGTTTTGTTTTGTCAGAGGAAGTTAAATGGGGGCATCCGGGGGCATTGGGACTTGCCGGCTTTGGCTTTAATACCATTCTGTTGCAGATACATAACATTGGTTTGATAGGTAACGTAGAACCTCTACTTTGGGGGTTCTTCTGGGGAGGTCTCGCCCAGGTCATAGCTGGAATAATGGATGGGCGTCGGGGCGATACATTTGGATTGACTGCCTTTACCTCGTATGGCTTGTTCTGGATAGGCTTGAGCTTCATGTTTCTTGCCGAGTGGCTTGGTCTGGTTACACTATCAGGTGCCGGCCTCGCCTGGTCATGTATCCTTTGGGGTATCTTTACCGCCTATATGACTATTGGTACATTCAAGATTTCTAGGATTCATGTGCTTATCTTTGCTAGTCTAACCATATTGTTCTGGTTGCTTGCTGCTCATTTCTTTGGTGCTCTTTCGGCTAAGGTGGCTGGAATTGAGGGAATTATATGTGGTTCCCTTGCAGTATATGCTTCAGCAGCAATCGTGCTGCAGGATAAGTTTGGCAGGTGGGTGCTCCCCATTGGTCTCGTTTCCAAGTAGGTAGCCCCCCCTTAAGGCTCTAACTATGAAGTAACACTGCTTCTGCTAAATAGCAGATGCCACCCTGCTATCCCGCCTAAAATTATAGCCAGCCCGGCGGTTATACCAGCACAGAATTTAGCGGCATCATAGAAAAAGTCTGGTGTAAAAAGAAGAAGCATATAGCCCTCGGCTGACCAGAACTCGTTGCTGAAGAAGACCAAGTGAAAATCATAAAATAGCTGGTCAAAACCGAGTAATATGCCTGACCCCAGAGCCAGCATCAGGATTAGGGTAATACTACTGCCCCCAACCACCCCCCAAGCCAGCCGGTGCCAATATCTTCTCCTCTGCCAGAAGAGACTAACCCCTGCATAAGCCAGGGCATAAATCAGCGTCCCCAATAAGAGCCAATAGTCCAGCCAAATCAGCCCCTTGACATCCCTGAAGTGAATAACCTCCTCGGCAGTAAACAGCTCAAACGGCTTGCCATCCTTCACTGCAGTAAGAGTAATATATTCCTCATCCGAGTTGAAATAGCTAATTAGCTCACTGGCTATTTCCTTAAGGTCAAACTCAGCCAACTGGGGGGTCTGGTTGACACTATATTTATAGAAGCCATAGTTATACAGCCAGTGGCTATTTAGTGCCCAGCCTAGGCTGGCTGTCAGCAGCAGGACAGGCAGACAGAGTATAAATAGCCATTTAGCCGCAATTGCAAGAGTCCTCAATTTCTTATCTCCGCCAACATTTTACACTGTCAAGGCTAGAAAGCATAATATTAACCTACCTCCCCCCCCTTTTTATAACCACAAAATTATAGATAGCATATTGGGGGTAGTTTGAAGGGGCGTTAGCCCCTTCAAAAAATAATCATCCCCCCTTCCCTGATTAAGGGAAGGGAGCCAGGGGGATAGGTCACCAAAAAATCCCTTCACTCTCCTCAAAAATACCCCAAAAAGCTAACCCTATGCTATAATTAGTCAAACGCTGAGCCAGGAAGAATTATGTTCAGTCACCTCCATATTCATACCGAGTATAGCTTACTTGATGGCATGTGCCGCATTCCCCAACTGGTTGAACGAGCCAAAGGGCTGGGGATGGATAGCCTGGCTATAACCGACCACGGTGTTATGTATGGCGTTATTCAGTTCTATCTGGCAGCCAGGGAGGCAGGTATAAAGCCCATCATCGGCTGCGAGGTATATGTCGCCCCCAATAGCCGTTTCAGCCGCGATGCCAGTGACAAAAAAAACTATCACCTTGTTCTGCTGGCTAGGAATAAGACCGGATACCACAATTTAATCCAGCTTACCACCAAAGCACACCTTGAGGGTTTCTACTACAAGCCGAGAGTGGATAAGGAGCTTCTACAGCAATATCATCAGGGTCTTATTGCCCTTTCTGCCTGTGTCGGTGGTGAAGTCCCCCGGCTCGTTTTAGACGGACGCCTTGAGGAGGCAAAACAGGCCGCCTTGTGGTATAAGCAAACATTTGGCGATTTCTACCTGGAAATACAGAGACACCCCATCCCTGAGTTGGAGCAAATAAACCAGGGTCTTATCTCTATGAGCACTGAGTTGGGCATACCACTGGTAGCCACCAATGATGTTCACTATGTCAAACAGGAGGATGCCTCAACCCACGACCTGCTACTGTGTATCGGGACCAACTCTACTATCTATGACAACAAGAGAATGAAGATGGCTGGTGACTTCTTCTACCTCAAGAGTCCGCCAGAGATGGTGGAGCTATTCAAAGATATTCCTCAGGCTGTAGACAACACTGAGCGCATTGCTGAAATGTGCAACCTTGAGCTTGACTTTGGCCGCCTTTATCTCCCTGAGATAGAGCTGCCCCAGGGCAAAACTGCTGACCAGTTTCTGGCTGACCTCTGTCATGACAATATGCATCAATACTACCCCGCCCTTACCCCCGAAATACAAGAACGACTTGACTATGAGCTGGAGGTAATAAAGCAGACTCAGTTTGCCAACTACTTCCTTGTTGTCTGGGACATTATCTCCTTCGTCAAAGAGCATGACATCTTGTTCGGAGTTAGGGGTAGTGCTGCTGCCAGCATTGTCCTTCGCTGTCTGGGTATTACTGAGGTTGACCCTGTTGAAAATAAGCTGGTCTTTGAGCGCTTTCTCAACCTGGAGCGTCAGGAGTTGCCTGATATTGATTTGGATTTTGAGGATGACCGCCGTGACGAGGTCATCTCCTATGTATCGCAGAAATACGGGCAAGACCACGTTGCCCAGATTATTACCTTCGGCACGCTGGGTGCCAGGGCTGCCCTCAGGGATGTGGGGCGAGCCCTGGGCATGCCCTACAGTGATGTTGACCGCGTAGCCAGGCTGGTGCCATTTGCCCCCGGTATGACTCTGGAAAGAGCCCTGGATGAGAATGGTGAACTCAGGAATATCTATTCTGAGGAGGCTGTAGTTCGCAATCTGGTTGACTCAGCTAAGAGGGTAGAGGGCATTGCTCGCCATGCCAGCACCCATGCCGCCGGTGTAGTTATAGCTAAAGAGCCCCTCACCAGATATGTGCCACTGCAACGGGTAAGTAAGGGTAATGGCGAAGCCACGGTTATGACCCAGTTCACTATGGACGACATTGCTCGGATTGGTCTGTTGAAGATGGACTTCCTCGGCCTGGCTAACCTCACTATTCTGGGCAAGGCGAGGGAAATCATCTACCAGAACTGTAGCATTGATGTTGACCTGTACCGTATCCCGATGGACGATGCCAGGACCTTTGACCTGCTAGCCTCGGGGGAAACCGCTGGCGTGTTCCAGTTAGAGGGAGTTGGCATGCGCCGCTACATTAAGGAGCTTAAGCCAACCACCTTCAGTGATATTGCCGCTATGGTAGCCCTGTATCGCCCCGGACCCATGGAGCACATCCCCACCTTCATTAAAGCCAAGCACGGCATTGAGCCTATTCGCTACCCCCACCCTGCCTTGTCCGGTATCCTTGAGGAAACCTACGGGGTGATTGTATACCAGGAGCAGGTGTTACTTATTGTGCAGGCTCTGGCTGGCTACACCCTTGGGCAGGCTGACATCTTCCGCAAGGCAATGGGCAAGAAAATCCCTGAGGTTATGAAGAAGGAAAGGCGCAACTTCATTACCCGAGCTAAGAAAAATGGATTCTCTACTGAGGTGGCTAGTGAGGTCTTTACCCTCATTGAGCCTTTTGCCGGCTATGCCTTTAATAAGGCTCATGCTGTGAGCTATGCCCTTATTGCCTATCAAACCGCCTACCTCAAGGCGAATTACCCGGCAGAGTATATTACCGCTTTCCTGATTACTAATGCCGGTCAGTCAGAGAAAGTGGCTAGTGCGGTGGCTGAGTGTCGCCGCCTCGGCATCACCGTGTTACCACCTGATATAAACCGCAGTCAAGTCAGCTTTTCTATAGACAAGGCTCACCACAATGCCCCAGCCCTCTGCTTCGGGCTGACCGCTATTAAGAATGTGGGACTCGGGGCTATAGAGCCTATTATTGCTGAGCGCAATAAGGGAGGCAACTTCACCTCTATTGAAGACCTGTGCCATCGTTGTGACCTGCGTGGTGTAAACAAGCGGGTGCTGGAGAGCTTGATTAAGACTGGAGCCCTGGATTGCCTGGGTGAGCGTGGCACTCTGCTCCACAGCATTAATCGTATCCTGGCTCTGGCTCAACGGGAACAGCATCTTCGGGGAACAGGGCAATCTACTATGTTTGACCTGTGGGGTGAGGCAGTCCCGGCTCCTACCCCCAGCCTCGACCTTGAGACAGCCGACATCTCTATCAAGGAGAAACTGGCCTGGGAAAGAGAGCTGATGGGGGTGTACTTCTCTGAGCACCCACTCAGCTCACTCACCGGCAAGATGGCTTCAGAGACTACCACCCTGTGTGGTCAGATTGATGCTGAGCTGGTAGGGCAAACTGTTGTTGTTGCTGGAATGGTAGCCTCGGCTCGTTACCTGTTTACCAGAGACCGACAGCCCTTCGCCAGCGCCGTTCTGGAAGACCTTGATGGCAGGATTGAGGTTATGGTCTGGCCCAAGGTCTATACCAATACCAGAGACCTGTGGCAGGAGGGTAATATACTGCTGGTTGAAGGTAAAGTGAGGCTGAGGGATGACCGGGTGCAGCTAAACTGCGACTATGTGCGCCGCTACCAACCAGAAGCAGTCCAGGGCGAAGAAACGACTGCTTATCAGCCTGATGAGGCACCGGTAGTAGCCGAAGAGACTATTGCCACCACTGAAGCCCCTGAAAGTCGCCGACTGGTAATCAGCGTTAGCCAGACCAGTGACGAGGCTCGTGATATAGCCTATCTGCACAAATTGATTGACACCTTGAAGGAGTTCCCCGGACAGGATAGGGTGAACCTGTGTGTAGCCAATGAGGAGAGGGTTATTAACCTCAAGCTGTCCAACATAACCACCAACTACTGCCCTGAGCTTCATCAGCGGCTGGTGGAGCTGGTGGGTGAAGACGGGCTGAGGGTAGAGCCAGCTGGCAACAACTGAGGCTTGTCAATCAATATTCCTCTGCCAGCTGGCTAAACTAGAAGGGAGGTTTCACACCATTTGTCCCCAAATCTGCCCTCTATGATTGACACTTGACATTTACTCATATTTGTGGTAGAACAATATACTTGCTTCTTATGCAGTGTGTAGAGCAATGGTAAAGTAGCTAGAAAGGGGAGAATGCATTTACAGATTACATTACCTGACCGGGGTGAGAAACATCTGACTGGGCTACAGGAGAGGTTTCTTAAGTCTGGTCTTGAGAGCCTTGAAGATAGGGAAATTATTGAATTACTCCTGAGCCTGGGCTTACCCCCCAGGAAGTGTAAGCGTGAGGTAAGAGAATGCCTTGAACAATTCAAAAACCTGAGGGGACTCCTGACCGCCTCAGCCGAAGAGCTGGAGCAGGCTGGGATTAGTCGCCGTGGTATTCTTTGTATTGAGATTATGAAGAAAATACCTAAAGAATTTCTCAAACAGAAGATTATTGGTAAGCCCGTTTATGAATCGTCCGAGGAGATTTTTGAGTACCTCTACTACTCAATGCGAGACCTTAAGAAGGAAGTATTTAAGGTTATCTATTTAGATAGCCAGAACCAGATTATTGATACCGCCGACCTCTTTGAAGGGACGATAGAGAGTACTCCTGTTCACCCTCGTGAGATTGTAGAATCTACCATTAAGCATGGCGCCGTTCGCCTGATTTTTGCCCATAACCATCCCGCTGGTAACCCTACCCCCAGCCAGAGTGATAAACAGCTAACCAGGGACCTCGTCTTTATCGGAAGTGTTATGCAGCTTAAGGTCCTGGACCACATTATTATAGGCGAGAATAGGTACTTCAGCTTTGCTGACGCCGGACTGATTAAGAAATATGAGGATGATTTCTTAAACATAAGAATAAAAAAGATGCTTCAAGCTGAGCAGCGCCAACTTAATTAATCATTTGAAACACTCAATATGGTTTTCACCCCTGCCTGCTTTCAGCCCCATCATACCCTCCTTTAATTCGAATAGATGAGCGACAGTTCAAAGTATAGAGTATCCTCTACTTTAGGTTGGGAGCAAGCCCTGGTTATTCGTTTCATTGCCAGGCACCCCTTCCTATCGTCATTGCCAGGCACCCCTTCCTATTGTCTTTGCGAGGCACCTTTTCCTATTGTCGTTGCGAGGCACCCCTTCCTATTGTCGTTGTCAGGCACCCCTTCCTATTGTCATTGTGAGGCGCCTTTTCCTATTGTCATTGTGAGGCGCCCCTTCCTATTGTCGTTGCGAGGCACCCCTTCCTATTGTCGTTGCGAGGCACAAAGTGCCGAAGCAATCTCCACGAATACCCCGGGATTGCCACGCCTTCAGCGCCCCGTGCTTCTCGCAACAAACCATAGCCATAATGAACCTCCTTTTAAGCTAGCTCTTCGGTCTCCAATATGTCATTGTCTCCCAATGTAATAAAATTAAGAGATTGTTCACTAACCTGTCCCCCTGACCCCCTTCCCTTAATTAGGCAAGGGGGAGTGTAGGTAGGAGAGGGGCGAAGCCTCTCTTCTAATATTCTTCCCCCTCCCTTACCAAGGGAGGGGGATAAAGGGGGTAGGTTGCTAAATAAAAATTAAGGGGGTCAGGTAGATAAACAACCTCAGTGTAGAAACATTTATTTACTGGTGCTAGAATATGTAAACCAGACACTTCCCTCCTGGAAGGGGTGAAACCGTAAGATGCCTTCAGACGATAGGTTACAGGGGCACAGAAAAAGGCTGCGGGAGAAATTTATTAAATCGGGGCTGGCTGGCTTCCACGACTATGAAGTTATTGAATTACTGCTAACCCTCGGCTCACCCCGTAAGGATTGTAAACCGCAGGCAAAAGAAGCCCTTAAAAAATTCAAAACCCTGAGGGGAGTTCTGCAAGCTTCTCCCCAGGAGCTACAGGAAATAGATGGAATTGGACCTCATAGTGCCCTTGGCATCAGGCTGGTGCAGGAAGTAGCCAGAGAGTTTCTCAAACAGAAGATTATTGATAAACCCGTTTATAAATCAGCCAAAGAGATTTTTGATTACCTCTACTACTCAATGCGAGACCTCACCAAGGAAGTATTTAAGGTTATTTATTTAAATAGCCAGAACCAGATTATTGATACCACTGACCTCTCTGAAGGAACCATAAATAGTAGTGTTATCTCCCCCCGTGAGGTTATGGAAAATGCCATTAGATACCATGCTGCCTCACTGATTTTTGCCCATAACCACCCTTCAGGCAACCCTGAGCCCAGCGCCAGCGATAAAGAGCTGACCAGGGACCTGGTCTATGCCGGAAGTATTATGCGGATTAAGGTCCTAGACCATGTTATAATAGGTGGGAATAAATACTTTAGCTTCGCTGGTGAAGGACTAATTGAAGAATACGAACTGAATTTCTTAAATCTGAAAATAAGAGGGGTGTCTGAGGCTAAGCGAAGGCTATACAGAGCTAAATTATTTGACTCTGAGCTTCACTGGCACCTATAATTGATAAACGACCTTTCAGGCTAACCTTTTCCCATCATTTTCGTTATAATTATAGTAACTAATTGACAGGAGGGATTTTATGAGGAGGTTGTTGATATTGGTGGCAGTGGTAGCTATCTGCCTGGTGGCTGGCTGCGCTGGAGGAGTTAAGACCTATACTGATTCAGGGCAGACAATAGGCATTGGCGTTAACCAGGAGTTTGTTATCGCCCTCGGTTCTAATCCTACTACCGGCTATAGCTGGCAGGTAAGTCACGATGAGACCAGGCTGGAACTTGTGGGTGGTGAGAGTACATATAAGGAAAGTAAAGAGGCTGAACAGGGTGTGGTCGGTGCTGGTGGCATTGAGTATTTCCGGTTCAAGGCACTGAAAACAGGTGAAACCAAGATAACCTTGGTCTATAAGCGACCCTGGGAAGAAGAGATTCTAGACCAGAAGGTATTTACAGTTAACATAAAGTAAACTTCACCTAAATATTGACTGAGGCTTCCAAGCCAAGAAGACGCCTCTTCATCTCCAGCCCCCCACCAAAGCCACCGAGCTTGCCATCAATGTTTAATACCCGATGACAGGGGATAATAATAGGTAAAGGGTTTCTGGACAGAGCCTGCCCTACCGCCCGCGCCGCCTTCGGCTTCTTAACTTGCTCAGCCACCCAGCTGTAGCTTCTAGTTTTACCATAAGGGATTAGCCTGGTTATCTCCCATACCTCACGCTGAAAGGGAGTAGCCCGGGACAGGTCAAGTTCATCAGGGAAGGTTGCCCTATGACCGCTAAAGTAAATCCTGAGCCGTTGCATTAAGTCCTCAAACAGACGGGGTGACCAGGTGGCATAATTTACGCTATCACCTAATAGCTGGTGCGCTTCTTGACCTGAGCACTGGGGCAGGGTTATGGACAATAACCCCTTTGCCGAGCCCAATATTCCTATCCAGCCCATATCGGTATCAAATGTGATGTATTTTAGCCCCTCGGTTGACATTTATTCCCTCCCCGGCGCAAGAATAAATTCCATCAGAAAGAAGAGCATACCTGCTCCGAACAGAGCCAGGGCTACCTTGCCCCCGCTAGACATATATCGCATCGCTTCTATATATATCCGAACACCAACACCTGAAGTGCCCACCGTCACCAGGGCGCCAAATGAACCTAGAAACAGCAGTGTGCCGAGAAACAGCAATATATAGCTATAGATTAGCTTCATCTTAACTCCTAGGAGGGTGGTGTGTATATATAAAGCTTTAATTTCCGTTCTATCTCACCACTTTTTATGATTACCGAATATTTGTAGGAGTGTGTTGCTGGTGGAGCACTACCGGGTTCTAGCTCCAAGGTGTCCACTGCCCACTCTAGCTTTGCCTTACCAAAAGGAGCTATTTGCATATGCCGGGATGCTAAAGAACGAATCTCTTCCTCGTCATGCCATAATGATACTTCAGTATCAGCTGAATAGGTAGAAAATTCTCGGTTACTGATTTCATAGCAGAAGGAAACCTTTTCTCCCCACCGTGCCCCACCTGACGAAGTCCCCTCCTTCCTCAGCCACTCGTAAAGTTCTATTTTCTGCTGCCGCTCTCCAGAGGTTGTAGAGAGGGTATCATAGATACCCATGTAACCATCAACAAAAAACACGGTTGCAAAACCGACAAAGCAGCCCAGAGCCAGATACAGATATATAAACCTTCGCTTGGTTATCATATAGAATCAATTCTGATTTTTTACCTCAGCCCAGCTCAGGCTCAATCAGCCCGTAGCTACCATCCCTTCGTCGGTATACCAGATTAACCTTTTCAGTATCAGCGTTAAGGAACAGAAAAAAGTCGTGCCCCAGAAGTTCCATCTGGTCTATAGCTTCAGCCACAGACATTGGCTTGATGGCAAACCGTTTGACCTTGACCACCCGGCTAACAGGCTGTTTCTCCTCGGCTTCCTCGCTGAACCCCCCTCTAGCCAATGAGCTACCCCTCCCCTTCTCATATAGCTTCCCCTTGTAATGCTCAATTTGCCGATTCATAACCTCTGCCACCTTATCAATAGCAGTGAATAGGTCTTGCCCCCGCTCCTCACCCCTGAACAAGGCGCCGCTGCTATTTATGGTTACCTGCACCACAAAGCGCTGCTGAGGAGACTTTGTCTTTTCTTCAGAAACTTCTACTTTAGACTCTATAATGTCAGATAGATGACGACCGAGCTTACCCAGCTTACGCTCAATATATTTGCGCACTGCCGGCACTAACTTCACATTTTTACCGGTTATCTGTAGCTCCATCTTCTTACTCCGATTAATTCTTTTAAATTTCTCTGGCTATCACTAGCCCCCACACTGAGGTAGCTCCGGCTATCTTTAATGCTGCAGCGCAGGCATCAAGGGTAGCCCCGGAGGTAGAGACATCATCTGTGAGTAGCACTTGCTTACCCCTTAGCCTGTGGTCACGGCAGGTAAAGGCACCGGCTACATTGTTCCGCCTTTCATCCACAGTCGCTGTTCTGGCTTGAGGAGGAGCATGCCGCTGTCGGATGAGGCAATCATCAACTACAGGCAAGTTGGTAAGTTTGCTTAGCTCCTTGGCTAGCAAGCTGGATTGATTATAGCCCCGCTCCCTTAATCGTTTCTGGTGCAGTGGCACCGGCACTAGAACCTCTCCAGGCATAGGGTTGGTGATGAGGTAATCGTTTAGTAGCTGAGCCAGGGGCTCAACCAGGGCTCTGAGGTTCCTGTATTTTAGCTGATGGATAGCTTGGCGCATTACTCCGTCAAATCGGAATGGGGAGCGAATGCCGTCTATCTCTGCCCGCCAGCCAACACAGCTGGGACAAAGCACACTGTTGGGTTGAGGTCTACCGCACCGGGGACAAAGCGGGGGCATAATTCGGGGTATCAAGCGGCTGCAGGTAGAACAAATAAAGTCTCCTTCCTTCCCACAGCCTACACACCGTTTCGGGAACAAAAGGTCAAGTGCCATCCCCTTAAGCTTAGCTACTTGAGGGAACACATTCATCATAACCTAAAGATAGTGAACCGCTAGATATTTTTAGTGGGAGCGAGAGCTGTGAAGTGCCCCACTCATAATGGGTTCATTAATATAAACATCGCCATTCCTGATTTTTAGGTTAAAACCGCAATCAGGATTGGTGCAAACCCATGCCTTGTATTGAATAGGTGCCCCTTGACTACCAAAATCAGATAGGGGCACTAGGTCTCCGGTCTTGCACTTCTGGCATTTGGGAAAATTAAACTGTTCCACGAGGTCCTCCTCCCGACCAAATTTTAATCTTTTGTAGTATACACTAAGCGGTAGCTGTTGACAAGGGCTTATTTAACCCAACTGCGCTAATTCTACTGTAAATAGCACCCTCTCTGGTTAGCTGACTCCTTATCAGGCTAATAGTATCAACCTTAATGGTATAGGCTACCTCAAATCTGGTGCCGGCTATAAGCTCCCCCAATCTTTGTCGCTCATCCAGTGACGCCTGATTACGCAGGCGAGCCAGGGTCAAATGGGGGGTAAACGGGCGCGACTCAGGGGCAAAGCCAAGGCAAGCCAGATTAGACTCAATGCGTTGCTGAAGCTGACCAAGCCTATCTACCTCCCCGCTTATCCCCACCCAAACTACCTGAACTCGCCTCAAATTGGGGAAAGCCCCTAGCTCTTTGACTTCTAGGTGGAAGGGAGATATTCCCTGGACAGCCTCACTCATGGACTTGGTTATTTGGCTAATCTTGTCTACGGCAATGCTACCCAGGAATTTTAAGGTTAGGTGGATACTATACGGGTTAACCCACTTCACCCCGGGCTGCTTACCCGATTTCAGTTGAGCCTCAAGCTGGCTAAGTCCCAGCTTTAACTCATTAGGTAGCTCAATAGCAATAAAAGAGCGAACCTGTTCCATAACTCAAGCCTTACTTGGTTTTAATGCCCAGCAGCCTTTGGGCATTACCTGATAGAATCAGGTTCCTTGTTTCCTCAGGCAAATCCAGAGAATTAATCTCGCTAAGCAGCCGATTCTGTGTTAGCAGGGGGTAGTCGCTGCCGAAGAGAATCTTGTCCCCACCGACAAGCTGAATAACCTGATTATACACCTGAGGACTGTACAGGAAGGGGGAGGCTGCAGTATCAAAATAGACATTATGTAGCGCCTGTTTTACTTCAGGCATTAAAGCATAGAAGGGCAGACCACCACCCCAATGGGCGCAGACTATGGTTAAATCGGCGAAGCTAGTAATAAAGGGGTAGAGTATATCTGGGGTAACACCCCCCTTGCCCGGATACTCATGACCTACCGGCTCAGAGGCGTGGGTGAGCAGGATTAGCTTATACTTCCTTATAACCTCAATAAATGGCTCCATCACCTGCTCATCCTTGAGGTCAAATAGCTGCATATCTGGTCTCATCTCACCAACCCCCCTTATCCCCCCCTTGGCACAGCGTTCTATCTCAGCTATGGCTGCTTCATAGGAATTTGGCTGAACAGTGCAGAAACCTATCAAACGCTGTGGATAACGGGCTACTGATTCTAAGATGTAGTCGTTGGTTTCAACACACAGCTCGTGAGTAGTCCAGCCGATATTGGTGATAACCGAAATATCAACCTTGTTCTTATCCATATCGGCAATGAGTTCATCAGCAGTGGCGAGCTTAGCCTCTTTCTTGGAGTACAAAATAGCGAAGCAGGAGTCACTATCAATATACTTACTGCGTTTTTTCTTTATCTGGGGCGAAAATACATGGGTGTGAAAATCAATAATCATTATAAATTAACAGAACACTTGAATGATTCCAAACCGGGTATCGGCTTAATCAGCAGGTTTCTGTTCTGCCTTTCCCTCTTCAGCAGGTGCTTCCGCCTCCACTTCTGCTACCACCTCCTCTACCCTCTCCACATGCACCTCACTAACCTTCACCACCATTTGGTCAGGGTCAGTATGAAGAGTAATATCCGGGCTAAGAGTGATGTCCCTGACATGGATTGCCTGCTCCACCTCCTCAAGATGGCTTAGGTCAACCTCTATTTGGGGCGGAAGTTTGTCCGGCAGACACTCAATACTGAGGCTGGTGACCCCATGAGTTAGGCTACGCCCCTTCTCTTTCAATGCTGGGGCTTCACCAAACAGGACAATAGGAACATCTACCTTTATCTTTTCCCCTTTTTGTACTTGGTATAAGTCTACGTGGAGCAGTTGTCCGCTTATTTCATCCCTTTGGATTTCACGGATGAACACACTTTTTGGTTGCTTGTCGACTTCAATACTACAACTAAGGAGCCTTGTCGTTCCCGCCTGGACTATAATACGCTGAAGTTCAGCAGTATTACACTGCAGTGATAATGACTCAAGATTGTGTCCAAAAAGGTGAATTGGGGTGATGCCCTGACGGCGTAGAAATCTTGTCTTCTTACCTAATAAGTCTCTTTTGGTAGCTCGTAATTTTAGACCTTCCATTCATCCTCTCCTATTCTACCTATTTAAGCATAGATGAATATAAAAAATCAAGTTAGCCTATGTGAGCTAGTTCAGATAGATGAGCGACAGTTCAAAGTATAAGAGTATCCTCCACTTTAGGTTGGGAGCAAGCCCTGGTTGTTCGTTTCATTGTGAGGAGCCTCTTCCTATTGTCATTGCGAGGCATCCCTTTCTATTGTCATTGCGAGGCACAGAGTGCCGAAGCAATCTCCAGGAATGCCCGGGGATTGCCACGCCTTCGGCTCGCAATGACGAGGTAAGAAAACAATGTGTCACTAATCATATGAACCAGTACACTATGTAGACTTATGTCTACGACTGCTGTATAATTCTGTATAATAATGGCTGGGGGGGTATTAATGCCACTATCTGAAGGCAAAAATTCATCATCAATAACCTCGGCAGATAGGATAAAAGCCGAGGTTTTTTCTTCATCGGCATCTATAGAAGAGATGAAGGTGATGACTAAAAGGCTGCGCCGCCACATCATCACTATGACCGGGAAGGCTGGCAGTGGTCACCCCGGTGGCTCCCTCTCGGCGGTGGAGATTGTTACCGCTCTCTATTTTAGGCTACTTCAGCATAAGCCGTTAGACCCCCACTGGCCAGATAGGGATAGGTTCATCCTGAGCAAGGGGCATGCTGCCCCCTTGCTTTACGCTACCCTGGCTGAGTGTGGCTATTTCCCGGTTGATAAGCTAATCACTCTAAGGCAGTTAGATAGTTGTCTTCAGGGTCATACCGACCGAACGGCTACCCCCGGGGTGGAGATGTCAGCCGGTGCCTTGGGACAGGGATTATCCTTTGCCATTGGTGTTGCCCTGGCTGGTCGCCTCAGCTCACAGAAGTATAGGGTATATGTTCTGCTGGGTGATGGCGAGTGTGATGAGGGGCAGGTGTGGGAGGGGGCTATGGCCGCCGCCCACTTTAAGGTGGATAATCTGGTGGCTATTGTTGATAATAACGGACAGCAGATTGATGGCTGGAACCGTGATGTAATGAACCTTGACCCCTTCAGTAAGAAATGGCAGGCTTTTGGCTGGCATGTTATTGAGGTTGATGGTCACAACCTGGTTCAACTTATTGAGGCTTTTGACCAGGCAAAACTGATAAAAGGAAAGCCCACTATCATTATTGCCCATACTATCAAGGGCAAGGGGGTCAGCTTTATGGAGAATAACCCTGATTTTCACGGTAAAGCCCCCAATACTGCTGAGGTGGAGCTCGCCCTGAAGGAGCTGCAATAGAGTTCGTTTATCAAGGGTAGTTTGAAGGGGCAAAGCCCCCAATGCTGCTGAGGTGGAGCTCGCCCTGAAGGAACTGGAGTAGAGTTCGTTTATCAAGGGTAGTTTGAAGGGGCAAAGCCCCCAATGCTGCTGAGATGGAGCTTGCCCTGAAGGAACTGCAATAGAATTCGTTTATCAAGGGTAGTTTGAAGGGGCAAAGCCCCCAATGCTGCTGAGGTGGAGCTCGCCCTGAAGGAACTGCAATAGAGTTCGTTTATCAAGGGTAGTTTGAAGGGGCAAAGCCCCCAATACTGCTGAGGTGGAGCTCGCCCTGAAAGAACTGGAGTAGAGTTCGTTTATCAAGGGTAGTTTGAAGGGGCAAAGCCCCTTCAAAAACAATCTTTCCCCCTCCCTTTGTAAGGGAGGGGGATAAAGGGGGTAGGTTCTAAACAAATATCTAAAGGGGCGTGATTAATAAATAATTTCGGAGTAGAAACTTGGCTCAAGAACTTTCCCTGAGGGAAGCCTATGGTAAAACCCTGGTTGAGCTGGGCAAGGAGAACCCCAATGTTGTGGTGCTGGATGCTGACCTGTCCCGGTCAACGATGACCTATTTCTTTGCCAGGGAATTTCCCAATCGCTTCTTTGACTGCGGCATCGCTGAGCAGAATATGGTGGGTATTGCCGCTGGGCTGGCAGTCTCAGGCAAGCTTGCCTTTGCCAGCACCTTTGCCGTTTTTGTCCCCGGACGCTGCTTTGACCAGGTTCGTATGTCCATAGCTCAACCTGGGCTCAATGTTAAGCTGGTTACCACCCACGGTGGCATTAGTGTTGGTGAGGATGGCACCTCGCACCAGGCTATTGAAGACCTGGCTCTAGCTTGTTCCCTGCCTGGCTTTACTGTTATCGTTCCTGCCGATGCCATTGAAACTGCCCAGGCAGTAAGAGTGGCTGCTGCCAGCTACGGACCATTCTACATCAGGCTGTGCCGTCCCAAATTGCCGCTGGTCTATGATGACGACTATCACTTCGTTCTGGGTAAGGCAGTAACTATGAGGCGAGGCAAGGATATTACCATTATTGCTATTGGCATTATGGTGACAGCCGCCCTTGAAGCCGCTGATAACCTGGGGCGGGAAGGCATAGACTGCCGTGTATTGAATATGCCTACCCTCAAGCCTGTTGATGAGGCGGCTATTATTAGGGCTGCCGCTGAGACCGGGGCTATTGTTACCGCTGAAGAGCACTTAGAGCACGGTGGGCTGGGCAGTGCGGTCGCCCGGGTGGTAGCTAAATACCACCCCGTGCCAATGGAATTTGTCGCCATTAAAGATACCTATGCCCAATCAGGCAAACCTGCCGAGCTTTTACAGAGATACGGCTTAACCGCTAAAGACATAGAGCAAGCAGTTCGGGCGGTAGTTAAAAGGAAATCTGGGTAATTGGTCAACTAGCATGTCAGCTATGGGTAGTGTATCATTTTGAAAAGAGATTAAGGACTAAGAAAATTCGGGTTCGTCGTCACGTCGTTCTATGAAACCTTGATGTGACCCAGTTAAAATTTCAAACCAATTATCGCATCTTGGGATGACATTATACTCTATAATCAGGTGTGCAATAATCTGTTCAATACTTACCCTTCCCCCCGTTGGGAAATGAACACGGCCCAGTGGCCGATTTCCCCTATTAGCATTTATATGTAGATGTGCATGGGGAACATGCCATTCTGGATTTCGGCTATACTCATAACGCAGTATCCATTGTTCCCCATCATTGGATTTGGGGGTCACAGAGTAACGGTATATGTACTCCTCAACCCTAATTTTGCCAGATTCAATACTTACTTCTTGATGGAAATGTAACTGGCCGGTGGGTTTTAGCATCAAAGGAACAAGGGATTTGTCTTGATAACATGCAATATGGAAACGGTTAGGCTGAAGGCTTTCAAGCACACAGAGATGGCAATCTGTAATAACTAGGTTGCAGATTCTATTTAAGTGGTCTACATATTCCTGGACTATATTTCTATTTGTAGACAAGCCTTAGCAACATCTTGATCTCAGGAATTGCTGGTAAGTCGGGTAATTCGCCACGCCTATATTTCCACAGGAATTCGGCCGCACTCATATTCAACCGTTCTCGGCATTCCTTCTCTATAAGCTCTTTGGCCTCACCCCTGCTTAGAGTAATTATATCACCATCTATTACCATGTCAAAACTCCGTAATATGCTCTTATAAAAGTATACCACATCTGTCAAATATCCATCATGCAGTAAGTTTTACAATATCCTCTATTGTCCAAATGTGGTCATTTATACCTGCTGCCATTGCAGGGGTTCTTGGATAAGGATTGGCTAGTATCTTGTGAGGGCGTGCAAAGTTGTAGTGCATAAAATACAAGGCTATGGCAAACATGTGGTTCTCTAGCTTCTTTGAAAAGGCATTAGTGAGCCTAGTAAATCGCCTCATATGCATTCGCATTGTTAAATTCTGTCGCTCTGCATAGCTAGTAGAAATCTTGAATAGCTCTGTTAGAGATTTGCTTGTTCAAAAGGATGCCATCCAGCGGGTCAAGCAAATTGAGTATTTCAGCACCAACAGTTTTGTGTCCCCCCCTGAACGGCACCTAACTGGTGTCGGACCTGAAATGATAAGCTTCTTTCTGCGAGATTGGAAGGACTTTGATGGCTGGCGCTACCTCTGGAAGCACGATGACCGCAATGTGAAATTCTGGAGTATGGTAGCCGGTAGCTCAGATTTTGATTTAATGGATGGGCAAAAAGATACGGTATTGGCATTTTTGGTTCGTAATTTATCCCAAGATGATTTAGATAGTGGGGCATTAGCCAGGATTAACACGGCAGTCTTCAGGATACATAAAGATTTAGGAACCGAGTTTATACAGCGCAGACTGTCCACAAAGTGACAAAAGGCAAAAAGGGTTAACATAACTACAAAAACAAATCAAAGCTAATCAGATAGGAATTGTTTCCCTATTTTTTATTGCTAGTGTGCCAGCAGTGAATATAGGTTGACTAAGCGCTCCCTGCCCCCGAGATATTAACTGCTCGCTTCACCCTGATGAAATGGGTAAAACCTACCAGACACGGCAGGGCGATACCGTAAGCAGTAAGCATTCCTGGAACCCCCAGCCACCAGCACACCAGTGGTAGCGGGATGAACAGAACGCAACTGGCTAGAATTACATTCCTTTTGACAAACAGGGTGGCTAGGGCTGGTCCAGCTAGGATTAGCATTGGCTGAGTGATTACAGTTAGTAACACCCCAATAGTAGTGCTCTCACCCCGCCCACCCCTGAAGCCGAGAAAAATCGGCCAGTTGTGACCCATAACTGTGGCTACTCCAGTAGCTAGAACAGCTAGCTGGGGGATATTGGCTACCTGGGCAATAAGAATAGCCAATGCCCCCTTGCCGGCATCAATGAAGAATACCGCTACCCCTACTTTAGCCCCAAGCTGATGAAAAGCATTGGCGGCACCCATATTAGCATCGCCCATCTGCCGAATATCCCTGTCTTTGACCAGACGCCCAGCAATATAGGCGGTGGGGATGGAGCCCAGAAGGTAACCCACTAATACTATTAACCACGGCATATTTGCTCTCTAATCGGTGCCGAGGGTGGGACTCGAACCCACAAGGATTGCTCCGGCGGATTTTAAGTCCGCTGCGTCTGCCTATTCCGCCACCCCGGCAAACATCCGGCAAACATATTGAATAGAAGTTTCTTCAAATGCGCTGGAGGCGACGACCGGATTCGAACCGGTGAATAGCGGTTTT
>Ga0265594_1000791_pt1 | contig 25667 bp, 30 predicted proteins | sample saktaG_11_FD_190147 | JGI IMG/M metagenome (GOLD analysis project Ga0265594, IMG submission 190147) | Saline water microbial communities from Sakinaw Lake, British Columbia, Canada - sak_2011_5_24_80m | ecosystem: Environmental > Aquatic > Non-marine Saline and Alkaline > Saline ... | reverse complement strand
GCTTGTCAAAGGAGATTTTTTGTTTTATTCATAAAATTTTGTTAAAATGTAACTAATCTATATTCTATATTATGAAAAACGAGATAAAAGAAATTGAGAAAGACCTAAAGACCGTAAGAGAGATCTATCAAAAGCTTCTTTCCATATTACCAAGTTTTGATATTACGGACAGTAAAATTTTGCCCTATGGATTAAAAGCTCACACGAGATCCGTTAGTTGGTTAGTTGAACAGGTTATAACTCAACAAACAAAATACAACGGCGAAAAGCTTGGAGTGGATAAGGTAAATTTTGATTTTCCCGATACTTCTTTGCACGATTGTGAAATAGCATTAAATGGGAAAAGTTATTTTGTTAATGTAAAAATTCATAATATAGAAGGTAAAGAGAATAAGAACGATATAGCTGCGGTGGAAAAATTGTATTTTCAATATAGCGTAAACAAAAAGTATGTTTTAATTTATGCTTGTTTTGGTATCAGATTTGAGAATGTGAAAATAAGATTTATTAAAGACTACTTGGAAGTTTTTTCACCACAATTTTTACCGATTTATATCAATCCAAGAAATGATAAGGTACAAGCTACTTATAAACATAATAAAATATACAGAACAAGAGAAGAATTTTTAAAAATGCTTAAGGAAAAGTCAAAAAGTATTATTTTAGAATAAAGCAAACATTATGAATAAAATTTTTAACGAGGATGTTTTGTCGGGGATAGATAAAATAGAAAACAATTCTATTGACTTAATACTAACAGACCCTCCTTACTGCCTAGGAAAGGATTACGGAAATGATTCAGATAAAAAGCCGGCTGATGAATATTTAAAGTGGACATATAAGTGGATTGACTTGGTCTTGCCGAAACTAAAAGAATCTGGCAGTTTTTATATATTTTTGAGTTGGCAATACTCGCCAGAGATATTTGTTTATTTAAAGAAGCAACTAAAAATGATAAATGAAATAATTTGGGATAGGCGAGTTCCGAGTATGGGTGGCTCGACAAGGAAATTTTCTTCTGTTCATGACAACATAGGTTTTTTTGTAAAAAACAATAATTATTATTTTAATATTGACGATATAAGGATTCCTTATGACGAGGAGACTAAAAAGGCGAGAACTCGATCAATTTTTGTTGGTAAAAAGTGGCTAGAGATTGGATATAACCCAAAAGATTTGTGGAGTGTTTCGAGGATACATGCTCAAGCTCCGGAAAGAGAAAAACATCCAACGCAAAAGCCATTGGAAGTAATTGAAAGGATGGTAAAAGCAAGTTCTCCTAAAAATGGTGTAGTTTTGGATCCTTTTATGGGAACAGGAACAACTGCTATTGCTTGTTTAGCAAATAATAGACACTATGTTGGTTTTGAAATCAATAAAAATTATTACAAAATAATAGAGAATAGGATTAAAAGATATAACAGTTGTCCCACTTTATTTCAAAAACAGGATAATTTGGTTCAGAATATTAACCCTCAGCCGTTTTGTCCGGAACTAAATTAGAAAAATTAGTTTTCCTAATCTAAAAAGTCACTTTGATAGAAGTGACTTTTTAGATTAGAGTGGAGCGGGTAAGGGGAGTCGAACCCCTGTCCGAACTTTGGAAAAGTCCCATAATAACCACTATACGATACCCGCATTCATCTTGTCGGGGCGCCGGGATTCGAACCCGGACTAAATCTTCCCAAAAGACTCGTGCTACCATTGCACTACGCCCCGCTAAACAATTGTATCTTAGTCAATTTTCGGCGATTTATCAACAGCCGTTGACGTTTGTTTTGTGATATAATAATAAAAAGCTATGCCTGTAAAAGAAACAATCGCGAGTTATGTGAATCCGCTTTATTCTTGCCGTAAGTACGGTATTTCTATTTGGCAATGCCCGCAGTTTCTCTTTATGGTGATGGGGTTTTTCAGTATTGCCGCTATCATCGCTGTTTGGCTGATTGCTACTTCCAGAATCAGCGACCCTTTTTTAGTTGTTTTAATTGTTTTGGCAGCGGGCACTTTTTTAATAGTGATGAGCTTTGTTATTACTAATAGTTTCGAACGGGTGGCCGAGGCCTCGCGCATGAAAACAGAATTTATCGGGATTGTTTCGCATCAACTAAGAACGCCATTAACCAACCTGAAATTTTCTTTAGAGTTTTTGCTTTCAGGCCGTCCCGAACAGCTTAAGGTAGACCAAAACGAATATTTTATTATTCTGCAAGAAAATACCAAGCGAATGGGCGATTTGATTGATAGTTTATTAACAATTTCAAAATTAGAAAGCGGCAATATTCCATTGCAGAAAAAAGAAGTTTCATTGGAGCAAATTACTAAGGATTTGATAATCAAGAATAAGCCGTTCGCTGAAGCGTCTAAGGTGCGGATTAGCTTAAACTGCCAGCCCAATTTAGAAAATGTTTTTGCTGATTCATTCTGGCTGGAGCAAGTGGTGGGCAATCTTTTGGACAATGCTGTCCGCTACAGCCAAGGCGGCGGGCTGGTGGATATCAGCATCGGGCGCAAGGGGCGGCAGATTTTGTTTGCTATCAAGGATGATGGCGTGGGCATTCCTAAAGCCGAGCAAAAGTTTATCTTTGAAAAGTTTTTTCGTTCAGCCAACGCGTTAAAAAAGCAAACCGATGGCTCGGGGCTGGGGTTGCACATTGTGAAAAAGTTCGTGGAGCTATTAGGCGGAAAAATTTGGTTTAAATCAGCCGAGAACAAAGGCGCTGTTTTTTATTTTACTTTACCAGCGTTAAAGAAGCGGTCATAAAAAGGTCTTTTATATTTTAAATGTATTATTATAATATATGGCAAAAAAAATTTTAATTGTTGAAGACGAGTCCTCTTTGCAAAAAACAATGAGCAGTACCTTAAAGTTGGCCGGGTATGATGTTTTGCAGGCGCTTGATGGCGAGGTTGGCCTGCGGCTTGCTCAAACCGAAAAGCCCGACCTTATCCTGCTGGACTTAATTATGCCCAGGAAAACCGGTTTTGAAGTTTTAGCCGAGCTAAAGGGCAGCCCGAGCACGAAAGATTTGCCGGTGATTGTTCTCACCAACTTGGAAAGTATGCAAGATGTTGAAAAGGCCCTTTCAGCCGGGAGCGACACTTATTTAGTGAAGGCCAACTATACTCTGGATGAAATTTTAGTAAAAGTAAGAAAAGCTCTTAAAGAGTAATTCGCGGGGATTGTCCCTAAAAACTATGGTCATTGAGTTGCAGCGGCTTAAAGCGTTTTTATTGGACGCGGGATTGCTCACAGAGCAGCAATTTGAAGCGGCCCTTAAAATAGCTCAACAAACTAATAGAAACGTTGAGGATGTTTTAGTGGAGGATCAATCCATTAAGTTAGACGACTTGGTGCGGCTAAAGGCCTACATTTTGGGTATCCCTTTCATCAATTTAGAAAAAGAGATTATTAATCCCGATATTTTAAAGATTATTCCCGAGCCGGTGGCGCGCAGCCATAATATTATTGCTTTTAAAAAGGCCGGCAAAAACTTAGAGGTGGCGATGCTTGACCCGGAGGATTTAAAAACTATTGAGTTTATCAAGAAAAAAGCCGGCCTAAAGATTTTGCCCCGCCTGACCACCGCCTTGAGCATTAAAAATGTTCTTCATCAATATCAGCAAAGCTTACAAGTGGAATTTGGAGATATTATTAAAAAAGAGGCTGGCGAGTTGCAGAATATTCCTGAAGGAGACGGGGAGGATGCCGCTGAAAGCCGTAAGGAATTAGAACGTCAGGCCCAGGATTTGCCGGTGATTAGAATCGTTGACACCTTAATGAAACATGCTATTTTGCAGGGCGCTTCGGACATTCACATTGAGCCAACCGAAAAAGAGGTTTTAGTAAGATATCGTATTGATGGCATATTGAGAGACGCCATGACTTTGCCCTTGGCGGCTAAGTCGGGGTTGGTGGCGCGCATTAAGGTTTTAAGCAATTTGAAGTTAGATGAACATCGGCTGCCCCAAGACGGCCGATTTAAAATTGAAACCAGCGAATTTCGCTATTCAGTGCGGGTTTCTATCTTACCGGTGTTAAGCGGCGAGAAAGTTGTGATGCGGCTTTTATCCGAGAATGTCAAAGGACACTCATTGGAGGCCTTGGGTTTGCGCGGGCAATCTTTGGAAGATATTGAGCATGCCTTGAGAAGGCCGCTTGGTATGATTTTGGTAACCGGGCCTACCGGTTCGGGTAAAACAACCACTCTGTATTCTATGATGGAAATTTTGAATATGCCTGAAGTCAATATTTCCACGGTAGAGGACCCTATTGAATATCGTATGTACCGGATTAACCAAACACAAGTTAATCCAAAAATCGGGCTCACTTTTGCCAGCGGCTTAAGAACGCTTTTGCGGCAGGATCCGGACATTATTATGGTCGGCGAGATTCGCGATAACGAAACCGCCTCGTTGGCCATTAACGCCGCTTTGACAGGCCATTTAGTGCTTTCTACTTTGCATACTAACTCGGCTGCCGGCACTATGGCGCGTTTAATTGATATGAAAGTTGAGCCGTTTCTTTTGGCTTCTACCCTGAACGTAGTTATCGCGCAGCGTTTAGTGCGCAAACTGAATGAAGACAAAGAAAAATATTTTTTTAATGAAGCGGAGCTCAACGATTTATCTAAAAACTGCGATTTGCAAAGGATTACCCGTTTTCTAAGAGAGGAAAAGATTATTAAAGAAAAACAGGAACTAAAAGACGTGCCTTTTTATCGGGCTAAACCATCAAAGGACGCATCCGACGGTTATCAGGGAAGGGTGGGCATTTATGAGATTTTAAACGTTACCGAAGGTATTAGAGAACTTATTCAGAAAGGCGCTACCTCCGACCAAATTCAGGAAGCCGCTCAAAAAGAGGGGATGAAGCTGATGATTGAAGATGGTTTTGTAAAGGCGGCTCAAGGGCTCACCAGCATTGAGGAGATATTAAGGGTTATTACAGAATAGTATGCCTCAATATAACTATAAAGCAAAAAATTTACAGGGAAATCAAGAAAGCGGCGCAATGGAGGCCGTCAGTCAAGCTGAACTCGCCAAGACATTGCGTCAGAAGGGTTATTTTTTATTAACCGCTGTCATAGAGGGAGGCGGTCATAAAAAATCCGTTTGGAGCTCGCTAAACGCTTCTTTTGGCAAGCTTTTCGGCGTGCCTCTCACCGAGAAATTATTTTTTACCAGAAACTTGGAAATAATGATTAAGACCGGCGTTTCTTTGCCTAAGGCTATGAACATTCTTTCTCAACAGATGAGTAACGGCAAGTTTAAGAAGATTCTTTCCCAGCTTTCCGAGGATATCACAAAAGGCGAGTCGCTTTCTAACTGCTTGGCGGTTTACCCTTCGGTTTTCTCTACGCTTTATCAAGAAACATTAAAGATTGGCGAGGAAACCGGCAAATTGGAAGATGCCTTGCGCATTTTGGCTTTGCAAATGGAAAGAGAACATAAGTTAAGATCAAGCATTAGCTCGGCTATGGTATATCCGGCCGTAGTTATGTGTATGGCATTCGTTATCGGTATAATTATGTTTGTCTTGGCCGTGCCCAAACTCAAAACAACTTTTACTGATATGAACATTGCTTTGCCCTTTACCACTAAGGCCATTTTTGCTTTCGGCGATTTTCTTACCCAGCAATGGCCGTTTGCCTTACTGTTGTTTGCTCTTTTGACAGTCGGCGGTTTTTTGTTATCGCGCGCCAAAAAAGGCGGCCGTTTCAAATCGCTAATTTTTTTAAAAATGCCGATTATTGGCAAGATTGTCAAAACTACTAATACGGCTTTGGCTCTGCGAACCTTGAGTTCTTTATTGGAGGCAGGCGTGCCTATCGTAAGGTCTTTAGGGGTGGCCAGCGGTTCTTTGCGTAATTTTTATTTCCAGCAATCATTAAGAGAGGTTTCTTTGGCCGTGGAAAAGGGCACAAAATTATCGCAAGCCATATCGGGCTATACTAATCTTTACCCCATTACTGTTTTTCATATGATGGAAGTAGGCGAGGAAACGGGTGAAACGCCGGAGGTGCTTAAAAAATTAGCTGATTTTTATGAAGAAGAGGTAACTGCGGCTACCCAAAGATTGGCCTCTCTTATTGAGCCCGCGTTGATTATACTCGTTGGCGCGGCGGTTGGGTTTTTTGCTTTGTCAATGATGCAGCCGATGTTTAGTATGACGGGCGCCATAAAGTAATTTTCAAAGTTAAAAATGCGAAAGATAAATTATCAAAAAGGGTTTTCGTTGGTGGAACTTTTGGTGGTGATTGGAATCCTTATGATTATGGGAGCGGTAATTTGGCCGATTGCCAATTCGTTTCAGCCATCTTTGAAGTTGAGCGCCGTTGCCCGCGATTTAACCGTCAATTTGCGTTCTGTTCAACAGAAAGCCGTAACCGAACAGGTAGAATATGGCCTGCGTTTTTCTTTAGACGCTAACAGTTATCAGGTTTTGAAATTCGGCACTACCACCCAGGAGATTCTTAATAAAGCGTTGCCTGTTGATGTTTGGCTTGATCAGGTGAGCGGTTTTACCAACCAAGAGGTTATTTTTAACATTTTGGGGGCGGTTGAGACAGCCGGCACTGTGGTGTTGAAAAATACACGGCAGCAAAGCAAGACAATTGAGGTGCGGCCTTCGGGCTTTATAAAAATTCAGTAATATGGTTTATTCTCAAAAAACGGGGTTCACGCTCATAGAAATTTTGCTCACCATTACTTTTTTGTTTGTTGGTTTATTGGCTCTATTACAGGTTTTTCCCACGGCCCTTGGTTTGGAGCGGGCCAGCCAGATGAAAACACAGGCGGCTTTACTAGCTCAAGAAAAAATAGAGACCATAAATTCGCAGGGTTATCAAGCGACTCTATCGGGCGATGTTTTTGAAGCAACCTTGCCCTCTCCTTTTCAGTTATTTTCTCGCCGAACGGTCGTGAGCTACGTTGACGAGGCCTTGCAGGATACCGGCTCTGATGTGGGCCTAAAAAAGATTGAGATTATTGTTTCTTGGCAGTCGTCTTTGCCGATTGTTTCTAAAGAATTTAAATTAGTCAGTTTAATCACCGCTAAATAATTATGGAAAGTTCGGGGTTTACTATTATAGAGGTAGTTATTGTAACGGCGATTTTTTGTTTGGTGGTTGGGTTGATTCTAAACATATACGTATTTTCACAGAAATTTTATCGTCAAACCGAAATTGACGCCGAGCTTTTGCAAAACGGCCGAACTGTTTTAGAAAGGATATCGCGGGATTTGCGCCAAGCCGCGGAATTAGTCACACAGTTGCCTCAAGTTCCGGACGTGCCCCAGGACCCGCCGTCATCAGAGATAGAATTTCAAGATGGCCACACGCCATCACCTTATCAAGAATTGGGCAGTAATTATTACTATATTCGTTATTACGTAAACGCCGATACCATGGAGCTTTATCGTCAATATCGGGTTTATTGTTTTGACCCTTGCCTTTCTTGTTCAAGCTACTATCGTTGGAATGACACTATGTTGGTAGGCGGGCAGCAGGTTCAACCCCAGACCTGCGATCTAGAAGATAGGGTAGTGGGCGAGTATATGAGTAATTTGCAATTTTGGGGATCGGGCTTAATTAATGTTTCCCTGAATTTAGAAAAAAGCGGCCAAACGATTAATTTAAAAACCGCTATCTGGGGCCGTAATTTTTAACGTTATGGAGAAAGGTTTTTTGCTAAAAAATCATCAAGGGAGCATTTTGATATTAGCTATGATAATTTTGGGGGTAATGATGTTTTTGGCTGCTTGCCTTTTGTCTTTTACCTTAGTCGGTTTTAAAACAACCGAAAGTTATGAATTGAGCACCAGGGCCTATTATTTGGCCGAAGCCGGGCTTTCTGAAGCCATTTTTAAATTAAAGAATGATCCAACTTGGCAAAGTGCTTTTGAAACAATGCCTACTGAAGAAGACCCTTATTGCTCGGGCTGGTCAATCGCCCCCTATATTCGTTCTTCGGCTTTGGGGGATGACAATACTTATGAAATTACCGTTGATAATTTGGGTTGCGCTCAAGCGGCAATCACCGTGCTCGCGAAAATAAACTCGGGGGAGGGTATTGCCCGAAAGGTGGTCAAGGCAAATGTTTTCAAGGCGATTGGCAGTCCGATTTCCCAGTACAATATTTTTACTGGCGGGGCCAGCGAAAATTTAGAAATCAGCGCCACCAACCCTTTGCGCGTTCACAACGGTTCGCTTTTTTCTAATAATATTCTTAAGGTCAAGAACGGCAGTTTGGTGCAGGTTGATGGCAAGGCCTTGGCTCACGGCAATATTCTGCTTTTGTCGGGCGGCCAAATTCAAGGCCCGTCTTGCGGTTCCAATATATGCGAAGATGGTTGTGACGTTTCCACTGAATGTCCGCCCGCGGATGTAGCGTTGCCCCCCTTGGATCTTAATTCCAGCAGTCCCTCTTCATATATTTCGCGGGCTCAAAATAGTGATTGCAGCTCGGTAAGGAACGACGGCAAAATCAGCTGCTTGTTCACGTCTGCCGAATTTGAGCAGATGCTTTGGCAGCATTATCCGCAGCTTTCTTTGCCGGTCAACGCGATTGTTTACATTACGGGAGACGTGAATATAAGGGCGGGGCAGGAGTTAACGGTTAACGGCGTTTTGGCGGCCGGCCGCGATATTAATTTGGGCGCGTCATTGTGTTGGGCCCGAAGCGAGTTCCCTTATGTAAGATGCGGATCTTCCCGGGTAACCGTGTTGCGACCCGGCGTCCCCGAAGACAATTTGCCATCCGGGCTTTTAGCTTATAGAAAAATAAACGCCAGCAGCTGGCTGGGGTTTGGTTCTAGCGCTTTGAACGTTAATGGTTTGGTGTATTCGGGCGATGAAACCAAGCTGTCATCGGTAGCCGCACCCATTGTTATCCAAGGGGGGGTAGTGGTTAAGAAATTAACTCTTTCTTCTTTATGGAATGGTATTGATATTTATCTGGATTCAGATGTTATCGTTGATACTTTTGGCAATCCCCAATATTCACCGTTGATTACCGTTGACCATTGGGAAGAAAAATATTGAGAGATAATATTGTAACTGTTTTTGGTAACTTTTTTAATTAAAAATAATCGGTTATAATTAAGTTATGTTTAATGTTTTTTCGCCTCACATTGATGCTTTTGCTTTGGACATTTCAGATCTTTCTTTGAAGGTTGTTCAGTTGGGTTTGGCTAAAAAACATTTATCGCGTTTTTCTTATGGCCAAGCCGTGATTCCCGAAGGGCTGATAGAACAGGGCGAAGTTCAAAAGGAAGCCGATCTCGCGGCGCTTATCAAAAAAACTGTTGCCAGTGTTGAGGGCGGGAAAATTCAAGCTAGATATGCGGCCATTTCTTTGCCTGAGGAGAAGTCGTTTGTTGACATTTTGCGTTTGCCCAAGCTCAAAAAGGAAGAAATCAATCAGGCCGTGCTTTTTGAAGCCGCTAACTATATCCCCACGCCCTTGGACGAAATATATTTTGATTTTGAAATTGTTAACGCGCAATGTCCGGTGAGCTCCTGTACCGAGGTTTTAATTGCCGCCACGCCCAAGAAGATTATTGACGGTTACGCGCGGGCATTAAGAGCGGCTGGCTTGAAGCCGTTCTTGATGGAGGTTGAATCGTTGTCGCTGGCTCGGGCCTTGGTTAAGAAAGGGGTAAATCATCGGCCGTTGTTGATTATTGATTTTGGCCAATCCCGCACTAGTTTTGCCATTTTTGCCGGCTCCAGTTTAAGGTTTACCTCCACCATCCCTATTTCTTCCAGAGAATTGAGCAATCTTTTAATAAGCCAGCTGAAGATTGACGCTAAAAAAGCCGAAGAGATAAAACAAACCGAAGGGCTGTGGGGTGATAGGGAAACATTAGACGCTATTATTCCCGCCCTAACCGACTTAACCGAGCAGATTCAAAAACATTTGGATTATTATCATTCGCACGCGCCCGCTGGACAGGTGTCTCATCATGTAGAGAAGATTTTGTTGTGCGGGGGCGGGGCCAGCTTAAAGGGGTTAGCCAATTTTTTGGCCGATTCGTTAAAACTCAAAGTGGAATTGGGCAATCCCTGGGTGAATGTATTTCCTCCGTCTTGCAAGGAGATTTTGCCCATAACCTTGGAACAATCAACGGGTTATACCGCGGCCTTGGGCTTGGCCTTGGGTGCCCATACCTATTATGATTAATTTATTACCTCCCCAAGATAAACAAGAATTAAAAAGAGAAGTGATTTTCCGAAAGGTTTTTGCTATCTTGTTTTTGCATTTCATTTGCGTGTTGATTTTAGTGGGGGTGTTAGGGTTTTTGAGCGCTTTTCTATCATCAAAAGCGGTATCCTTTCAAGAGATAGCGATTCAAAAAGCCCAACAGCTTCAATCCGCGCGGTTTCAGGCCTTTAAAAATGATGCTGTTTCTTTGAATGGCACATTAAATAAATTGCAGGCCTTTTGGCAGGGTCAGATAATGGCCTCGTCTTTTTTGGAGCGTTTTGTTCCCCTTATTTCTTCAAACCTTTATTTAACGGACTTATCTTTTAACCTGTCATCCAAAAAAGTTCCTATCGTGAGAAACGTTTCAACCGCGCCTGGCGATGCCGTCCCCAGCGATTCTGCTCAATTGATTTTTGCTGACATACATCTTGACGGAACGGCTGATTCCCGAGAGACCCTTTATGAGTTTAAAAAGGTTCTTGAACGCCAGAGCGATTTTTCTGATATTTATTTCAGCCCTTATTCTTGGTCTAATGCCCAGTATCCGGGCTTTTCTTTGAATCTAAGTTTTATTCCCGCTAATAAATAATGTTTATGCCAGCCAAAAAGAAAATCTATTTGCTCGTTTCAGTCATCTGTTTTGTTGATGTTTTGCTTTTTTCTTTGGTTCTCTTACCTTTGTTCAGAAGGGTAAAAGCGAATGCCGATGATTTGAATACACAGAAAATCAGTTTGGCGGTTTTGGCCGCTCAAAGCGAGAGCTTGGGTGATTTTCAAAAAAACGTTGACGATCTTGAAAACTATAGCCAGCTTGTGCGAAGCGCTTTTGTTGACGCGTCCGCCCCCGTTGAATTTATAGAGTTTTTAGAGGAACAAGCTGAAAGTTATCACCTTCAGCTTATTGCCTCTCCCTTTGATTCGCCTCCCATTAAAGGCGATTTGTGGTCGTCTATCGGGACGCGGATTAACGTTGAGGGTCAATTGGCCGATTGTTTAAGATTTGTTGAGATGTTGGAAAATAGTCGGTGGGTGATTACCATCATTAATTTCAATTTACAGAAAGTTGTAGCAAACGATTCGGAAGCCATACCCCGCGGCGAGGCCTTTTTATCTTTGGAAGTCAAGGCATTTTCCGGTCAACCCTCTGTTTTTAAAAAGAATTAAACGAAATTTTTATGAATATTAATTTTAACGCTGTTAAAAACTTTTTTCGGGCGGCCGGGCGATTATTCTGGCAGAAAATATTTTTATTTTTTATTTTGTTTTTATTTCTTGATTTTTTATTCGCTGGCACTTTACTGGTTGAGTACTATTTTAAGGGCCCTTTAGACAACCAGGCCAATAATTCATTAACATTATTGAATCAAGGCCTATTAGATAAGATATTAAGCCGTTGGGAGGCGGGGCGAGTTATTATTAAAAAACTGCCCGCTAAAGAATACCCTGATTTTTTCCAAGATTTCAGCACATCCTCTCCCGTTCTTATGTCCGCTCCGCTCCAAGAAGCGTCAGTCGCCGCAACATCGTCAGAATAGCCGTTCTCCATCTGACAAAAATTTGACGAAACCCATTTTTTTGTTTAGGATTTGATTGTCTGATATGGCTTTGTCGCGCGGAAAAGGAATAAATACTATATTCCGCGCGACCCGGGGAATTTTTTAACGGTCGCCTAAGGCGACCTAAAATTCCCGACAAAGCCATATTATGGCTTTGTCCCCGTAGTTCAACGGACAGAACGAGACTCTTCTAAAGTTTAGATGGGGGTTCGATTCCTCCCGGGGACACAATGAGCGGAGCGAATTGAGTTTCCGGAGCGAGGCAACTGCTTGCCTCGCGCGAGGAATTGAACGCCGGAGCATAATCCCGACAGCAATCGGGATTGCGAGCCGGTGGCCAGCCCGAGCCGAGCGACGGCGAGGCGAGAGACGAGGCCGATTCCTCCCGGGGGCACCTATTTGGACAAAATATCAATAGCAATGGAGATCGTGGTGTAATAGCAGCATTACTCCCTGTGGAGGAGTCAGCGCGGGTGCAAATCCCGTCGATCTCCCACTTTTCGCGCAAAACAAAACCGTCTCACTTCGCTTGCGATCGCAAGCGAAGTGAGACGGTTTTGTTTATGAAAGTTTTTAAATTGTCTTTTCTCCTAAGACAAACTTTAGCATTTTTTCTTGGCCGTTTCTTAAAATTTTAATGGGTATCTCTTTGCCGATGTTGCACATTTCCAAAAGGTCGTTCACGGTTTGTTCGGTGGTGATTTTTTTACCCTGAATCTCCAGAATAATATCCACTTCTTTCAGGCCGGCCTTGGCCGCGGGGCTGTTGGGCACTATGGCTTGTTTTTGAGCTCGCTTTATTTCCGGCTCGGCCATTACCAAAACGCCGTAATTAACCGGCAGGCCGAACTGGTGCTTTAATTCAGAATCAATGGCCAAATAACGGACGCCCAGGTATGGCTGCCTGATTCTGCCGTATTGCTCCAGTTCTTTTAATGCCCACTTGGCATTGTTTATTGGCAGAGCAAATCCGATATTTTCCGCTCCTGATACCATAGCCGCATTTATGCCAACGGCCTCGCCCTTTAAATTTAAAAGCGGCCCGCCTGAATTTCCCGGGTTAATGGCTGCGTCGGTTTGTAAAAGCCCACGCAGTTTTGAGTTTTCATGAGTGATCTCGTTTTGTGCTTGAATTTCGCGAGAAAGCCCCGAAACTACCCCCACCGATACAGTATTTCTGAAGATTCCCAAGGCATTGCCGATGGCCACCACGGTTTCGCCCAACTCGGCTTTTAGGGAATCCCCCAGGGGAATGATGGACAGGGGAGCGTCCGAGATAACGGCCGCCGGGTTGATTTTTAAAATGGCGATATCGTGAATCGGGTCGCGCGCTAAAATTTCCGCCATTATTTTTTGGCCATTGGGCATTACCACCACGTATTCTCCCAAGAGGTCGGTGATAACATGGCGATTAGTGAGTATGGCGCCCCTGTCGTTAACAATGAATCCCGAACCGCCTCCCAGCATAATGCTGGGCAAAGACGGCCTGTTTTCTTTTTTCGGTTTAGCGGGTTTTTTAGCTGGTTTTTTCAGCGGAAATTCAAAATCGTCTAGCTCTTGCACCATAGCAATGCTCACCACCGCCGGTAGCGCTTTTTTCACTATTTGAACAATGGAGTTATCACCTTGCATACACTTTTATATTATCATCAAACATCAATTGAAAACAGGGGAAAGTTTTGCTATATTCAAGCTAACGCAAGTATAACATGCTTTAAGCCCCCGTAGTTCAACGGATAGAACGAGACACTCCTAACGTCTAGACAGGGGTCCGACTCCTCTCGGGGGCACACTAAAGTTTTGCAAAATTCATTTTTTGTGGTAATTTGTAGTTAGGATTTGTTAACAAAATCTAAGGGGCCGTTAGCTTAGCTGGTAAAGCGTCAAGATGGCATCTTGAAGACCGCCGGTTCGAGTCCGGCACGGTCCACCAAATTCATTTCTCGTAAACTAATTTATGATTGAAGTTGAAATACGAGCCAAGGTGCAAGATTTTTCATCAATAAAAAAGCGGCTTGAAGAAATAGGCGCTCAATTTTTGAAAAAAGAAAAAATGGCCGACTATGTTTTTGGCCGGGCCAAAGATTTAGACCAAGAGCGCAAAATTATTGATGGCCGCTTTAGCGCTCGCGTCAGGCAAAAAAACGACAAAATATCGGTTGAATTTAAGGAAATCAAACGAGCAGGCGCCGGTATGGAATTTAGCTCGCCCCTGTCCAGCGCCCAAGCCGGCTTAAACTTTCTTGAAAAGCTTGATTTTGTGCGGGCTTTTACTGTCTCTAAAACCAGAGAAACTTACGAGTGTCAGGGCTTTGAGGTTTGCCTTGATGACGTTGAGCAATTAGGCCTTTTTGTTGAGGTTGAACACCCCTGTAAGGAGGACAACGACAAAACTGAGGCCCTCAAGGAATGTGAAAGTTTTTTGAATTCAATCGCGCCGGGCGCCGTTCTTGAGCCAAAGAAATACGGTGATTTGATGCAGGAAATTATCAATAAAAATAATGAGCGATAGCGCGGCCAAACGTCAAGTGGCTATTTTCATTCCTTATCGTCAGAAAGATGGCGATGTTTTTGTTTTTCTGCAAAAGCGCTCAAAAGACGCCAAGCGTATCCCTGATTACTTCGGCTTTTTCGGCGGCGGGCTGGAGGGCGGGGAAACTCCCGAACAAGCGTTAGCGCGAGAGATTAAAGAAGAATTGAATTATCAGCCGCGAGATCATTTTTTGTTAAAGTTTTACGAGTTTGAGCGCAAAGAGGCCTGGGTGTTTTACCAGAAAGTAAACGACAGCTTTGAAAACGAAACAGAAGTTTTGGAAGGGCAATACGGCAAGTGGTTCAGTCAGGTAGAGGCCATGGCTGAACAAATGCTGATTGACGAAGATAAAGTTATTTTGAAAGATTTTTTTGAAAAAATTCGCAAGTAACCCATAAACTAAAAACCCCGCCTCGCGGGGTTTTTAGTTTATGGTATTAATAAAGTTTAAACATTCTGCAAGCCCATAATAGCGGATTTGATTTTTTCCGGGTTGGGCACCCTGTCAAAATAGAATTTGTTTTGCGTGCCCGCCGTCTGGATTTCCAAATCGCCAAAATGAAAAACAGCCGCCCAAACGCCATGTACTTTCACTGACACGTCTTGGATTTTTGCGATTTCCAGCTCGGCTGAGGCGTAGCGGAAAAAGGCGGTTTGCTCGTTTTTGATAACTCTTTTGTTAGTGATAACTATGGTGTTAAGGGCATAAATCATCAGGTTGTAAAAAAGGACATCCCACAGAAAAAAATAATAAATAGCCGCTAAGAACCAAAAGAAATCCACCCATTGGATATACCAATTTGTCTGATTAATGAAATAATAAATAGCGCAGGGGATCAAGGCAAAAATAATCAACAAAAAAATCGGCCCGCATAAAATGATCCAATGACGTCTTGCCACCAAAACTGTTTGCTCGCCAGCCAACTGGCCTCTGAAGCTATTGGTTGAATTAATAATTCTTGAAGGCATGTTCCCTCGCTTCGCTCGGTCAAGTGCAAAGTTCAAAATTCAAAATGCAAAATGACAAAGCAAAATTAAAAATTTTTCAATATGGTTTGATATTGGGCAGAATGTTTTTGATGGCTTGGAAAATTGCTGTCCAATCAAGCTTTTGATAGGCGACCAAAGTAACGGCCGAGAAAAAGCAGGCTCCAATGAAAAATACCAAAGCCAGCACCTTGGTTTTACCGCCCACGCCAAAGCGGATGAAGTGGTAAAAAATAAAAAAGCCGTACAGCAAAAAAACCGCCGCGACGATAATCAGCAATAGCAGCCCCCAATTTTGTGAATTGCTCAAAAAATTCAGAATATCCATGCCTTTTACCATTTTACATCACTTCTATTAACTGCGCAAATTTTTGACAAAACAGCCCATTTTGGCTACCATAAGGGTGAAATCGGAAATGAGGTAGGGTGTTCCGAATTGGCAAGGAACCGGTTTCGAAAACCGGCGCCCGCAAGGGCATGCGAGTTCGACTCTCGCCCCTACCGCCTTTTATGTCATTAACGCTACAAGAAGGAAACATTTTAAAGAAGATTAAGGTGGCTTCGGAAAATGACCCCAGGAGACCCGAGTTTCCGCCGGATAATCCTAAGTTTCCGGCCACCCCAACTTATCAAATTCAGGTGCCAGGGTTTTCTAATGTTTGGCTGAAAGACGAAAGCAAAAATCCCACCGGCACTCACAAGGACAGAATGGCCTGGGAGATAGTAGTAACTTACCGAGATTTTTTGTTGGCCAAAAAGAGGGGGCAAAATAACAGTCCCTTGCCCCAGATGTCCATTATTTCTTCGGGTTCGGCCGTTATTGCTATCCAAAGCCAGCTTAAAAAATACCAGTTGCCTGATCTGAAAGTTTTGGCTAATGATAACATTGAGCCGCAAGTTGTTGATTATTTGGAGGAAATCGGCTGCGAGGTTTATAAAACTGATTTGGCTAAAAAGCCATTTACTTGGAAAGAAATTTTGAATTTTACGAACAACCCGGACGGTTTTGACATAACTTCAAATGAAGCCCTTGACCCGACTGCTCGTTTCTATGATTGGTTGAGCTATGAAATTATTAATAGCTCGCCCGATTACTGCTTTATCCCCTTTGGCACAGGCAATTTGTATGAAAATGTTCTTAATATAACCAAAAAAGAAGTTTCTACCGAAAACCATGATCCAAGATTTAGCGGGGATATTGAAAAATTAAGAAGCTGCAATTTTTTAGGCGCCACTACCAATAATCCAAAATCAAAAGCTGACAAACTGTATTCGCCGCATCTGCCTTTTGCCCACTTTGATGAACAATGGATTAGATTATATAAGCAAGCGGGCTATTGCGGGCCGGAATCAAGTGTTTATTTAATTGAGGAAAATTATTTAGACCAGGCCATTGATATAGCCAAAAGCCAAAGCATCGATTGCGAGCCGTCGGGCATAGCCGGGCTGGCCCTGATGCTTCAGATGAGCGGCAAGCTGCCCAAAGACAAGAAAATGTTAATTGTGAATACCGGCAAAACCAAGTATTTGTAAGCTGGCGGTGCCCGGAAATGTGGCGGAGTAATGGTTGATTGGAACAGGCAGCAAAAGCAGTCAGTATTTCAAGGAGTGTCACTCCTTGAAGTTGACGTATTATAGGGAGTCGGGTATAATGTAAAAAAGATAAAAATACACAAAATTTATGAAAATCCCGCGACTTTATCAAAATTTAAATAAATTTTTAAAACCCAATAAGGTTTTGGTAATTTATGGGCCGCGCCAAGTCGGCAAGACCACCTTGTTAAAAGATTTTTTAGCAACCTGCCCCCTGAAATACCGCTTGGATTCAGGCGAGGATTTAAGAATAAAAGAAGTGTTTGGTTCTTCGGATTTTAAGAGAATTAAGGAATATGCTAAGGGATATCAGCTTATTGCTATTGATGAGGCACAAAAAATACCCAATATTGGCCAAGGATTAAAAATTTTAGTTGACCAAGTTCCAAAAATAAAAGTGATAGCCACCGGTTCTTCTTCCTTTGAGCTGTCTGGCCAGGTGGGCGAGCCGCTCACCGGCCGTAAGGTCACCTTAACGCTTTTTCCGATAGCACAAAGCGAATTTGCTTTATCGCTTAATCCTTTTGAGTTGAAAGATAAACTTAGTGATTACTTGGTTTTTGGTTCCTACCCTGAAGCGGCTGCCAATGAAAGCATAGAAGAAAAAAAACGAATCTTAAGCGAGTTAATCGGTTCCTATCTTTTGAAAGATATCTTAGAGCTGGAAAAGGTAAAAAGTTCAAAAATTTTATTAGACCTGTTGCGCTTATTGGCATTTCAAGTTGGTGGCGAAGTTTCTTTGGCAGAGCTGGCTGGGCAACTAGGCATTGACGCTAAAACAGTTGCTCGATATCTCGATTTATTTGAGAAGTCCTTTGTTGTTTATAACTTAAGAGGTTTCAGCAGGAATTTAAGAAAGGAAATAACGAAAAAAAGCAAATATTATTTTTATGATAACGGCATAAGAAACGCGATAATTTCCAATTTTAATCGCTTGGAAATCAGAAACGACATAGGACAGCTATGGGAAAATTTTATTGTTATGGAGCGAATTAAAAAGCAGCATTTCGGAAAGATTTATTCCAATAACTATTTTTGGCGTTCTTGGAATAAACAAGAAGTTGACTTTGTTGAAGAAAGAGGCGGAAAACTTTATGGCTATGAATTTAAGTGGAAAGAGCAAAAGATAAAAAAGCCAAGCGAGTGGCTTTCGAATTATCCAAAAGCGAGCATTAAGGTTATAAATCAAAACAATTATTTTGATTTTGTAATTTAGGCGTAGAAAGTGCTTGTTGATTATATGAAAAAATTGTTTTTAACTTCGGCGTTTTCAAGCGTGGTCAAGGAGTTTGTTGAGTTTTTGGGAAAAGACCCGAAGGGTTTAATTGTTGGCTTTGTGCCGACCGCCGCGGGCCCTTATGATGATAAGTGGTTTGTTGAAAAAGACAAAAAGGCCCTGGAGGATATTGGGCTGAAGGTTAATGAAGTTGATTTGAAAGATAAAACCGAAGCCGAGTAAAGAGCTTAAGAGGGAGGATATAATCTTTGTGGCCGGGGGCAATACTTTTTATTTACTGAAAGAGGCCAGAAAGAGCGGTTTTGATAAAATCGTCAAGGAGCTGGTAGAGCAAGGCAATGAAATTATTTTGTAGGGCAACTTATAATGAAAAAAAATGACCTCAACAATTTTATAGACAAGATGAAAGAGACAGTTTATAAAGCGGGGGGAATGGCCCTTGAATATCAGGGCAAGGTTAAGAATTTAGGAAAATCAGCGGAAGAATTGTCTGGAGACAATGATTTCATTAGGCAACAAAGGGCGGCTAAGACCATTATTGACGATAAAGCGCAAGAGGAACTGCTTTTGGCCGCCTCAAAATTATTACCCGCGTCCGAAATTTATCTTGATGCCGAAGAGGAAACCCCCGGTAAAAAATGTTTTTCCGCCGAGCCAAAACCCACGGCACTGGTAATTGACCCCATTGACGGAACATTACTGTATGTAGCAGGCAAAGATGGCTTTAGCGTTTGCGTTGGCTTGATTGAGAATGGCGTCATACTAACTTCTTTGGTGTATTTTCCCGCTCGGAAGGAATTTTATTTTATTAAAAATGGCGATGTGTATTGTGAAGCTAACGGCAAATTGCGCGAGTTATCCGCTCCAAAAGTTAGAAACGAAAGTTTATTATATGTGAACAATCGGATTGGCGAACAAACAACCAACAAGCTGGTTAAGGAGGGCTTTAAGGTTATAAACGACGCGGACGGCTTTGTTTCGTGGCCGGACGCTTTGTTAGGATGTATTAAGGGAGAGTACAATGCCTGCATTTTTCATAATTCGCAGATAAGAGACATGCTTATCGGCGCTATGATAAGCAAGATGTCTGGTGGCTTCGCTTGCGACTGGTTGGGTAATAAAATTATTTGGCCCAATGGCGGCAGGGTGCCGCGGATTATGTTCGGCTTTCGTCCAATTTCTGAAAAAGTTCTGTCGTGCTTAAAAACGTAGTTTATAACTTTCCCGATATTACCCTCGAAGAAATGGCAGAGTTCGCCCATGTTGTTAAAGACAAAGAACTCATTAAGAATTTGTAACTGCTATTTATGAAAAAAATTGTTCCGCTTCTTAAGGATTATTTGTTATGAGCATAACTACCGACAATATTTGGTTTTGGGTTTTGAACAGCGTGTTTTTAGTGAGCTTGGCGGCTGTGCCGGCTTTGTTGGCTGGTGTTTGGGTAATGATTTTATTGCTAACTCTTGGTTAAAATGAAAATAAAAAAGTTTTTTGTTTTATATCTTGTTTTGATTTTGTCAGCCCTTACCCTTTGCGGGTTTGTCTTTTTTTATTATTGCGGCAATCATGGCCCTGCTAAAGATGTCAATCTTGCGACTTTGGCGGCAAATAATGAAAACTTAGAAACAGCTCCCACGACCCAAGACCAAGATGTTTCTGTTATCTTTGTCGGCGATATTATGTTGTCTCGAGGCGTGGCGCAAAAGATAAAAGAACACAATGATTACAACTACCCTTTTTTAAAAATCGGTGATTATTTAAAATCAGCCGACTTTGTTTTTGGTAACTTGGAAACGTCGCTTATTAAGGGTCGTGAAACCAGCTCGGGGGAGATGGTTTTTCGGGCTGACCCGGAGTTAGCCGATGTTTTAAAAAGTTTCGGCTTTGCCGTTGTTTCTTTGGCTAACAACCACACGATGAATTTTGGCAAGGCAGCGCTTGAGAACACCCTCATTACTCTGTTGAAAGCCGGCGTTGAGTACGCGGGAGCTGGATCGAGCGCCCTTGAGGCCTATAATCCCGGCATTATTGAAAAAAACGGCATAAGCTTTGCTTTTTTGGCTTATACTGACAGCGATGTTGTGCCAGTTTCTTATTTTGCCACCGCCACTACCGCCGGGGTGGCTCTTATGGATATAAATAAGATGGCCGAGGCAGTCAAGCTTGCCAAACAACGAGCCGACCTGGTGATTGTCTCAATGCATTCGGGTATTGAATATAAGGATTATCCTAATAATCGGCAGACAAACTTCGCTAGAGCCGCCGTTACAGCGGGAGCTGATTTGGTTATAGGCCATCATCCGCACGTAGTGCAAACCGCCGAAATATACCAAGGTAAATACATTTTTTATTCTCTGGGCAACTTTATTTTTGACCAACAATGGTGGAAAACCAAAGAGGGGATTGCCTTAAAAATAATTTTTAACAAACAAGGCGTTAAGCGGATTGAGCCCCAAGCCATTTACATTGAAGACTTTTCCCAGCCAACCTTGCTCTCGGGCGAAGCGGCGCGAAAAGTTATTTCCCGCTTGGGAATTGTTTTAAATCAGTGATTCTTATGATAAAATTAAAAATATGATGGAAAGAATGGAACATATTGAACAAGAGCCCGACGAAGAACGTAAAAAGGCCTTGGTTAAAATTTTGACAGGGACAGACGGCGGGGCGTTGCCTAAAGCTGTTTTTATTTTAGAAGGGGGCATTGCAGAGGTTGCTGAAGCGGAGAACAAGTATGACCTTTTAAACCCCGGTCGTTTTCGCTCCAATTCTTATATTGACAAAGACCATGCCGCTATCACGGGCGCCTTGGCTCGCGTGGTAGCCGGGGCGGAGCTTAGCAAGGTTTTTCCTGACTTAACTTTTGTTGCCACTGGCGGCCGTTATCACCAAGATGAGCCAACCGTTGCCGCCGTGCAAGAAGCGGAGCTAAAGCAATTAGGGGTTAAAGGCGAAAGGATTTTACTTGAGGAAAATTCAATGGTTACCATGGCCGAGTTTATGGAACTGATAAAAATAGCCAATGAAAAAGGTTGGCCTCAAGTTGCTGTTTTAACCAGCGATTATCATACTCCAAGGTGTAAAATGATATGGGAAAAACTGGCAGATTTGGTTAACGGCGCCGATATTAGTGGCGTTCGCAAAAAAGAATTTTTCAAGGCCTTGGCGGACTTTAAACGAAACAATGTCCAGATTGTTTTTGTTGGAGCGGAAGATATTTTAGAAAAAGTGAACGAAGATTATAGGGTTTTAATAAACGAGGCAAAAGAGAGCGATGGTTATAAAGAAAGATTGAAATTAGAGAAAAAAGGCATTAAGGACTTACAGGAGAATAATTACAAGGCGCGTCTTGGGCCTTGAGATGTATGGAAAATCAAAAAATCAACTTGCATCGGGTTGTAGTAACGGCCATCATTGTTAAAGACGGCAAATTTTTAATTGCCCGGCGTAGCCGTGAGAAAAAGGTTCTTCCGGGTATGTGGACCGTGCCGGGCGGGGGTATGGAGCTTGATGACTATATTAACAATCCTAAAACGCTCGGCGATTGCTGGTATTTTACGGTTGAGAAAACATTAAAAAGAGAAGTAATGGAAGAAGTCGGCCTGGAGATAGAGCGCGTTAAATATCTTTTGGATTTGGCTTTTATGCGGCCCGATGGCATACCGGTGGTTACTTTAAGTTTTTGGTGCTATTGGAAAGCGGGTGAAGTGCGGCTCAACGACGAAAACATTGATTATAAATGGGTTGACTTGGCGGAGGCCAAAAACTATGAGTTAATTCCCGGCATCTGGGGCGAATTGGAAATGGTTGATAAGATTTTGCAAGGCCAAAACCCTGATAATCTCAAATACAACCCAATGTAGCGCTTAGGAAGGAGTTTAACTTCTTCCTAATTTTGGTTTTAAGGGGTGGTGTTGTATAATGAAAAAATAACAGTTTATGAATATTTCTACGATATCAGCATTGTTTAAGTCTTTTCTAACGCCGGCTTTAAGGGTGGTAATTATTTTTTTAATTGCTTTTTTGGCAAACCGTTTGGCTAAGGTATTTATTAATAAAATGGCGGGCTCCGTACTGCGCCATCGTAATATTCTCTCGGGCAGGTTAGGCGGCCCCGGAGACATCGCTCGGCTTAAGACCTTAAAAAAAGCGTTTTCTTCAATTTTAAGCTCGGTTATTTGGATTCTCGCGGTCATCACCTTATTGCCGCAGGTTGGTATTAACATAACGCCGATTCTGGCTGCTTTGGGGGTGGGCGGCTTGGCCTTAGGATTGGCGGCTCAAAATCTGATTAGGGATTATATTATAGGCGTTTTAATTCTTTTAGAAGATCAATTTAGGGCCGGCGAAGAGGTGGAGATTGCCGGCAAGAGAGGGCTCGTGAAAGATTTTAATTTAAGAAGAGTCATCCTAAGAACAAAGGCAGGTGAAATATGCTTTGTGCCTAATAGCCAAATAAGTTCGGTGCTCAATTTTACTCGCGGCGTTGGAACAAGGCGTTCAAAAAAGCCGTAATAGTAACGCGAAAAAGCAATCTAATGCCTTTGGCAATCTCGTTTTACGGGATTGTTTTTGGGTATTGGCCGTGTTAATATGAAGCCGATCAAGGTTATTTTAAGTTATGGCAGACACAGTTATTCAGCAAATCAAAGACCGCTTGGACATTGTTGAAGTGGTTTCGGGATATCTTAAGCTGGAAAAAACCGGCATTAACCTGCGTGCCAACTGTCCTTTCCACGGCGAGAAAACCCCGTCTTTTTTTGTTTCGCCAAGTCGGCAAAGCTTTAAATGCTTTGGTTGTGGGGAGTCGGGGAGCGTTTTTGATTTTATAATGAAAATGGAGGGCATAGAGTTCGGCGATGCTTTACGAATGTTGGCCCGAAGGGCAGGCGTTCAATTGCCCAGCTACCACCCCGAAACGCAAACAAAAAGAAATCGTCTTTATGAAATTTGCGAAATTTCCTGCCGTTTTTTTGAAAAGCAACTGCACTCTTCGCAAGCCGGCCGGCAGGTTTTAAAATATTTTACGGGAAGGGGATTAGCAGCTGAAAGCATTAAGCAATGGCGATTAGGTTATTCGCCTGATCAATGGAGATGCCTTTCGGATTTTTTAGTGGGCCAGGGTTACCAAAGAGCGGAAATTTTGGAGGCCGGGCTGGCTGTGGCTTCGGAAAAAAGCGGCGATTCCTACGACCGTTTCAGGGGCCGTATTATGTTCCCGGTGCTTGATTTGAGCTCGCAAGTGGTAGGTTTTGGTGGGCGGGTATTTGAAAATGAAAAATTAAAAACGAAAGATGAGAAAAAAGAGGAAAACGCGGGGGCGAAATACATTAATACCCCAGCCACGCCTTTATATGACAAAAGCCGTGTTTTGTATGGTTTGAATTTCGCGAAGTTAGCTATTCGCCAAAAAGACAGCTGCATTTTAACCGAGGGCTATATGGACGTAATCTTGTCGCACCAGGCCGGTTTTGCCAACGCGGTGGCCGCGAGCGGCACTGCTTTAACCAGCTTGCATTTAAAAACTATCAAGCGCTATACCAATAATTTATTGATGGCTTTTGACGCTGACGCGGGTGGTAATATGGCTACCCAGCGGGGCATTAGCTTGGCTATTAGCGAAGAGTTCAACGTTAAAGTGATTTTAATGCCCCAGGGCCTTGACCCGGCCGATGTTATCAGCCAGAATCAACAGCAATGGGCCAATCTTATTGACGGGGCTCAAGAAATAATGTCTTTTTATTTCGCGACCGCTCTAAATAGTTTTGACGCCTCTTTGCCCTCGGGCAAAAAACAGATCGCTCAATTTATTTTGCCCCATATCAAAAAAATTTCCAATGCCATTGTCAGGGCGCATTGGGTTCAAAAATTAGCCGATATTTTGCAGGTTTCCGAAGGGGCGGTGGTTGAGGAAATGGCTCGGCTTAAACTTGAAAATAACAGCTCCCCTCATAATATTACCGCTGACTCGGCGGATAATAAAAATACAAACATTAATACAGAGGTAAAGTCGCGAGATACGCTTTTAGAGGAGCGGATCGTCAGTTTGGTTTTAAATTATCCTTCCGGCTTGGATTTTATTGACGAAGCCCACCTGGAGCTTTTTTCTTTAAACGGCGCCAAGGAAATTATCAAGACCTTAAAGAGCCATCCGGTTGAATCACCCGAATCAGCCCAGGTTGTTTGCCGCCAATTAAGCGAGCAGAACAAGGAGGTTGAAAGTTTTTTGGAGGATGTTCTATTTTGGTCGGAGGTTCAATCAACCGAAGATAGTTTCGTGGAAATTCAGTTGTGTTTAGAACAGCTAAAAACCGTTGTAGCTCGTCAGAACTTGCAGGAGATTGCCCGAGGTATCCGTCAGGCCGAAGCAAATAAAGATGTTGAGCGCTTGACTTGCCTCATGCGGCAGTTTAATGAGTTGTCAAAAGGGATTATTTAAAAAAATATGCCTAAACAAAAAAATAAACCGTCAGTGAAAAAGAAAGGGCCAGCGAGCGTTAAGCGTAAGGTCTTAAAAGCTAAGCGCGGAGGGGGCCGCAAAAAAAATTTTAAGACAAAGAAATTAGTCCGTGTCGCGCGAAACAAGGGCGCGAAACATTTAAAATCCGGCCATAAAATAGTTATTTCCAAAAAGAACATTTTTACCGATGAAGTTATCGCTGAATTGCTCAAGAAGGGCAGAACTCGCGGTTTTTTGACTAATAATGAAATTCAAAGCCAATTCCCCGACTGGCAAATGGACTTGTCCGGTTTTGAGCGGCTTTGCGGGGCGGCATTGGATGCCGGATTGGACATTATTGAGAAGAGAGGTCTTTTGGATGATGGCAAAGGCAAAGAGGCAAAAATTGTTTCTCAAGGCAAGATTGATTCCGTGCAAATGTATCTTAAAGAAATTGGCAGCTTATCAATGATTTCAGCAAAAGATGAAAGAGAGCTTGCCAAAAAGATTGAATTGGGCGACTTAGACGCCAAAAGGAAATTAGCCCAGGCCAACTTGCGTTTGGTGGTTTCTATCGCTAAAAAATACATTGGCCGTTCTCCCAATTTAACTCTGCTTGATTTAATCCAAGAGGGCAACCTCGGGCTTTTTCGCGCTGTTGAAAAATTTGACTGGCGAAAGGGCTACAAATTTTCAACCTACGCCACTTGGTGGATTAGGCAGGCCATCACCAGAGCGCTGGCTGACCAATCCCGCACTATTCGCATTCCGGTGCATATGGTGGAAACAATCAGCAAGTATGAAAAAGTCAGGAAGCGGCTTTTACAAAATTTAGGCCGGAATCCTTTGCCCGAAGAAATTGCCTCGGAAATGGGCTTGGACGTGGAAAAGATTCATCATTTAAGGAAAATAAAGCAAAAGGCAGTTTCTTTAGAAACGCCGGTAGGCGATGACGACAAAGATAGCACCCTGGCTGAGTTTATCCAAGATGAAAAAACGCCAGCGCCATCTATGCAGGCCGCGCGCAATTTATTGAAAGATCGCTTAGCGGAAATTTCCGTTGACTTAACTCCTAGAGAGCGCAAAATCTTGGCTTTGCGATTCGGCCTTGACGAT
>Ga0265594_1000790_pt1 | contig 25708 bp, 21 predicted proteins | sample saktaG_11_FD_190147 | JGI IMG/M metagenome (GOLD analysis project Ga0265594, IMG submission 190147) | Saline water microbial communities from Sakinaw Lake, British Columbia, Canada - sak_2011_5_24_80m | ecosystem: Environmental > Aquatic > Non-marine Saline and Alkaline > Saline ... | reverse complement strand
GCCGGCTGGCGACTCACACCCCGCCCGCGAACGACCTGACACCGGCTACTATTAGCCCATTCGATCCCGGCTTGCCCTTCGCCACCGCCCGCACACGCCGCCCGCCTCCCCACTGTCTGAATCGCAGCTGTCAGTTGGGTGTGTGGGTGTGTGAGTATGTGGGTGTGTGTGTGATGACCTACACTTAATCGCATCCTTACTCGCCTTCTTAAACGGTTTCACTTAAACCACCCGCTTCATCGAGGGCCGACGACAGGGCTGCGATGCGAGTCAACGAGAAATCCCCCCACAAACCCGGAAGCTCCGATCCAATGGGTGCTGCACGGCGGTTCCCTACCTTTCAGCCTTTCCGATCCGAGGACGAGGACGAGGACGAGCGGAGCCATCCGCCCTCTCCGTGACTTTCTATCTCTGCATAGTGAGCAATCTCGTCGCTAGAGTAAAGGGGATACCCAGTCAACGCCATTTCATTTTTTAGTTTTCTCTCTTCACCCGAGATGAACTCCCCGGTCTGCTACCGGTGACGGAGGCTCAGGGGAGCATGCGTTCAGCGCGCCGGAGCGGCAGGAACAGGATGTCGAGCGAGGTGCCGCGCAGCGGCGTGTGTTCATAGCGGAACAGGCGCCAGAAAAACGAAGTTTTCCGGAAACCGTTGGCATGCACATCGCGGGTGATGAATAGTAGGCCAGAGGCCAGAGATTGACGCGCCGTTCCCCCGCATCGGGCACACTAATGCGGTACTCCCCCGTGTAAAAAGGGGTTCCTTTCATCTCCGGCGTGGCGCAGCCGGCACACAGTAGCACGAGTGAGGCGCAGCAGACGAACGGCGCCGGGCTCATGAGGCAGCTCACATTCCTTTCAGCATTTCGCTTCCGCTTCCCAGGCGGCGATCGTCGCCAACCGCTTGCAGATGGGGAGATGCTGGGTGCAGGCCTCCTCGCATTTCCCGCAGGTGACGCAGGCATCGGCGCTGGCTTTCCGTCCGACGAGCAATCCCCAGTTGTGCTGAAAATCGAGAGCCTTGCGCATGGCCAACTCATAGTGTTCCATTTTACGCAGACACCAGACGTGGTAAAAATGGATCTTGGGAATGCCCATCCGATCCAGCGACCGGCGGACGGCATCGCGGGCCTTGGTGGCGGTATCGAACTCGGTGGGCATGCCTTTGGTGGACACCCGGAATGTCCCGGGCATGGATTTGAAGGCTTCCCCGAAGATCGCCTCGCTCTGGTCGTTACAATATCCGGGGGCCGTGTCGAAGTAGGTGATCCCACAGGCGTTCGCATAGCGGACCAAGTCCGCGTTTTCCGCCACAGGCCGGGTTATATCAAACCGCATCCCGCCAAAGCCGACAGCGGAGACGTGGAGTCCGGTTCTTCCGTAAGGTTTGTATTTCATTCTTGCCGCTCTCGGCTTTCTCTTCCGGGGTTCACTTTTCAGCTTTTCTTCTGCGTCTCGCAGGTGGTGGCCTGTCCCTGGGCATGATGGTAGGCGCGGCAGGCTTCGCAGTCGCCATGGCGGGGGCAGTCGGAACAGGTGCACGGGCAGCCGGGGTTTGTTTTCTTTTCGCTAATGTCGGATCTCCGTCGGTGAGAGGGCAATGCGGGAGCAGTGTACAGGAGATAAGAGAAAGCGGAAAGCTGAAAAGCGGTGTCGCGCGGAATACCGCTTGCCACCGCACTCCAAGACGCTGCCGCCGGGACGGAGGGCTTCGGGACGCCACGCCAGTCATTTTGGAGTGCGGGGGCAAGCGGTATTCCGCGCGACACCGCTTTGAGGAGGTTCGGAGAGGGAAAAGACGCTACCGCCGGGACGGAGGGCTTCGGGACGCCGCGCCAGCCATTTTTTGCGGTGGCAAGCGGTATTCCGCGCGACACCGCTTTGGAGTAAGAAACGGAGCCAAAACTGAAAAAGTGTCTGAATATAAGATGCGTTTGCCCTGCTGCTCATGCACACTAAAAAGGGCAGAAGACTGTGAGGCGGTAAGGATTGGGAGGCGGTCGGTTATGCAAATGAGGTCTGTTCACCATTGGGTGCGTGCGAACAAATCTGTAACCTGTTCATTCTCAACCTTAGTGCCTTACTGTCTTTCAGCCTATAGCCTTTTTTCGGTTCATGGGTGACCGTGACCGATCACAGGCAGGGTCAAAGCAAGATTACGATGATGATACCGAATCAACGACCTCATCCGCACTGCCATGCGCCCCAGCAATGGGTCAGTTTCCGGGGGGACGGGAGAGATAAGGTGTGTGGGTGTGGGTGTGTGTGTGGGTGTGTGGGGGTGTGTGGCATAGGTGTTAAGTTAAGGGATTTGAACGCCCAAAACCCAACACCCAACGTCCAAGGGAGGTGTCCCGTCCATGGGTTGTTGGATGTTGGGCGTTGGGTGTTGGGTGTTGGTGTCACTCCATCCGGCCGCAGGCCGGCGGCTTCACTGAACCCTGAACCCTTCCCCCTTCCCCCTTCCCCTTTCCCTGCGACGGGGGCATTACTGTGCCAGGAGGGTGCGGATCTGGTTCCAGGCGGCGATGCAGAAGAGCACGGCCATCCAGAGTGTGGCCGCGCCTTTGAGGATGACGCCGGTCAGGAAGCCGATGAACACGCCGAATCCCGCGCGGCAGGCGGGGCCGGCTGATTTTCCGCCGATGAGCTCGCCGGCGACGGCCCCGACGAAGGCGCCCAGAAGGAGTCCGACCTGAGTAAAGAAGAGACCGATGATCAGGCCGATGGCGCCGCCCCAGATGCCGTACTTGCTCCCCCCGAACCGCTGGGTCCCCCAGATGGGCGCCAGATATTCCACACCCGTCACGATCACCGTAATCACCCCCCACACGATCAAGGTCGCGGGAGTAAAAGGCGGAGCGCCCGGGGCCGTGAACTGCAACAGGAGCAGCGCGAGATAGGCCAGCGGAGGCCCCGGAAGCACCGGGAGGACGCAACCGAGGAGCCCCAGTAACACACACACAATCCCAAGGATGATGATGATGAACATGGCAAACGGTCCCGGGTCGTCAGGAGGGTGGAGGGGGCGCGTGACGACCGGAAAAGCGTAACACACGTGAACGCCGGATGACGATGAGGATTATGAGATAAATAAATCTGGACGGTTGATTAGAGGTGTACTACGCTTGAAACGAATTCAGATTCTGATTTAATCGGTGTGCCCTAACGAAGACAGGAGGCTGTAATGACTTCGATCCCTGTGGTCAGCGGCCGCGACTGGTATTCAAATTTCTCCCGCGTCTTCTCCATTACCGTCTTCGGCATCGCCCTGGCGGGGGGGCTGGGATGGCTCGTGGGCGACTTGCGGCTGGCCGGTGAATGGGTTCTGTTTATTCCCATGGCGCCGAGTACGGCCCTCTGTTTTCTGCTCATGGGAGCGGTCTCCTTTCGCCTCACCCACAAGCCATTTGAACCCCCGCTTTGCGGGTTCGTGCTCGGTGGCGCCGGCGTCTGCGCGCTCTTCTCCCTGTTGGTTCTGGCGAGGGCCTTTGCGGGCCCCGACCTGGTCACCGGCATCGAAAGAGCGCTGTCGGGAACGACCGCAACGCTCAACCAGATCCCGATCGGCCGGATGTCTCCGATCACCGCCGCGATCTTACTGTCCCAGACGATCGTCATTTTCTGTCTTGAGCACGAGAGTTGTCGCGTGCTCCGGCCGCCTGTGGCGGCGACTCTTTCCATAGGGGGTGTGCTCGTCAGTGTATTGATGGTGATGGGTTATGCCTCCAGCATGCCCCTGTTTTACACCGGCGCGTTTGTGCCGCCGGCACTGCCGAGCGCGCTGGCCTTTCTATTTCTCACAACCGCCTTGTCCCTGATTGCCGCCCCCCGGGTCCGTTACCTGCAATCGTGGGGGCCGGCCACGTTCCGCGGCAGGTTGTTTTTTGCCTTCTTGCCGGTTACTATGCTGATTTTTCTTGTCCATGACGGCATGGATCTCTGGCTCGCCTCGCACTTATCCGTGCATCCGGTCGTGTGGACTTTCTTTTCCTCTGTGGCCGCGGGAGGGATTCTGGCCCTGGTCATCGTGCTGATGGCGCGCCGGGTCGGGCGCATCATCGCGTCCGGCCAGAAGGCGTTGCTGGAGAGCGAGGCGATGCTGAAGCGGTCCCAGCAGATCGCGTTGCTGGGGCATTATGTTTTTTCGGTGAACGACGGGACCTGGACCAGTTCGGCAATGCTGGACGAAGTGTTCGGCGTGCCGCCGGATTATCAGAAGGACGTGGCGGGATGGATGCACTGTATCCATCCGGATCACCGGGCCGAGATGCAGGAGTATCTGGCCCACGAGGTGTTGAGGGGCCAAAAAAGGTTTGATCGGGAATACAAAATTGTGCGGCAGCGCGACGGTGCGACGCGCTGGGTACATGGATACGGAAATCTTGAGTTTGACGCCGGCGGACAGCCGGTCAAGATGTTTGGGGTCATCCAGGACATTACCGAGCGCAAGATGGCCGTGGAGGCGGTAGCCGCAGAACGAGAGCGGCTTGCCGTCACCCTGCGCAGCATCGGTGACGGGGTCATCACGACCGACACGCAGGGGAACGTGGTCCTGCTGAACAAGGTCGCCGAAGAACTCACCGGGTGGACGCAGGCGGAGGCGCAGGGGAAGCCCATTGCCACGGTCTTCAACATCATCCACGAGCGGACCCGAAAACCGCACGACAATCCGGTCGATCGCGTACTCGCTTCCGGAGCGATCATCGAGCTCGCCAATCATACGGTCCTGGTGGCCCGGGACGGTACGGAGCGGGTTATCGCGGACAGCGGGGCGCCCATCAAAAACGCGCGAAGCGAGACGATCGGCGCGGTGCTGGTCTTTCGCGACACGACCGAAAAGCAGAAACTGCTCGCCAACATGATGCGCATCGACAAGCTCGATGCGCTCGGGGTTCTCTCCAGTGGCATCGCCCACGATTTCAATAATCTGCTCAGCGGCATCTTCGGGTATATCGACATCGCGCGGGAAGGCTGTGGCGCCGAAAGCCGCGAAGCACTCGACAAGGCGCTGGCGGTTTACAACCGGGCCAAGGAACTCACTCAGCAGTTTCTCACCTTCTCCAAGGGCGGCGCACCCAAGCGCAGAACGGGGCAACTGGGAAAACTGATCCGGGAGAATGCCGAGTTTGCGCTGTCCGGCTCGAACGTCCGGTGTGACTACCTCCTCGATCCGGACCTGTGGCTCAGCGAATTTGACGAGAGTCAGATCGACCAGGTGATCGACAACATCGTCCTGAACGCCAAGCAGGCGATGCCAACGGGCGGCCACATCACCCTCTCGGCGGGCAACGTCGTCCTCAAAACCGGGGAGGTTCCGCTGCTGCAGGCCGGCAACTACGTCCGGATCTCGATTGCCGACCGCGGCAGCGGCATACCGCGGCACCTGCTCGGCAGGATTTTCGACCCGTTCTTCACGACCAAGCCGATGGGGAACGGACTGGGACTGACCACCTGCTATTCCATCATGCAGAAGCACGATGGTGCCATCGAGGTGGAGTCCGATCCCGGAAAGGGCACCACGTTCCATCTCTACCTGCCAGCCTCCCACGGTGAGTTGACCGAAGCGGCTGCGGTGCCACGCATGCCCCCTCAGGGCTGCGGCCGGGTTCTGATCATGGACGACGAACCGTTCATGCGGGAGATACTCGACCACATGCTTGCCGCATTGGGTTATAGCTGTCTCACTGCGCAGGACGGGGACGAGGCTCTGCGGCTGCAGGCCGCGGCGATGGAGAAAGGCGAGACGATCGTTGCCGCGATACTGGATCTGACGATTCCGGGGGGGAAGGGCGGCGTGAAGACCGTGGTCGCGCTGCGGAGCAGGATGCCGGAACTGCCGATCTTTGCGGCCAGCGGTTTTTCAGAGGATCCCGCCATCGCCAATCCCGACGCGTTCGGGTTTTCCGACAGTATCCGGAAGCCGTTCACGATGAAAGAGCTGGCGGCGCTGCTGACGAAGCATCTCCGCTCCACAACGGAGCAGCCTGTCACTCCGTGACCCGTCAGGCGGGTCGGTCGTGCGCGAGCCCGTCCGCGTTGCGCCAGCGGACGCGAACGGCATCCAGCGCCGCGGGGTCGCCGCGCAGGACGATATCCCGCGAACCGCCGGGGAGAATGTCGAAGCAGCGGTCTGGGGTGGTGAGCCCTACGGGGGGATCAACCCGGACGAAATGGGCGAACACGTCCGTGGTCAGCCGCAAGACGGCGTGATCGGCGCCGCGCGCGACCACGGCGACGCGCACCGTTGCGGGCGGCATTTTCACCGACTTGAAGTTCATGAAAAAAAAAACGTTTTCGGCGAGCACGCCGTCAGGCCCGAGCAACCGGGCGTGGTAGAAGTCGCCGCTGCGCATCAGGCTCATCCGGTCCATGCGGCAGCGCGTCGCGGCGTTCCGTCGGACGGTGACGGGTTGCGACGTGTGGGAACGGACCTTTCCTTCAAACGAGAGCAGCGCGCATTCCAGCGTCGCCTTGACGGATGTGAGCGTGTCGTTGACGACCCAGGTCGACACCCCGCATTCCTCCTCCTTGATCGACACCAGCAGCGGGGCGCTGGCCCGCCGCACATAGTCGTATGCCGCCTTCCGGCGCATGTAGTAATCGACCACCGACCAGCCGATCTCGCCCCAGGCGTCGGGGAACATCCAGAACATGCTGCCGCCGCAGTCGAACTTGCGCCGGCGTGATTGCTCGATCGCGGTCTTGAGCGCCTCGGCCTGCAGCAGTTGCGAGGCGTCGACAAGCTGCTCCAGCGTCATGGACGCGGCGTCTCCGGCCAGCAGGTCGATGGCCGCCATGACCTTGAGGCCGACGTCCTGTCCCTTCGCCAGGAAGCCGTGGCGGTTGGTGTGGAAGCGAAACCCCTCGGCGTCAATCGCCCGCTGGCTCTCGGGCAGATAGTCGTGGATCGATTCAACCGCCGGCATGCCGAAATAGCCGTATTCGGAATTGAAGGTGCAATGCGCGCGGCGGTAGTTCCGGTAGTCGATGGTGTCGTTGCCGCCGGTGGCGATGCTGATCGACCACCAGTGCTGATCGCCCTGATCTTCGTCGTTGACGTCGGCGCCGCCCCACGGACTGGTCGGCCGGTACGGGCGGTCGGGATCGAGTGTCTTGAGCAGGTCGGGAATCAGTTCGTGTTCCAGCACCAGGCTGGTGTTGGCCTTGCACCCGGGATACCAGTTGTTGTCAAACGCCCAGTCGGATTCGTTGCTGCCGCACCACAGGGCGATCGCGGGATGGTTCCGCAGACGCGGCACGGCGGCCGCGATTTCGTCGGCGAGTTGCTGCCGGAAGCCGGCGTCATCGCCGGGATAGACAAAACAGGCCATCATGAAGTCATGCCACAGCAGGATGCCGTTCGCGTCGCAGAAGTCGTAGAAGTCGTCCTCCTCGAAGATGCCGCCGCCCCAGACGCGCAGCATATTGAGGTTGGCGTCGCGGACGAGGGAGAGCATCCGCTCCCGTTTTTCAGGGGTGACGCGCGCCACGATGCCATCGAGCGGCGCCCAGTTGGCGCCGTTGATGAAGCACTTCCTGCCATTGACGACGAACGTGAAGGTTTTGCCTCCCGGCACGTCTTTGCGCGCCTCCTGCGCGAGTGTGATTTCGCGAATGCCGAAGCGCGTGGCGCGCGTGGCGCAGGTCGTGCCTTCGCAGGTCAGCCGTGTGTGGAGGGTGTACAGGTGGGGTTTTCCCATCGGCCGCGGCCACCACAGACGCGGGTGCGCGGCATCAAACACGGTTTCGACGCGGCGTCGGCCCGGCGCGACGGCTGCGAGCGGGATGGTGTGCTCGCCGATCCCGGGAATAGCGAGCGCGAGCGCGGCATCAACGGGCGCGTCCGTCACATTGTCGATTTCGGCCGAGACGGTCACGACCGCCCGGCCTTTGCCGGCCAGCCGCGTCCGGACCCACACGTCGCGCAGCGTGACGGCGTCAAGAAACTCAAGCCGCACCGGCCTCCAGATGCCGCAATTGACGAGTCGTGGCGCCCAGTCCCATCCGAAGGTAAAGGCCGCCTTGCGCACCCAGATGCTTTCGTGGGTTCCTTTGCCGTAAGACTCCCGCGGCTTCTGTTTCGTCTCGGCCACGCCGGCATCGAGGCGGATGATCAGGTCATTGTCTCCCTGGCGTAGGGCGCGGGTGACGTCGAACCGGTGCGCGATCAACGCATTGGCGGCGCGACCGATCTCGATGCCGTTGAGCCACAGCACGGCCGTGTAATCGAGACCTTCGCAAACCAGCTCCGCGCGCCGGCCGGGAACGGACTCGACCCGGAAGCCGCGACGGAACCACCAGTACCGTTCTTCGACCCAGGCGCAGGCGAGGGCGTTGCGATCGAACAGCGGCTCGGCGATGCGGCCGTGGCGCAGCAGATCGAGATGCACTTCGCCCGGGACGCTGGCATCGAGTGCCGCATCCCACTCCGCGGCAACGGGCGCGGGCGGGTCGCCGCCGGGCAGCAACGGTTTTTCCAGAAGGCGCCAGGAATCATTCAGATGGATCGTGTGCATGGTCGTTATCCTCGTGGGTCTGGGCCGTGAACAGGTCGTCGCGGAAGGTGACGCTGCTCATGCTTTCGAAACAAGCCCTTTAGTGTATGCGTTGCCCCCGGTGCGTTCAATAGGTTTCTTTTCCCCAATCTCGCGATTCTATGCTATACTTGAGGACATATGGGCGGCTGCAAATCCCTTGCAGGCGCACGACGTCAGGTTCCAAACCAGGAGATCAAACCATGCGAGCCACTATTCTGTCAGCCATTACCGTAGGTATTCTGGCCTGTTCGGTCGGATGCCGCACCGGGGCAGGCGACCCGGCGGATGCGTCCGCGTCGCCCGTGATTGCGCCAGCCGCAGTGAAGCAGGCGGCGGTTTCGGTCATTGGCGAGCCGGTCAAGACGTTGATCGCGGCGGCGGCACGTGTTGACCTGCGCACTGAATTCTTCACGCCGGAGGGTGCGTCGTCAGAGAGCATGCCCGCGGCGGGCGGCAGCGTCTCGATCCACCGCGCCGGAGAGCAGGGGCAGGACAACTACAGTTTCGACGCGAACGGCCGCGTGACCCGCCACATGCGGAGCGTCGGTGCAAACTACGCGGCAGGCATCTGGGAAGCGGTTCCCTGATTCCGATCTTTCCTTACGCATAGAGCCGTGGCCGTGCGGCGTCGAACGTGGTCCGGTGTTCCCGCATACGGTCGAGGCTCTCGCCGACGGGTCGTCCCGACTGGATCTGTTCGCGGAGCCAGGGGCCACCCGCCAGCGTGTCGAAGAAGGGGCTCCACTCCAGTTCGGCATGATGCCGCCGGATGGCGGCGATCAGCGCCCAGACGGTGGTGAGCGGGCGGACCGCCTGTCGGTCCGTGACCCGCAGCTCGATACCCGGACAGTCGGTGTCGCGATAACGGGGATGGGCGGCCTTGCCGGGAATGGCCCGGGGGGTGTAGCCAATCGGCTTCAGCTCCACGCCCGCGCACTCCGGCTCGCGCAGGTCCGCCAGGATCCGTTCCGGTTTGAGCCACGGGGCGCCGCATCTGAGAAACGGGGATGCCGTCCCCCGCCCCTCGTTCAGGTTCAACCCTTCGAACAGGCAGGTGCCGACGTACATCAGGGCATTGTCGAACGCGGGAAGGTTCGGGGAGGGGGGCGTCCAGGGGAGACCGCAGGCGTCGAAGAGGCTGTCACGGCGCCAGTTTCGAGCGGTCAGCACGTCGAGCGTCAGGCCGGTGTCGGCCAGAAACGTGGTCTGAAAAAACCGGGCGATTTCCCCCAGCGTCATGCCGTGGCGGATTGGGATCGGGGCGCAGCACACGGGTGAGCCGAAGACGGTGGCGACGGCCCCCTCGAGGGTCACACCGCCGAGGGGATTCGGACGGTCGAGAATCAGCATGGGGACGCCGTGTTCCGCGCACGCCGTCATGCAGGCTTTCATTGTGGCCATGTAGGTGTAATAGCGGGCGCCGACATCGGGGAGGTCGACGACGAACAGATCAATGGACGCGAGTTCCGCGGCGGACGGGTGTGTGCGGGTTCCGTACAAACTGATCACCGGCACCGGTCCGTCGTGTTGCGAACCGACGTGTTCCCCGGCTTCGGCCTGCACCGCCGCCCCATGTTCCGGGCTGTAGATGCAGCTCAGGCGGAGGCCCGGAGCGAGCGCGAGCGCGTCCAGGATCGGCTGCCCGGATCGGGTGACGGCCGCCCGATTGCAGAGGACGGCCAGGCGCTTGCCGTGGAGGGCGGCGAAGCCCCCGCGTTGTGCCTGATCGAGTCCGGTTTGGCAGTCGCCTGATCGTTGTTCCGCGCGGGTTGGGGGCTGTTTGCTGTTCATACGCGCCATCCTGTTTTTGCGCGCCGCTCCCGTCGTCCGTCAGGGAGCGGCCTTGTAAAAATCAACGTCCTGCCCGGCAAAGGGAATGCCTTTGACGTCGGCGATCTGGTCGTCTGCGGTGCGAATGCGGATTCCCGCCTGCCATTGACCTGCCTCTTGATTCAGGCGGAAGAGAATCCGATTCCGGCCGGCCAGGAGGCGAACCGGGGTTTCGCGCGCGCTGCGAATGGCGGTTTCGCGGTACCCGCCCGTTGTCACCACCCGGGCGCCATTAATCCAGACGATGAGCTGGTCGTCACCCTGCGTTTTCAGCAGGTAGTCTCCGGCCTCTTTGGTATCGACCTCCGTGTAGCCGTAGAGCGAAACGGATGGGAGGGCATGGTAGGTGTTGCTGAAGAACATCTGGCCAAAATCCAGCAGGCAGAGATGATCGGTATGGGCCTCGTCGTAGGGGTGCCACGTGTTTGTGGAGGCGCCGAAGGCATAGTTGTTTTTCGGTCGGATATCCTGTTCGGGTTTGTCCGCGTCGGAGGTCGTCATGTAAGGCAGCGGGCCGAGGATGGACCAGTCGAATCCGTGAAAGAAGACGACCGTCCTTTCGAGAACCCGCTCCGAGTCGACGCGGAGCTGGCAGCGCAGCAGATATTCCTTCTTTTCCAAGGGCCGGGGCATATCGAGCGCGTAGGGGAAGCTGGTCAATCCCGCCGCATCGGGGAGGATGACGGGAGAGGCGCGTTCCCGCGTGCGATTCCCCGGTTGATCCAGCGCGGTGTAGAGGACGGAATGGCTGTTTGGGGATATCTGTTGATGGACGTACACGATGACGGCGGGGTCCGGAGTGGCGGTGAGGGTGCGGCTGCTCACACTCAGGCTCAGCGTGACAGGCGGGATATCGTTCGGCAGCAGGAGGGGCGCTTGATAGCCGCCGCCAAAGGTCTGCGTGCTAGCCGCATCCAGCGCCAGATCCTCCGGCGTCAGGACAATCTGATCCACTTTGACATCGTCTTGATACGTTCTGAAGCTCAGGAAGTTGACCCCTGCGGAAATTTCCACCGTACCGACCTGGTGCCAGAGCCAAACAAAAGGCGCGGTGCCGTTACGGCCAACAACCATGGCGGGGCCGTCATTGAGGTGCAGCAGGATCATGTTCGAGCAGGAACTGCGGTGCGCCATCGTTCTCGCCGAGATTCGGTAGGTTCCGGCCCGCGGGGCCATGAAATAGCATCGGGCTTCCAGCGGGCGCTGATCACGTGTGATATTGTAGAAATCGCCTGAGCGCATCTTCGGATCGAATTCAATATTCGCATACGTGATGTCGCCGAGACCCTCCTTGAGGTGAAGATAACCCCTGCAGGAGGCGTCCTCGCTTACGCCGATCTCCCATCCGTAGGTCATGAAGTGGAAGCGCTCCGCCTCCACGACAATGGCATCCCGGCCCAGCACCGTCTGTGTCGAGGCCCGGCGGAATACCATTTCGCCGGTCAACAGATCCCGCGCGACAGGCAGATTCCAGACGTGCAGCCTGAGCGGAACCTGACGCGGAAACAGCCCGTGAATGCGGTAGTCGACGGTGCCGGACAGCATGCCGGATTGCGGATCCCAGCAGAGGTCTTCCTGGGTGTCGGATTGCACGCTCGGGTGGAAGCGAAGCAGATCTGTCGAGATGTAGCCGGGAACCAATTCGGAGAGGGCTTGGGGAAAGTGCTCCCGGTCCAGTTTGAAAGACTGGATGGCATCGCGAATCGCCATCAACCGGTCTTGTTGGAGTTCCAGCCCGATTCGGGAGGGACGGCTGAGGTCTCGGTCCAGCAGGATTCCCAGCACCGGCAGCGCGGCGGCCAGTATCAGGAAAACGAACTTTTTGTGTCGCACCAAGCCTCCTCAACAAATCAATCCCGCGCGCATGGCGGACGAGCCCCAAAAAGAGAGTAGTGTAATACGATGGCGGCTGAGGTACAAGCCTTGTGGCCGCCCTGTGGCCGCTGGCAGACGTCCTCAGCCGCCTCACAGGAGATCGCGGCTGACGGCGTCGGCGACTTCTCGGCCGCGGGCGGTAAGCCGCCAGCAGGCGGGGCCGGCCGATTCCGTGATGCCGTTCCGGGAGAGGGCGTCGAGGCGGCGCTCCCAGGCGGTGGCCAGCGGCTGGGCCGCGGGCCACCGTGTCGCGTGCTGCTGCGGGTTGCCGCCCTCGGCGAGTCGCAGGGAAAAGAGGAAACGCTCCGTTGCGTCTTCGGGCGGGGTGAACGTGATTTCTGTGGTGGGGGGCGGGTTGCCGGCCGTCAGCGCCGCGTGATAGGCGGGCGCGTCGGCCGTGTGGGTGCGGCGCGTCAGCCCGAGGCGCGAGGCGGCCGCCGGGCCGAGTCCCAGATAGTCCTCGCCGCGCCAGCAGGCGAGATTGTGACGGCAGGCAAAGCCGGGGCGGGCGTAGTTGGATATCTCGTAGCGCTCCCAGCCAGCGGCGGTCAGTGCCGCTTCCGCCTGGCGCAACGCCGCCAATGCCGCCGTCTCGCCGGGGAGCGTCACGCCGCGCGTCACCTGCCGTGCCAGACCGCTGCCGGGTTCGATGCTCAACCCGTAAACCGACACATGCGCCGGCTCCAGCGCCCGCGTCCGCGTCAGCGTCTCCCCCCAGGCGCGCGGGTCCAATCCCGGCAGTCCGGCGATCAGGTCAATGCCAAAATTATGAAACCCCGCCGCGCGGATGCGCGCAACCGCGGCCTCCGCGTCGGCGGCGCTGTGACGGCGTCCGAGCGTCCGCAGCGTCGGATCGTCGAAACACTGCGCGCCCAGGCTGATGCGGTTCACGCCCAGCTCTCGCAGCGCCTCGAGGACGGCGTCGGAAGCCGTGGGCGGCGTCACTTCGACCGTCCACTCGACGACCGTCTCGAACGAAACCCGTTGTTGCAGACCCGCCGCCAGGCGGCGCAAGCCTGCGGGTCCGAGGATGGACGGTGTGCCGCCGCCCCAATAAACCGTTTCGGGCGCAACGGCAACGCCGGCGGCCAGCGCCTGCTCCAGTTCCCGGCCGGGGAGATCCGCATACGCCTCCCGCGCGGATGCCGTGCCGCGTACGGAGTAGAATGCGCAATAGAGGCATTTGCCGTCGCAGTAGGGGATATGGACGTAGAGGTGTTTCATGCGAGGCCGATGCAAAGTCCAGCGAGGAAGCCGATGCGGGCGTCGCGCGCGATGGCGCAGGCGGTGGCGGTCAGGAGGAGTGCGGCACAGGCGAGAGCAATGGCCGGCGGCGACGGCGCCGCCCGGATCGCCGCCAGCGCGGCGAGTGCGGCCAGCGTGGCGCTGAAGCGGCAGGCCAGATGGCGCAGGAGCGCGGCCAGCCGGTCGCGGCGTGTTGCCGACGGGATGCCCCGCCAGTGGAGCGGCGTGAACAGCAGCGCCACGCCTGCGGCCAGGAGCAGACCGGCGGTGTGGGTGGCGGGAAGGCGGACGGCGTCGGTCCAGGAGGGCCGGGTGAGCGTCCACGCGGCGGTGATGCAGATCACGGCGCCGACGGCACAGGCGGCTAGCAGGCGGCCGGCGCGGCTCGGAGGCGCGAGGTCGCCGCAGTAGGGACAGGCTGAAGCTTCGGGCGGCAGGGGCCGGTCGCACGAGGGGCATAGCCGCACCCGGGATTGAAGACGCTTCCGCGTTTGCATGCGATCCCCCGTCGCCGCCGCTGCCGCCGGGCGCACGCGACGGTGTTCCGTCTGCGTGTCCGGGCCACCGCCCCCCCCCCGTCCGCACGGCATCAGGCGTATTTCGTCTTGATTGCGCGCCCTGTCCTGGCGCTCGTGTTTGCCAGGTCCAGGATGTGGATGGGCCGGCGCGCCCATTCGGGCGTGATGACGAGTTTCGCGCCGGTTGTCAGGTGGTCGGCGATATTCTGGTAGAGTTTCCATCCTTCGCTGCCCGGATTCCGCCCCCGGGTGATCATCGTCTCACCGGTCTTGCTGTGGGTGATCAGATCAAAGCCGCCGAAATCCATCACATACGTCCCCCGGGTGCCGACGAACTCGACGATCCCGGGCTTGGGATTGGCCTCGATCGAGGAGATGCGCAACGTCAGCATGCAGCCCGACTTGAAACGAACCACCGCCGTCGCTTCGTCCTCGTTCGTATCCTTCTCCCATGGGGTCTTCCAGAAGCCTTTGTGCGCGAAACCGCTGACCTCGACCATGTCGGATCCGATGATCTGCAGCGCGTATTCGAGCAAGTGAACGCCCCAATCATAGAGGATGCCTCCCGAGATCGACTTGCTCGTCCGCCACCAGTCGCCCGGCTTGCTGTAGCCGCCCATGCGGCATTCGACACGCACCAGGTCGCCCAGCACGCCGGTGCCGATCCGCTTGACCGCCTCCAGGATGTGGCCGTCCCAGTGCCGATTGTGATAGGTCGAGAGGACGACCCGGCTCTTTTTTGCGGCGGCGATCATCGCGTCGCACTCCGCCGTCGTCACCGCGAGGGGTTTCTCGCACACGACATGACGGCCGGCCTTGAGGCACTGCAGCGCCAACCGGGCGTGGGTGTTGTGCGGGGTGATGATCGCCAGCAGATTCACGTCGGAGCGCTTCAGCATCGCGGCGGTCGAGGTATAGGTCTGGATGCCGGGGAAGTCCGCCGTGGCGACCGTGAGCCGCGCCGGATCCACTTCCGCCACCGCGACCGGCGTCATCCCCGCGCCGGCCATTTCGTTGAGATGGGCGCGGCCCATGTTGAACGCGCCGCCGTAACCGATCACGCCGACTTTGATATCGGAAGCCTTCTTATAAGGTGTCATAGACATTCTCCATCCCGCATTTCTGTTTTTCAATATGCGCAACAGGCGCTGGTGGGATCCGTATATTCGGGAACGATTTCGAGGCCTGCCGCCCACTGGATGCCGCGCTTGGTGATTTCGAACGCCTGGGGCACGTTCCAATCCGCTGCCACGTGGCCGAGCGACGTGAAGAACACCCGCCCCCTGCCCCAGGTCCGCTTCCACACCACGGGCATTTTCGTCCCCATGATCCAGGTGTAGCCCTGATGCTCGCCGCTGAAGACCGTTGACGCCAACACCTCGTTGCCGGGGTCGGTGTGCATGTAATACTGTTCCGAGTGTATCCAGAACGGCGCCAGGGTAGCGGTGATCGGATCGACCGGATCGAGGTCTGTCACCCGGTAGTCAATCACCCCGCCGGGGTGGGCAACCCACTGGCCGCCGGTCATAAACTGGTATTCGGTGTTGTTGCGGAACGCATCGCACATGCCGCCATGCCAGCCGGCCAGGCCAACGCCCGCGCGGACGGCCTGGTTGAGGGCGTTGAACTGGTCGCCCGAGATCTCGCCCATCGTCCAGATCGGGATGATCACGCGAACCCCGGCCATGAGCGCCGGATCGAGGTAGGCATCGAGGGTGTCGCTCACCGTCACCTCAAACCCGCGGTTTTTGAGCCACGGGACCAACCGGTCTGAACACAACACCGGTTCGTGGCCGTCCCACCCGCCACGCACCACCAGCGCCTTGGCGACGGCCCGCACCCGCTTCGTCTGCTTCGGATTTGCCATGGTAACACCCCTTGTTTGTGACTTCAGCAATCACGCCCGGATTTTTTCCTGAACGCGTCAGCCGCATAGTGTCTACGGTTTGCGGTTCGGAGTCCAGCGCAAACGCACGCAACGCAGTAATTCGGGTGCATGGCAGTTCAGAAGAGGGTTACTCCTTAGTCGTAATCTTGATCTTAATCCTAATCGTGATCCTAATCGTGATCTAAATCTCCTGGTGGAGAACGGATTACGATTACGATTATGATTATGATACCGAATCAACGACCCCATCAGAACTGCCATGCGCCTCCGCTGTTTCTAATGCGCTTGACACTTATCCGCATGTCTGTCACGCTCTTTAGTATGACATCGCTGCTCAAGGCCGGTTTTGGGATGCTTACGGCGCGTGCGGACCGGTGCCGACCGAAAAGCGATTTCTGATCACGTACAGATTCGAAACTTGAACAGGCGAGAATTATGAAACACATCACGATCATGGTTATGGGAATCATCCTGACAGCGCACGTTTGCCTGGCGCAAACCGCTCAACCCAAGACGCCTGCCTATCTCGTGGTCGGCGGCGGTATCTCCGGGGTGATGGGGGATCATAAAGCAATCATCGGGATGGTGGAGTTCAACCCCACGTTTCACGCAGGCCCGTTCGGCACTTGGTTTGGAGTACAGGCCAGTGATCAGGAATATTATCTGGGGGCCGGTCTTCTGTTTGACTGGTACGTCACAGAACAGGTTTTCATCACGCCCAGTTTTGGCGTAGGAATCTACGGAGAACACCATGGAGTTGATCTGGGATCGAATCTGGAATTCCGCTCGGGAGTCGAGTGCGGATACGATATGAATAAATCCGGGCGCCTTTCGATCGGGGTCTGGCATCTTTCAAATGCCAGCCTGGGAGATGTCAATCCGGGAACGGAAATCATGGCGCTGCGCTACGCGCTGCCGATCTAAAATCCCACATTGATCTCCCCTTGCCGACCGGGATCCAATTCGCTAAACTCTGTCTTGCGATGAGCACTTCCCGTGAAATCGAGTGTACGGTGTGCGGACGGACCGCTTGGGCGCGTATCGAGCCGGTTTACGAAGGCTTCCAGCGGGTCGGAGAAGCGGTTGTCTGCACGGCGTGCGGCCATCGTTATGCCGGCACCGCGGCGGCGCCTTTTTCAGCCGCGGCGCGGCGACCGCAGGTGTTCACGGCGGCGGACAAGCCGCGCGCGCTGGACATTTTTGCCGACGACGAGCGCCGCAAAAGCTGCGGATGGTGCGCACACTTTGTGGTCAATCCATTCAACCAGCGGTGCGGGCTCACCAACCGGGACGTGCAGGCGACCGATTTGTGTGTCCGTTTTGAATCCAAACCCGACGCGCAACACCCAACGCTCAACGCGCAACACCCAACTTGAATCTGAGACGAAGGCCAGTTCCGCTTCTAACGCGTTGATGTTGTGAGTTCGGACAGGCTCTAACACTGGCCGCCGATAGCGGGATCCAAATCGGGATCGGGATCGAAATCGACGAAAAAGGCGGGAATTCGACCCCCGATTTCGATTTCGACTGTACGGATGCGCTCATAATGAGAATGGCTGGAGAATTGCTCCCGGGCGCATGGCAGTTCTGATGAGGGATACTCCTTAATCGTAATCCTAATCTTGATCTTAATCTACTGGTGGAGAACGGATTACGATTACGATTACGATTATGATTATGATACCGAATCAACGACCCCATCAGAACTGCCAAGCGCCCATGGCTCCCTGCGGATTGACACCGAGGGTGTCTGTCGGATACCATCAGCCATTATCTGATCGAAGGCTCGACACGTGTCGTGCCGGGCTGATTCCCCCGGGCGTCTTGCTGACCGTCCTGGCGCGCTGAGGTTCGCTATTTCGACCTGCAACGTGCGAGCCCAGACGGTCGTATAAGGAACGTGGCCCCGCGTTGGGGCAGGAGCGACAAGTGCAGTTTCCCGCGTTATTTTTTCCCTGTCATCGTGAAGGTCGCCGTGACACGCGCATAGCTCCGGGCCCCGGCTGGCTCCACGCGGAACGGGCGGCGGTGGAGGTGCCGGCGATTACGGCGCGTCCGATGCGGGAAAGGATCCCGCGCAGATGATTGCCGTGCTCATCGCAACACGCCGGGAGGCCGACCCCCTGCTCACGCGCCTGGAGGCCGAGACCGTTCCCGCCCGCCCGTTCGACACCTGGCGTTTCGCAGCCGGCGGCGGCGGGTTGATTGTCGTCAGCGGCATGGGCTGCGCCGCCGCCCGCCAGGCCACGGCATACGCGCTCGATCAGCCAGGCGTCTGCAGGATTGTCAATACAGGCATTTGCGGGTCGTTGCGCGGTCATGATCCCGGTGCCCTGTTTGGCGTCACCGAGGTCATGGACGGCCAGCCGGATCAGACGGATGGTCCCGCCTCCGGAATCCGCGTTCCCGCCGGTCCGTGGGCCGACCTGGCGCGGGCCCGCCTCGTCACGGTTCTGGAACCCGTCTTCGATGTCGCGCGGCGGCAGAGGCTCGCCGCGCGCGCGGACCTGGTGGACATGGAGGGTTTCGCCATCGCCCGCGCCTGCCGGGAACGCCGCGTGCCGTGTCACCTGGTGAAAGGGGTGAGCGACGGAGCCGATGCGGCGGGCAAAGAGGCGCTTCACCGGAACTTGCCGTTGGTCTGCGAAGCTCTGGCCGGGGCGGTAGCGGCCGGACTGCTGGCTCTGCCTGACGCTCCCAAGCCCGTAGCCGGTCGGAGAGGCCTAGCGGACAAGCTGATGCGCCTGGTCCGCGTCGAACACACGATTCTCAGTATCCCGATGCTGGTGGCCGGAGCCCTGCTGGGCACAGGCGGCGGACGCCTGCCGCGCGCGTCGGCGCTGGGGTTGATCGTGGTGGCCGGGGTGGGCGCCCGCGCGCTGGGCATGGCCATGAACCGGATCCTCGACCGCGACCTGGACGCCTTGAATCCGCGTACCGCCGCGCGGGAATTACCCAGCGGTCAGCTCTCCGTCCGGGCGGCCTACGCGGTGGCCGCCGTCGGGCTGGGCCTCTACCTGCTGGCCTGTGCCGGCCTGGGTCCGCTCGTTCTGCTGCTGTCGCCGCTGCCGGCCGTGCTGCTCATGAGCTATTCGCTGCTCAAACGGTTCACCTGTTTGTGCCATTTCGGCATCGGGCTGTGCCTGGCCGCGGCGCCAGCGGCGGCGTTCGTCGCCGTCACCCAGCGGCTGACCCCCTCCCCCGACCTGCTGCTCCTGACGGCGTTCGCCTTCTGCTGGATGAGCGGATTCGATATTGTCTACGCCATGCAGGATGCCGACAGCGACCGCCGCACCGGTGTCCGGAGCATCCCCGCCGCCTTCGGCAGGGTCACCGCAGAGCGGATCTCGGCGGCGCTGCACCTGCTCGCGATGGCGGCGCTCGCGGCGCTTTGGTGGCGGATGGACGCCGGGCTGACCGCGGCGCTCGCAGGAGGCGTCGCGGCGGCCGCCTTCGTGGTGGCGCACCTGCCCGGGGTACCGCTGGCCACGCGGTTCTTTCCCGTCTCGGCCGTGGCGGGTATTGCCGGGGCAATGGTGCCCATGCTGGAGGGATTCCCATGAATCTTGTGCTCGCCGTGACCGGCGCCACCGGCGCCGCCGCCGCCGATGCGTTGATGCGCCAATCGCCGTGGCCGGTCACGTTGATCGCCAGCGACTGGGGCCAAACTGTCTACGCGCGGGAGTGCGGGCCATTTGAAACTCTGGCGAAACGCGCCGCGCAGGTCTGCGACAATCGCGACCTGGAGGCCGCCGTCTCCTCCGGGTCGGTGCCCACCGTCGGGATGGTCACCCTGCCGTGCTCCGCCAATTCGCTGGCCAAGGTGGCCGCCGGCATCGGCGACTCCCTCATTACCCGCGCGGCCCACTGCCACATCAAAGAACGCCGTCCGTTGATCCTGTGTGTCCGCGAAAGCCCCTGGGGGCTGATCGATTTGGATAACGCGCGCCGGGTCGCCGCCGCCGGGGGCATCATCATGCCCCTCAGCCCCCCTTTTTACATGGCCGGGGGTCGCCCACCGCGGGAGATCACCCTCGCTGAACTCACCGAGGCCTACGTCGATCGGGTGTTGGCGCTGCTGGGCAGACCCGCGCCGCAGACCTGGGAGAGTGTGCGATGAGCTTCCCCGACCTGAGATCCTTCCTGCGGGCGCTCGAACGCAACGGGCAGCTCGTGCGCGTCCAGGCCGAGGTCGATCCCGATCAGGAGATCACCCTCATTCAGCATCGCGTGCTGGCGGCGGGCGGACCGGCCCTGCTGTTCGAACGCGTCAAGGGCTCGCCCTACCGTCTGGTAAGCAATCTCTTCGGCACGCCGCAACGGGTTGAACGCGCGTTCGGCGTCCCGCCCGCCCAGCTCGGACACCTGCTGGCCGGCCTGGCTCACCGCCTCATCCCGCCCACGCCGCAGCGGCTGTGGGAATGTCGCACGGACATCGGCCGCGTGCTTCGCGCCAGGATGCGGACGGTCCGAAGCGGTCCCGTCATGGAGACCGTGTGGTCGCCGCCGCAACTCGAACGGCTGCCGGTGCTGAAATGCTGGCCTCTGGACGGCGGGGCCTTCTTCACGCTCCCGCTGGTGCATACGGTGGACCCCGCGACCGGACAGGGGAACATGGGCATCTATCGCCTGCAGCGATACGACGATGATACCACCGGCATGCACTGGCAGATCGAGAAGGGCGGAGGGTTTCACTTCGACCGGGCCTGCCGACTGGGCCAGCCACTGCCGGTAAGCGTTATTCTGGGCGGCCCGCCAGCCCTGACGCTGGCCGCGATCGCGCCGTTGCCGGAGGGTGTCGATGAACGCCTGCTGGCTGCGCTGATCATCGGCCGGCCGCTGGATGTGATTCAGCGCCCCTCGGGTCATCGCGTCCCGGCGCAGGCCGAGTTCGTGCTGGAGGGGACGGTCAGCCCCGGCGACAGTCGCCGGGAAGGCCCCTTCGGAGATCATCTGGGGCATTACTCGCATTGCGGCGATTTTCCGGTTTTCCGCGTCGCGCGCATGCTGGCGCGGCGCGACGCCATCTATCCCGCCACCGTCGTGGGCAAACCCCCGCAGGAGGATTATTATATCGGCGAAGCGCTGCAGGAGATGACGCTGCCGCTGCTGAAGACGGTTCGGCCCGGCATCTCGGATCTGTGGGCTTATCCCGAAACCGGGTTCCATCCGCTGGCCGTGCTGGCCGTTCGCCAGCGTTATCCGCACGAGGCGCTGAAACACGCCTTGGGCCTGCTGGGTGAAGGGCAGCTTTCGCTGACCAAGGTGCTCGTGGTCGTCAATGAAGGCGTCAACGTCCGCGATTTTGCCGCCGTCAGCCGTCAGATGTGGCAGCATCTGCATTTAGACGACGGGCTGCACCTGCTGGCGCCCACCGCCCAGGACACCCTGGATTTCACCGGCCCATCCATGAACACCGGGAGCCGGCTCATCCTGCTGGCCGTCGGATCCGCTGACACCCCGCTGCGGGCCGAACCGCCGCCCGCGCCCCCGACGGGCTCGCAGGTTCATCCCGATCTGCTGGCCCTGGCGGCCATCGGCCCCGCCGTGCTCGTGGCACAGGTGCGGGAAGGGTTTGATCGTGCCGCCGTGCAGCAGGCCCTGGCCCGGCATCCGGCCACGGAGCGCTATCTGTTCCATGTCCTGGTCTGGCCCGATGTGCCGCTGGACGATGTCCGCATGATGCTCTGGGGCTGGTTCACGCGGTTTGATCCGCTGGCGGATCTTCACCCGGCCGCCCGGGAGGCGGCGGGCAACCGTTTGCTTCTCCGCCCGCCGATCCTGATAGATGCGTCGTGGAAACCTTCCTATCGACGCCCCGTCGCCTTCGACCCCCAGCGGCTGGAACAGGTGCAAACCCGCTGGGCTCATTACGGAATTCCCCTATGACCTCCGCCGGCACAGCCCCCGACCCGGATGAAAACCGGCAGATGTTCGACCGCATCGCCCGGCGATACGACCTGCTCAACACCGTGCTCTCGTTCGGCCTCGATCGCGGGTGGCGGCGCCAGGCCGTGCGAGACCTCGCCCCGTACCCGGGATGCGCCATTCTGGACGTCGGTTGCGGCACGGGGGACATGATGATCGAGATCCTCCGCCACTGTCCCGAGGCGCGGGTGACCGGCCTTGACGCGGCTCGCGAGATGCTCGCCCTTGCCGCCGGGAAACTCGCGCGTGCGGGCCTCACATCGGCCACAGACCTGCGTCTCGCCGACGCCACGGCCACCGGCCTTCCGGCCGGGGCCTTCGGCGGCCTTGTCACGGCCTTCTGCCTGCGAAACCTTGCCGAACGCCCCCGGGCGCTCGACGAATTCCACCGCCTGCTGGCCGACGGCGGGACGCTGGTTATCCTGGAACTCACACGCCCGCAGCATGCACTTCTGCGACTGGGCCATCGCCTGTACAATCACGGGGTCGTGCCGCTGGTCGGACGCCTCCTGGGTCACCGCGGCGCCTATCAGTACCTGGTCGACTCCATCGACCGGTTCCTGGCGCCCGAGGCCGTCCTGAAGATGCTCGTTGAAGCCGGTTTCTCCGAGACGCGCTGCCGTCCGCTCAACGGCGGCATTGTGACCCTTTTCCACGCGTGCAAGCCGACCCCTCCCTGCAAGGGTGCGTGACACACAACCGCCCCTGACTCTGTTTTCCCGTCCCTTCGCATCCCCATGCTCGCCTTCTCCTCCGGCTTGGAATCACTCGGGTAACGGCATAAGGCTTTCACGAAGCGCGCGGAGTTGGCCCACCTCAGCGACTTCTTCTGCTCATCCGGGGTTCATATTCCTTGGCCTGAGGATCGCCGTTACGTGGGTAGTCTCCACAAGGAACTCGGCGGGCGGGCTCCCGTTCTCGGCCAGCGCCCGTTGCGCCAGTTGGATTCCCACGCCGAATCGCTGCACGAGTTGTAACACGCGCATGGCGTCTGCGATGTTCGGGTTCCGGTAATCGTTCCTGCCCGGGTGGCCAAAATTCTCCACGTTGACATCTCCGTAGGGCCCGCCGGGATTGTGAATCTCGATGCGGTCGTTGAACCAGCAGACGCGCACCGGCGCATTGGTGGCTTCATAGGCACGGTGCATAACCGCGTTGCGTGTCAATTGACGGAGCGCTTCGAACGGATAGAGGCTGCGTCGAATCTCGCGATCGGTGCCCGTGATTTGGACCGATGTGCGGTTGTGCCCATGGAGTTTGTCGTCGAGCTGTACCAGCATCGCCGTGAACGAACCTTCGCACCGCCTTTCGTCGATGATGGGGTCGGACAATTCGCAGCCGTCTAGGCGCAGAAACTGGATGTAGGCGCCTGGTATATGAAACCGAGGGTCCCGCGCCAGGGCCAACAGTCCGACCAGCGTGGGAACGGGTTCGTCGGCCGAGATCACCATGCGGCAGGCGGCCAGGCGCTGCTCGTAATCCCGCTTGTTCGCCTCCAGAATCTCTTTCGCAAAAGCGCCCGGCAGGTAATCGTCTTCGAAACGTGCGCGACTCAGGTCCGACAGGGAGGCCGAATGCACGGGATGTAAGTCGTAGGGCTGGTCACGGTGCCGCCGTTTCTCGTTCAGGATACGCTCGTCCTGCGCCGTGGAGATCGAGCGACGCGGTCCGATACGCACCCAGATGCGGCCGCGATAGCGCACGGGCGGCGAGTCGGCGGGCAACACGGTTACGATCGCGACATCCACCCCGCGCAGCCGGCGCCTCTCGACTGTCAACGATGGCGGCGGCAGCATATTGCCGTCGGTCTTGATGTCGGTCAGGGTCCGCAGCAGTTCGTCCGTGATAGGCAGGCCGGATGGCGAGCCGTCGTCTTTCGCCCCGACAAAGAGAACGCCGGGTTTGCCATGCCCCGGCAAGTCATTGGCGAAGGCGCATACGGCTTGGCGGGCGGCATCGGGCGCGTCACCGCGCCATGTCTCCTTCCGCTCGGCCAGATCGGATTCGGTACTGGCGAGCAGCGCTTCAAGTTCTTCGTCTGAATAAAGTCTGGGTGCAGGCATGGTGTTACTCCTCCCGGTTGCCACCCGGAAGGGTGGCAATCTCTTCAGACCGATAGCCATCGTTCTTGTTCTCGCATGGGAACGTGCGCTGGCGGTTTCGCATCCGATTTAACCCGTTCAAGATTCGTGGGGCAAATATAACAGGCCGCGACCGATCAGCCCAGCAGAAACCGCCAAAGTCCGATAAGAACCGGTTCGGAGGTTCGGCAGGCCATTTATCGCGGGAGCTTAAGTTTCAAATTCCCTTCGCTTTCCCTGTGGCGACCTCAACAGCGCGCGGGCAGGCGCGCAGGGACGAGAAAAGGGGGTTTCCTCACGAGGGATTCGCCGGTGCGGTTTTCAAAACACGGGCGTAAAAAGGATAGCGCGCTGGCGCGTCGCCGGGCAGGATATAGCGCCAGCGGCGGTAGTTGAGGCACCAGAGCGAAGGATGACGCCGGATGACGATTTCAAAGGCCGTGGCTAGCTTCTGAATTCGCTCCGCATCGGCGATGAGCGGGTCAGCCGGGAAGATCTGACCAAATTCAATGCGGTAGCGTCCGTCTTTGAGAGGCCGCGACCAGACAAACACAAGCGGCACGTCGCACTTGCGGGCCAGGATGGCAGGCGCCAGCGAGATGCCTGCGGGCAGACCGAAGAACGTGACCCAGGCGCCGCCCTGCCACGTATGGGTGTGCTGGTCGACGAGCAGTCCGACGGATCTCCCCACCTTGAGCGCCCGCCATAACAGGCGAAACGCACCCACGGCGGGAACGATCTCCTGTCCGATGGTCGAGCGTAGCCGCGTCAGACGATCGGTCATCGCGGGGGTGCCGATCTGCTTGGCGACCGACGTGACGGGAATGCCGCTCGCGACGCAGGCCTGGGAGAGAATCTCCCAATTGCCGAGATGGGCGCTGACCATGACGGCGGGAGTATGCGCCCGGATGGTGTCCAGTACGCCGGGCGCAAAGGCGACCTGGTCCGTGATGCGCGCGCGGGTATCCCGCGCCATCCAGGGAATATTCACCAACACACGCGCCATATTGCGATAAGCGCCGTACACGATGGCCCGCTCACGGGCCGGACTCAGGCGCCCACCGAACATCAGTCGCAGGTTGGCACGGGCAACGGCTTTTCCACGACCGTCCAGCAGGAATGTGACGTCGGCAATGAAACGGGACAATCGCAGCAGCGCCGCCAGCGACAGCGGTGGTATGATCACCTGCGCGACCCAGATCATCAAATATTCTCCGGGGCGGCGCACCCGGCGATAGAAAACTTTTATCCTCTTGGCCATAGCGGTCAGCAGTATAGCAGGTCCGCCCGGCAACGGGAAACATCCCATCACCAGCCCAGCAATTCTAATTTTGAGGCTATTGGGTCATCGGGGTCGGGGTCGGAATCGGGGTCGAATTTCCGTTGGTTTTATCGATACCGATACCGATACCGACCCCGACGCCGATGGTCCCATCTCCAAAATGAGAATTGCTGTCACCAGCCATTCTCATTATGAGCGCATCCGACCAGTCGAAATCGCTATCGGATTAAGACAAGCTGAGGCGCTTGCACAAACCGGAGGTTTTGTAAGCGCCTCAAGCTATAACCGACGAAGTGTGCGACGAAGTGTCGCTTCGTGCGTCTGCCCCCCTGTTCACCCTGGCCAGCCCCCCTGGCGGGGGGGGTGGTGGGGGGGGGTGGGGGGTGGGGGGTGAGTAATCGGTTAGCGACAGGGGTGGCGGCAGGTTAAGAGCGAGGGGGAGAGGAAGAATTTTGCGAAAGGCATGATTTTTTATTTTTTTTTGTGCTTGCATGTGCGTTTGTAATATGATAAACATTCAT
>Ga0265594_1000789_pt1 | contig 25744 bp, 13 predicted proteins | sample saktaG_11_FD_190147 | JGI IMG/M metagenome (GOLD analysis project Ga0265594, IMG submission 190147) | Saline water microbial communities from Sakinaw Lake, British Columbia, Canada - sak_2011_5_24_80m | ecosystem: Environmental > Aquatic > Non-marine Saline and Alkaline > Saline ... | reverse complement strand
ATAATAAACAATCTGACTTCGACAAAATATTTCTTAATAGCTATGGCTATTAAAAAATATTTATGTCTCGCATCTTATTCATTATATTTGTTTCTTGAAAGAAATGAATTAATAGAAGTCCCCTTAACGGTCAAATTTTTAATATATTTTGCAAAGCCATTTTTTTATATACCACATAACGAAATAGTGTTTTATGCAAAACTCGTTTCAGTATTCAAAAATACAAAAAAAAATATTTTTGTCCGTCTAAGTTGGACAAGTCCTTACAGTTATTTTATTATTACTCTCTGATTAATAATATACTTTTTTGTTTTAAGTTGTATGTTGTATATACCTGAAGCATAATCAGATAATTTGATTTGTTCAATATTATTATCAGGTTTAATTATTCCTGAAACAAGTATTTTACCATCAATAGAAATTAATGAATATTCAATTTCAGCATCAATATTATCTAACTTAATATTAATAATATCACTAGCAGGATTAGGATAAATACTTATTGTTCCATTTTCAAATTCTAAAATATCTGTTACTATAATATCTAATGTTTGAGATGTTCCTGTTCCGCATGAGTTTGAAGGAGTTACTGTAATAGTTCCTGAATTTGAGCCAACAGTTGCAGAAATTGAATTTGTTGTGCTGGAACCTGTCCATCCTGTTGGTAATGTCCATTCATAAGTTACACCATAAACATTTGTTACGCTATATACTTCTATTGAGCCAGCAGTAGGTGCGGTGTTCCCTGATATTATGCTTGGTTGTGCCGGTATATCTTTTACAGTAATATAACTTGTAATTGTTTTACTATCAGGACCATTACCATCGTCAGCTGTTAAAGTAACATCATAAGTTCCTGATGTATTATAAGTTATGGTTGGATTTTGTAATGTTGAAGAAGACGGAGTTCCTCCTGAAAATGACCATTCCCATGAAGTTGGAATTCCACCTGTGGTTAAATCAGTAAAATTTACTGTATTACCTGCACATAAACTATTTGGGACACCTGAAAAATCAGCTTCTAAATTTGATATACTCCCCCATTTCCATATACCTTTTAAAGTAGAACTTTCGTTAAACCAACCTGACCAGCCGATAGAAGGACTAATAAAATCAACATACAGATGCTGTTCTGTATCAATAGAATTCCATGAGACACCGCCATCTTCACTATAAGAAGACCCCGAAGCACCTGTTGCTGCTCCTGTTGAAAAAACAATATCCGTTCCTTCTATGTAACATAAACTATTACTAAATACAGTGCCTGTTGTTGTAACAGTATTCCATGCTGAGCCACTATTTATAGTTTTATAAACAACATTACTAATATCAATAATTAATCCTGTACTGGCATTTTTAAATGAGATATTTCCACTCATGGTAGCACTGCCAAAATCACTTATAGGCGATTGAAACACCTCAAAATTATAACCTTTATCTGATGAATGATATATTCTGCCTTTATTTGTTGTAAACCAAACATGATTTCCAACAACTTCAATTTGTGAAGTATATCCATATTCGCCGGATAATGGATCAGGAATGTTTGCGACTGGAACAGCAGTCCATGTGGTGCCTCCATTAGTTGTGGTATATAATTCAAACTCACTATTAATTGGGTCCCCCTGACAGAAACCATTATTAGCATCCCAAAAATATACGACATTTGTAAACGAAGCAGCATTATTGTATGTTGCAGAATTTTGACGTGTCCATAATGCTCCGCCATTTGTTGTCTTCCAAATACCTCCTATTTGTCCTGCTGCATTAGGAAAAGCAGCTATCCATGCAGTATTTGCATCAATAGCATAAATCATTGATATTCCCAGTGCAGTATTACCTATATCTATTGTTCCCGGTGTCCATGTATCTCCTCCATTTATAGTTTTAGTGAATTCCTGAACGTTTGCTCCTCCACCTGAACCATCATAAGCTGTAGCCCAGACAATATTATTATCAACAATAGAAATATAATTTATTCCTCTGTTTGCTGTTGAAAATCCTGTAGCTTGTTCAATCCAACTTCCGTAAGGTGCAACCTGAACATTGATATAATCTGTTTTTGTTTCAGTATCTGCACTTTGCGAATTTGTAACTGTTAAAGAAACAGTATATGAACCTAAATTACTATATGTAATTACAGGTGGATTTTGTCCTGTATATGATGCAGGAATTCCTCCTGTAAATGTCCATTCCCAGCTTGTTATAGCATTTCCACCATCATTTGATAAGTCCGTAAAAGTTACAGAAGAACCTACATTAATAGTTGTATTATTAGCAGAAAAATTAGCCGTAGGGTCTCCTGTGAGTGTGGACTGAACACATTGCATAGCTGCATAAGCATCTATTCTGGGACCAATATTTTGATTTATAGTAGCGCCACTACTTATAATACAGTTTTTAATTTCTGTAGGAGACAAAGAAGAATTTAAACTTAACATTAATCCGGCCAAGCCAGATGCAAAAGGAGTAGCCATAGATGTACCTGACATTTGCCCGTAATTATTTGCACTTGCAGTATATACTGTATTTAACAGTCCACCATAGGAAAATCCTCCTGGTGAAGCTATGTCAACCCATGGAGTTGAGCCATTATAATTGGAAAAACTTGAACGTGTATCATCAGCATCAACAGAACCAACACATATCACATTATCATATCCTCCTGGATATATAGTTGTTGTATTTCCATCATTACCTGCTGCTGCAAGAAATACTACATTTGGATAACTGTTTATCAGGTTTTGTGCAGAGCTGTTATAACCGGGTCCTCCCCATGATAAACTTACTACATTTGCTCCGTTTTGACATGCCCATTGAATGCCATCATAACCATAATATACGCTTTCACTTGAACCAGCATCAGGTGTGCATTTTACCCCAATTAATTCAACATTTCCACCAAGAGATGTCATACCTATACCATTATTAATATCAGCAGTTGCAAGTCCTGCACAGTGAGTCCCGTGAGACCATGTAAAATCTGTATTTGCATCTTCGGGAGGTGTAGCATCATCGTCATTGTCAGCCACATCACGTTGAAGATAAGTTGTAAGGTCATTATGACCACAAAATACTGCATTATCAACAATAGCAACTTTAATAGAATTATCTCCCAAGCTAATATTCCATGCCTGTTCTGCATTAACAAGGTCTAGATACCAGCTATAATTTGATTGACTGTAATAAGCGTCATTTGGAACAAAACTTATTTTATAAATAGGTTCCTTCTCTGCATACTCAATAATATCAAATGCTTGTAAATCCCTGATAATATTATCAATTTCAGAATAATCGCTAAAATATACTCTGAAAATCCTCATTAATTTTGGAATTTTTGAATAATAACTGGGTCTTTCTAACTTTGTTACAGAATAATTTGAAAATACTGACTTTAAATCAGGATAATCATTTATGTCAGCAATTTTATTGGTCTCACTTTTTTTTATCAGATTTTTAATAATATAATCCGATTCAATACTTACATTATCTTTTAATTTAAACATTAATCTTCCATCTAAAAAATTTGGATTGTAAGTTTGTGCAAATACACTAAACATGAATAAAATGCCTGTAGATAAGAGAATTATTTTTTTTAAGTTCATGATTTTTAGTTTTTAATTTAATTAAAAAATTTTATAAAATATATCTGATATACAAATATACAAAATTAAAACTATTTTTTTTAATTCCAATAAAAAATTTAATAAAAATTTAATAATATTATTTTGCCTTATATGGATAACAGGTTTTATAAGGTCATTAAGGGGACTTCTATTAATTAATTTCTTTCAAAAAATAAATATAGTGGACTTCTATTAATTCAAAAAAAAAATATACTTTTTGATTAAGTTTACTTAAAATTTTTATTTTTGTAATTATAAAGATATATATGGCAAATAATACTGAAACAGATATGGCCAAAAATAATTATGAATTATGAGTTAAAAATTATGAACTTTGTACTTTGTACTTTGTGCTTTGTGCTTTGTGCTTTGTGCTTTGTGCTTTGAACCTTGAACTTTAATCTTTTGTCTTGTAAAAAATGAAGAAAGTAATTATAATATTTTTTGTAATAATTTTTATTATTTTAGGATTATCATTTATCAATAATAATGCTCATACCAAAGCTTTAAGTCATAATTCAAAATTAAGAAGAGCAGAAAATGATACTTCGTGGGTTGATTCAGTGTTTAATTCATTAACATTAGAACAACGTATAGCACAACTTTTCATTATAAGAGCTTGTTCCAATACATCTCAGGCAGATTATGATAAAATAACAAAATTGATTACTGACTACAATATTGGCGGTATATGTTTTTTTAAAGGCAATCCCACAGAACAGGCAAAACTTACCAACTACTGGCAAAGCAAAGCAAAAACGCCTTTATTTATTGCAATAGATGCAGAATGGGGCCTTGGTATGCGATTACATAACACTATGTCTTTTCCTCGTCAAATGACACTTGGTGCTATTCAAAACGACTCTCTTATATATGAAATGGCTGTAGAAATTGCCCGCCAGTGTAAACGTCTAAATATTAATATCAATTTTGCTCCTGTTGTAGATGTTAATAGTAATCCTGACAATCCTGTGATAAACAGCCGCTCGTTTGGTCAGGATAAATATAATGTAGCAAAAAAAGGTCTGGCTTATATGCAAGGGCTACAAGATAACAAAATTTTAGCCGTAGCTAAACATTTTCCCGGTCACGGTGATACTGACAAGGACTCGCACAAAACTCTGCCTGTTATAAATAATTCTAAACAAAGAATTGACTCTGTTGATTTATATCCTTTTAAAATGCTTATAAACAACAAGTTAAAAGCTATAATGGTTGCTCATTTATTTATTCCTGCCTATGATTCTACTAAAAATACTCCAACAACACTTTCTAAAACTGTTGTAACTGAACTTTTAAAAGAAAAATTGGGATTTAAAGGTCTTGTCATAACCGATGCTCTGGAAATGAAAGGTGTAACTGATAATAATAAGCCCGGCGAAATTGAAGTAAAAGCATTAATGGCTGGAAACGACATTTTATTATTACCTCAGGATGTCCCTGTTGCTATCGATGCAATAAAAAAAGCAATGAAAAAAGGACTTACCACTGAAAAACAAATTAATGAAACATGTAAAAAAATACTTGCTGCCAAAAAATGGGCAGGGCTGAACAATTATAAACCTGTTAAAATTAAAGATATTTATAATGATATTAACAGATATAATGGCAAACAAATTCAGAAAAAACTGTATGAGACATCTGTTACTTTACTAAAAAATAATAATGATTTAATACCTTTAAAAAGATTTGATACTCTTAAAATGGCTGTCCTGTCAATAGGAACTAATAATATCAATAACTTTCAAAGACAACTTTGTAATTATGCTAAATTTGATAATTATAATATATCCAAAAATCCAACAACACAAGAAAAAGATACTATTTTAAGTAAATTACAAAAATATAATCTCATTATTATTGGAATACATAATACTAATAACTCTCCTAAAAAAAACTTTGGCATAACTCAACAAACTATAGATATTATTAACTCTATTAAAACAAAACAAAAAATTGTCCTTGACATTTTTGCCAATCCTTATTCTCTTTCAATGCTTAAACATACTAAAAACATTGAGTCGCTTATAATATCTTATCAGGATAATGAGACATCAGAAATAGCTTCTGCTAAAATGATTATGGGAATTATTCCTGCAAAAGGAAAACTTCCTGTTACCGGTTCTGTTGAATTTCCTGTCAACTCAGGACTTAAAACAGTAAAAAAAAAAGGAATTGATTATTCTATACTAAAAAAAATAAATATCTCTCCTAAAATTCTTTACAAAATAGATTCTATTGCTTTAAATGGAATCAATGAAAAAGCTTATCCTGGATGCCAGATACTTGCTGCAAAAGATGGCAAAATATTTTATCAAAAGACCTTTGGATATCATACTTACGAAAATATAATACCTGTTAAAAATAATGACATCTATGATTTGGCTTCTTTAACAAAAGTTGTTGCCACTACTCTTGCTATTATGAAACTATATGACCAGGGTAAAATTGATATTAATGCTCAACTTGGAAAATACCTGCCTTGTCTTGCAGGAACCAACAAAGAGCATATAATTATAAAAGATATAATGACTCATCAGGTAAGATTAGAATCATGGATACCTTTTTATGAAAATACTATTGTTAATTGCAAATTAAATGACTCTGTTTATTCTAAATCAAAGTCATCCTTATTTCCTTATCGCGTAGCTGATAGCATATATATACGCAAAGATTATCCTGATACTATAATAAGTAAAATTATAAAAACACATCTTTATAAAAAGACAAAATATAAATACAGTGATATGGGATTTTATCTGTTAATGAAAGTTGTTGAATCCATATCAGGCGAAACACTTGATAATTATGTTAAAAATAATTTTTACAAACCAATGGCACTGAACACTATATGTTATGAACCACGTAAATATTTTCCTCTTTCACGTATTGTTCCAACTGAAAATGATATAATATTCAGGCATCAGCTTATTCATGGTGATGTTCACGACCCGGGCGCTGCTATGATGGGTGGTGTATGTGGACACGCAGGATTGTTTTCAGATGCTTATGACCTTGCTATGCTTATGCAGATGCTATTACAAAATGGAACTTATAAGGGACACAGATATATAAATGAAGCAACAGTTAAAATGTTTACCAAATATCAGTTTCCTGAAAATGATAACAGAAGAGGACTTGGCTTTGATAAGCCCATTATAAAAGGAGAAGGAGGACCTGCCTGCAAAAGTGCTTCAGAAAATAGTTTCGGACATTCCGGCTTTACAGGAACTTATATATGGGCTGACCCTGACGAAAATCTTGTATTTATTTTCCTCTCTAACAGAGTATATCCTGACGCCTCAAACAGAAAACTTTTGACAATGAGTACTAGAACTAATATTCATCAGGTTATATATAACTCTATTGTGGAAAATGTAAAATAATTTGTATCAGGCAGACAAATTATTTCAAGTTTTTTTATACATTTGCCTTTTTTTAAAAAGATAAATAATTATTTGTTTATAATAAATATAGAATATGAAAGTATATAAATCGGATGAAATTAAAAATATTGCACTTATAGGTGGTGCAAAGTCAGGAAAGACAACTCTTGTGGAGTCAATGTTATTTGACGGAGGTATAATTAACAGAATAGGGACTATTGAAAACAAAAATACTGTTTCTGATTACAGAGAAATAGAACTATATCGTCAAAATTCTGTTACCTCTTCAATACTTTATACAGAATTTGAGGACAAGAAGATAAATATAATTGACACACCGGGATTTATTGATTTTATAGGTGAAATTATTTATGCTTTAAATGTAACAGATACAGCTTTTATAGTTATAAATGCCCAAAATGGTATTGAAGTTGGAACAGAAATTTCATGGAGATATACTAATAAAAATAATAATCCTGTAGTGTTTATTGTCAATCAATTAGATCATGAGAAAGCAAAATTTGATGAGACAATAAATCAGTTAAAACAACAATTTGGAGGAAAGGTAACATTAGCTCAATATCCTGTTAATTGTGGTGAAGGTTTCAATGAAATAATTGACATTATAAAGATGAAAATGTTAAAATTTTCTTCTGAACAGGGAAAATATGAAGAAACAGATATTCCTGATTCTGAAAAATCTAAGGCAAAAGCACTACGAGCTACACTTATTGAAGCAGCAGCTGAAAGTTCTGAAGCTTTGATGGAGAAATTTTTTGAAAATGACACACTCAACTTGGAAGAATTACAACAAGGGATAAAATCAGGACTGATCAACAGAAGTTTTTGTCCTGTCTTTTGTGTATCAGCAAAGAATAATACAGGAGTTACAAGATTACTGGAATTTATAAGCAATTTTGTGCCTTGCTCATCAGAAATGCCTGCAAAAAAAACTCTTAAAGGCAAAGAACTTAAATGTAATCCAAAAGATAATGCATCTGCATTAGTTTTTAAGACATCTGTTGAGCAACATTTGGGAGAAGTATCATTTCTTAAAGTATATGCAGGAGAGATAACAGAAGGTATGGATATGATAAATGGCAATAGAGGAACAAAGGAAAAGATATCACAACTGTTTTTAATGTCAGGCAAAAATCGTACTAAAGTTGAAAAAGCTGTTGCAGGAGATATCGTTGCTACAATTAAATTAAAAGATACAAATACTAATGAGACCTTAAATTCTATCAAAAATTCTTCGGATATTATAGAACCTGTCGTTTATCCTGAACCGGTATTTCGTACAGCAATTAAGCCGGTAAAAACAAGTGATGATGAGAAATTAAATGTTGCTTTAAATGGTATGCATAAAACAGACCCTACATTACTTGTTGAATATTCAAGAGAGTTAAGGCAAATAATTTTACAATGTCAGGGAGAATTACATATAAATACTGTTAAATGGTATCTTAATAATATTTATAATATTGATATAGAATTTCTTGCTACTAAAATTCCATATAGAGAGACCATTACAAAATCTTCTAAATCAATGTATAGGCATAAAAAACAGTCAGGTGGGTCTGGTCAGTTTGGAGAGGTCTATTTAATGATAGAACCTTATTATGAAGGTAAACCTGACCAAAAAGAGTTTTCTATAAGACACAGAGATGAAATAAATCTTGACTGGGGCGGAAAATTAATTTTTAACAATTGTATTGTTGGTGGTACTATTGACCAAAGGTTTATGCCTGCCATTTTGAAAGGTATTATGGAAAAAATAGAACAAGGACCTTTAACAGGTTCTTATACCAGAGATATTATTGTTAATGTTTATGATGGTAAAATGCACCCTGTTGATTCAAACGAGATATCGTTTAGATTGGCAGGAAGAAATGCTTTTAAAGAAGCATTTAAAAAAGCAGGACCAAGAATTCTTGAACCTATTTATGATATTGAAGTAATAGTTCCCGAAGAAAAAATGGGCGATGTGATGACTGACTTACAATCCAAAAGGTCTGTTATTATGGGAATGAACAATGAAGGCAATTATCAGATAATTTTAGCTAAAGTCCCTTTGTCTGAAATGAATAAATATTCAACAACATTAAGCTCTTTAACAAATGGCAGAGCAACTTTTTCTTTAAAATTTGATAAATATCTTCAAGTGCCATCTGATATACAAGCCAAACTGCTTAAAGAATACGAAGAACAAGAAAAAGAGTAATAATCCATAAAACGTTTATCCAGTTAAATAACTTTGCCCTTCAATTTATTAGAAATTTAACATTAGAATTTAGAGTTAATTTTGACACATCCTGTACACTTTATTACAGGACACACAAGGGAATGCTCCACCTAAGGCGGATTAATAATTCAAAATGACTAAAATGATTAAAAAAAATAATTATAATCCTAAAGAATTTGGAAAGTACCTAAAAAAACTAAAAACTTTTAATAGGTCAATAATTCCTAATCCGTAATTCGTAATCCGTAAAATAAAGTGTTATGTATTTCAACAATTATATCATATAACAAAAATTAATAAATTAATATTATTATATTTAATATTAATAGAAAAAATATTATCTTTGCATTTTAATAAACTAAACTTTTTAACTTAAAAATATAAACAAATGAAAAAAAATTTAACTGTTCTAACATTGTCTTTTCTGTGTTTGAGTTTATTTGCTCAAACTAATGTTACTAATGAAAACATTCAAGGACAAATTGATAATCTTAATAAAAAGATTTTTGTATTAAAAACATCAAATGCTGATTTAAAATATCAGTTAAACAAATTAAATGCTGACTTGTTAATTCAGAATAATGAATTTGATAGTATTTATAGAGTTTTACGATCAACAAATACAGAGATAAAAGCTAATGCCAATTATTTGGTTTCAACAAGCTCATCAGTTCTATCACTAAATAAGAAAGTAGAAGATATTGAGCAAAGAAATATTAATTACAAACATTATTTGATTACCGAGGGTATTCTCGGCATTCTTGGTGTTATTTTGTTGAGTATTATAATAGTTACATCATTAAAAAGAAAAATATCAAAAAGTGCTGAAAAAACAAATAAACAAATCAATGAGACCAAAGAAATATATGATAAACAAATAAAAGAAATCAAAGAAACATCAGATAATAAGATAAACAGTATAAAAGATTTATTTGATAATAAAATTGCTGATATACAAAACTCTTTGGATGAACATATTAGTGAAATTAAAATAACATTAAAAAATGAAATAGGTAATTCAAGAGAATCACTTGATAAAAAGATTGATGATAATAAAAATGCTCTTAACAAACAAATTAATAAAAATAAAGATATAGAAGATAAAATTGCTCAGAATAAAAAAATGTCAGATGATAAGATAAGTAATATCAAATTAGCTTTTGAAACCCAAATCAAAGAAGCTAATAAGACATTTGATAAACAAATAAATGAAATTAAAAAATTGATAAAATAATTATTGTCCAAATTACCCAAACACCCGACAGGTCGTCTAGCACCTGTTGGGTTTTATTTCAAAATTCTGCTTACCGCTTTTAATCAATATTTAATTAAATTTGTACCTTTGCAGATATAAAAAAATATGGTTACTGAACTTGTTGAAGTACTTGTGCTGAACTTGTTGAAGTACTTGTGCTGAACTTGTTGAAGTATGAAACTTTTAAATAATTATGTTCTATGTATATCAGAGTCAGCGTTCATTGGAAAAAGACAGATCTATATAAATCTGATTGTTAATATTAAATTAAAAAAAGGATGGTCTGATTATTTAAATAAAAACTATATTTTTGTTTGTTAATTAAAAATAATTTATATCTTTGTAAAAAATAAATAACAACTTGTTTTAGAAAAAATTGTTATTTATATACTTATTTGGCATCTAAATAACAGTTTTAATGTAATAAGTTGGCTGTATAAACAAGTCAGCGTTCATTGGAAAAAAAATAACACGACACGAAACAAACAGAATAAAACGATAAATTAAAACGAGTAATAACCATTAAAAAAAGGAGGTAAAATGAAGTACAAAAAGTTGAAATTAAGTGCCGTACTCTTGTTAGGACTCGGACTGACAGGATTACAGGCACAGGAAGCCATACCTGCCACAGGCGGTAACGCTTCGGGCAGCGGAGGCTCGGTGAGCTATTCCGTTGGACAGGTTGTTTACACCACAAACACAGGAACAAACGGTTCGGTGGCACAAGGTGTACAACAACCTTATGAAATTTCGGTTGTAACCGGACTTGAAGTAGCCCCGGGCATAAATCTAACATGCTTGGCTTATCCAAATCCAACAACTGATTTTTTACAGTTAAAAGTTGAAAGCGAAAAGTTAAAAGATTTAATCTATCAACTTTTTGACATCAACGGAAAACTTTTAGAAAATAAAAAAGTTGAAGATGATGAAACAAGCATTGTTATGAGCAATCTTGTTCCTGCCATCTATTTTCTAAAAATAATCCAAAACAACAAAGAAGTTAAATCATTTAAAATCATTAAAAATTAAGGAGGAATTAAATTATGAAAAAATTATTTACAATTTTAGTAGCAGTATTATTAACTGCAAGCGTGTTTGCTCAATTACCCGAAAAAATGAGCTATCAGTCAGTAATTCGCAACAGCAGCGATGCCTTAGTAACTGGCACTACAATAGGAATGCAAATAAGCATTTTGCAAGGTTCTGCAAGCGGAACGGTAGTTTACACCGAAACACAAACGCCAACAACCAATGCCAATGGCTTGGTAAGTATTGAAATTGGTGGCGGAACAGGTTTTGATACAATCAACTGGTCAAACGACATCTATTTTATTAAGACCGAAACCGACCCGACAGGCGGAACAAGTTACACCATCACAGGCACAAGCCAATTATTAAGCGTCCCTTATGCATTGCATGCAAAAACAGCGGAAAGTATAAGCGGAACAATAACCCTTGCCATTGGTCAGGCTTATCAGGGTGGCATCATTTTTTGGTTAGATGCAACAGGGCAGCATGGTTTAATAGCAGCCACAGCAGACCAAAGCCCAGGAATTAGATGGTATGGTGGGTCTTCTACAAATACACGTGCAAGGGCTGATGGTGTTGGTGCTGGTTTGAAAAATACAGCTATAATTATTGCTAACCAAGGCCCAGTTGACGGAAATGATTTTGCAGCAACTGTTTGCAACGAATATTCAGTAACTGTTGGTGGCGTTACTTATGGCGATTGGTATTTGCCTTCAAAATATGAGTTGACTTTGTTATACTTGCAAAAAACTGTGGTTGGCGGTTTTGCTAGTGCCGACTATTGGAGTTCTACCGAGGGCAGTGTCAACTTCGCATGGGGACAGACCTTCGACAATGGCTCCCAGTCATCCAACTATAAGTACGGCATACTCTATGTGCGTGCTATTCGGGCTTTTTAACCATTTATCTATTTAACAATTTAACCGCGACTTGTGCTGAGCGCAGTCGAAGTAAGCGGTCGAATTTTTGAAACTGGCAGGGAGTAATATCCTTGTCAGTTTTTTTTAATCAACATCTAAGAAAAACAGCATAACAATAACCAACGAAACGCTAACAAGCGGTATATTTTATTACCGAGATAGTGTGGATTTCAGCGTTTCTGCTCCTAATAAACTTTCATGTAACTTGACAACAGTGCTTAGAAATCGGCAACAAAAACATACCGCCAAACCGTTACAAACATCTTCTCTGAAAGTTATTGGTCAGGCATTCGTTCCGATAAATACGTAATTTGCAATCAGTAGCCGAACACGTGGTTGCCTGATAAAATAAGGTCTATGCTTCCAATAATTTATCAAGCACTGATGTTGATACATAATGGTAGTTTGGTCTTGCTTTTTTATAAATGTCTTTTGCCATTAATTTTCCTTGCTCGGTTTTAAGCAATGACTTATATAAAGGCACTAAAAATTTTCTTCTCCCGGTATTAATTAAAAAAATTTCAAGAGTATCATACACTTTGGAATATTTATTCTCAATTGCCTGTTCCAACCAAACACAAAGTATCTCTTTGTTTTTTGATTTTGTAAAATGAAAAGCCATATCTAAGTCATGCATCTGATTAATAGTAAGATGTCTCGGTAATTTATGCAAAAAATGTAACCATTCATAAGTTGTCCATAAATTTGTATCTAATTCAAAAACAGGGAACCCTTGTTTTAATTTATCTACATCTTTATCAACTTTTTTAAATCGTTCCGAGTTTACTTTTGGACAATTATCAGGCAAACCTTTTTTATAAACCCATTTATTAATATCAATATTTTTATACCATTTATCTTTTTTATTTAATAATTCTTTTTTTAAAAAGATGATAAATTTTTCTGTGCACATTGATTGAAATGAAAAAGTATTAAAATATTTTTTTAAAAAATTATCCCAGTTTTTTCTTCCAACTGTTTGTTCTATCAAAAGCAAAAAGAAAAAGCCCTTTTCATAAGCAATTAAAGTCATTCCCTGATCCGGATCGCGATTTTCAAGATTTAATTTAAGCATTGTATCAGGATTATCTTGTCCAAGTTCTTTAATAGTATGTTTTAAATTTTGAAGTCCTGAATAAATTAGCATATCTGCATAATCTCTGCCTTCAATTTTTTCCATTATTCTTCTTTCAAAATACACGGTAAATCCTTCGTTAAGCCAAAAATCATTCCATGTAGCATTAGTAACCAGATTTCCTGACCATGAATGAGCCAACTCGTGAGCAATAACATTTGTGAGAGACCTGTCGCCGGATATGATGCTAGGTGTTACAAATGTAAGACGAGGATTTTCCATGCCACCAAAAGGAAAACTCGGTGGCAAAACCAGCACATCAAATTTTTTCCAGCGATATGAGCCATAAAGATATTCAGCAGATGTAACCATATTGCCAATATTGGCAAATTCATATATTGCTTTATCAATTACAGATGGCTCGGCATAAACGCCGGTTCTGTCATCAACAGGTCTGTAAACAATATCGCCCACAGCAAGAGCCAACAGATAAGAAGGTATAGATTGCTTCATAGAAAAATTATATATTCCTTTATCATTTTTTTCTGTTGGATTTTCTGCACTCATCACCGGCATCAGCATTTTAGGAACTTTAACTTTTGCATTATATGTAAATCTTACTGATGGTGTATCCTGACAGGGAATCCACGAGCGTGCCAAAATTGATTCTGACTGAGTAAAAAGAAATGGATATATCTTGCCACTTGTCTGCCTCGGCTCAAGCCATTGAAGAGCCAAAGCATTATAAGATGTTGAATAATAAATATTAACAATCTTTGTATGTGAATCAATTTCTATCTCTAAACCTGTGCCAAGATAAGAGATATGCTTACCTAAATTATAACTCGTGTCTTTTTCCTGTTTCCCAAGTGTAACATTTTTTATATCCAATCCATTAATATCAAGTAATAATCTTTTTACACCTGTTTTGTTATTAATTAAATGGCTTACTTTACCGAAAATAATTTTTTTGTCAAAATCAACATTAATATCAATTTCCGAATGTTTTATTATTACATCTTTATAATTTGAAAAAGTATGAATATCTTTAATTTCCATTTTTGTATTTATTTTTTAAAAATTGTTTAATTTGGGTATTAATTAAAAACAATTTGTATTTTTACAAATATAAAAAAAAAAAATATTTAAGGTAAAAAATAATAAATAGTGCTTGCACTAAATATAAACAAAAGCGGAAGCCGAAAAGCGTTTAATAGAGTAGGCAATTAATTAAATAAATTTAAAATTATGAAAACAAAAATTTTAAGTATCGGATTAATCCTAATATTAGGAATTTCTCTTAATAATTCTAATGCTCAGAATGTTTTTATCCCGGATGCCAACTTTAGGGCTTTTTTAAATGCTACATATCCAACTTTTATGGATGCTTCAGGCGATAGCTTAATCCCCGACTCAGCGGCAACGCTTACCGGAACATTGGATTGTAACAGTCAAAACATTGCCGGTTTAACAGGTATAGAATGTTTTATTAATATTAATTATCTTAATTGTTATAATAATCAATTAACCGCATTACCTGATTTATCAGCAAATACTGATTTGCAATATATTTGGTGTAATAATAATCAATTAACTGCATTACCTGATCTGACAGCAAATACTGCTTTACAAATTCTTTATTGTTATAATAATCAATTAACCGCATTACCTGTTTTATCAGCAAATACTGATTTACAATATCTTTGGTGTTATAATAATCAATTAACCGCATTACCTGATTTATCAACTAATATTGCTTTACAACAGCTTCGTTGTCAGAATAATCAATTAACCGCATTACCTGTTTTATCAACAAATACTGCTTTACAATATCTTTGGTGTTATAATAATCAATTAACCGCATTACCTGATTTATCAGCAAATATTGCTTTACAACAGCTTCATTGTTATACTAATCAATTAACCGCATTACCTGTTTTATCAGCTAATACTGCTTTACTATATCTTTATTGTGGTAGTAATCAATTAACCACATTACCTGATTTATCAGCAAATACTGCTTTACTATATCTTTATTGTGGTAGTAATCAATTAACCACATTACCTGATTTATCAGCAAATACTGCTTTACAGGAGCTTTTGTGTGATAATAACAAACTTGACTTTTCTGATGCAAGGGAGTTAAGAATTGCAGATACTTTATCAAGTTTGACAAATTATGGTTATTCACCACAGAATCCCTTTGGAGTGTCTGATATCTTAAATCTGTGTGCAGGTAATACAGCAGTTTTGAGTATTGCATCACAGGATTCAGCATTAAGCTATCAGTGGTTCAAAGGCACGAATACTATTACGGGTGCTACTGATACTTTATTAATTATTCCGAATATTACAACAGCAGATGCGGGTGTTTATACTTGCAAGTCGTATGGAATTGCATTGTTGTCTCCACCAATGAATTTTGGTCCGGGCATAAGTGAGTTTGTTTCAGAGCCAATAACTGTGAATGTTAATGACAGTACAAGTTCCACAATTGCAGAAACATCTTGCGATAGCTATACTTCACCAAGTGGCAATTATATATGGACAACAACAGGAATATATTATGATACAATTCCAAATGTAGCAGGATGTGATAGTTTGATGACGATTGATTTAACCGTGAACATAGTTGATACATCTGTTACACAAAATGGTATTATGCTAACAGCAAATACAAGTGGAGCAACTTATCAATGGTTAGATTGTAATGATGCTTACTCTGTAATTTTAGGGGAAACAAATCAGAGTTTTACTGCAACAGTAAACGGAAACTACGCTGTTGAAATAACAGAAAATGCTTGTATTGATACTTCATCTTGTTATGCAATTATATCAGTTAGCATTAATGAAGAAAAATTAAGTAATAATATAGCAATTTATCCTAATCCTACAACAGGCATAATTACAATACAAGGAAATAATATTGAATTAATTGAAGTAAGAGATATACAAGGTCAATTAATATCACGATTTGATGTTGTTCCTGAGAAATTTAATATTGATTTAAGTAAGCAATCAAAAGCTGTTTATTTTTTAACTATTAAAACAGGCAAAAAAACTGTAATTAAAAAAGTGATATTGGAATAAAAAATTGATATTAGAAGCAATTAAAAAAAAACGATATCACTATCAAAATCACAATTCGCTTAGCTGTTATTTTTATTTTTTAGTTATAAGTTTGGACTTTATGAACAAACTCTATATAGTACTTTTAATCAGGCATTTGCTTGACGGCAATAGTAAAAAAATGAAAATATATATATCATTACCTGTCTTTAATGAAATAGAATATTTGCCAAAGACAATAAACTCTATTAAAAGGCAAAGTTATTCTAATTTTAAATTATTTGTCTGTGTCAATCAACCTGATGAATGGTGGGATGATATTGAAAAAAGATATATATGTGAAAACAATCAAAAAACACTCTGTTATCTCAAATCATTAAAAAATATTTCTGTTACAATCATTGACAAAACCAGTAAAGGTAATGGCTGGAACACAAAAAAAGCCGGTGTTGGATTAGCACGCAAAACGTTAATGGATGCTATAAGCAATTACAAACAGACAAAAAAAGATGATATTATATTAAGTTTAGATGCTGATACTGTTTTTTCTGAAAATTATTTTTTGTCAATCATTGAAAATTTTAAAGCCCATAAAAAAGCTGTTGCTTTGTCTGTTCCTTATTATCACAGATTGACCGATAATGATGTTGTTGACAGAGCAATGTTAAGGTATGAAATTTATATGCGTTATTATTCCATTAATCTATGGCGTATTAAAAGTCCTTATTCGTTTACAGCATTAGGTTCTGCTATTGCTTTGCCTGTATGGGCTTATAATGCAATAGGAGGAATAACAGCTAAAAAAAGCGGAGAAGATTTTTATTTTTTACAAAAATTACGAAAATATGGTGATATATTATTATGGAATAAAGAAAAAGTATATCCATATTCACGTTTTTCTGATAGAGTATTCTTTGGAACAGGTCCTGCAATGATAAAAGGCAACTTATCTGACTGGAAAAGTTATCCAATATATCATTTCTCTTTATTTGATGAAATAAAATCCTTGTATGATTTATTTCCCGCTCTTTTTTATAAAGATGTTGATAATACTGTATCAAACTTTTTTTGTGATAAATTTAAAGATACTGATTTATGGCAAAATATCAGAGATAATTATAAAGATGAAAAACATTTTGTAAGAGCATGCCATACTAAAATTGACGGATTAAGAATATTACAGTATCTGAAATCAAGACAAAAAAAAGAAGAAAAAAGAGCAGATGAAAAAAATTTAACAGAATTTTTATACAATTTTTATAACATAGAAATAAAAAAATCAGATATTGATTTATCAGACCTGTCATTTAAAAAGTCATCTGTTCAGATGTTAAATATTATTAGAAATTTTTTGTTTAAAAAAGAAGAAGAAGAAGAAAAATTATCAGTTAACAGTTTTAAAGGGACTTCTTAAATTTTCACAAAATTTTTTGCTAAAATTACACCCTTTATTATTGTAATAATTTTAAATCATTTTTTTTTTTAAAAAATTTAACTATTTTTCCCTAATTTTAAATTTCTTAAAGTTCAATAAAAAAATATATTATTTTTGAATATTTTTTTTATCAATAACAAAAAATCCCGAAAGGGATTTAATTTTAATAACCACAGGTGCAACCTGTGGTTATTAACTAATCATATTAACATCAATCCTGAAAGGATTGAATAGAAAAATAATTATTATGTTAGTTTTATTCAACCCTTTCAGGGTTGTAACATAATTTATTATTTCTTTAACTCCGCATTGCATACGGAGTTATTAATATTTTTCCCCTTCGGGGAAATTATCTTTAATAAAAAGAATTGGTTTTTGTTTTTCTCAATTTTTAAGAAGTCTAAAAGTATAAAAATATGATTACTATTCTTGGTCCCACAGCAACAGGCAAAACAAAATTAGCAGTAAATTTGGCTTATAGCACAAACGGAGAGATAATTAGTGCTGATTCACGGCAAGTATATCGCAATATGAACATAGGAACCGGAAAGGACTTGAAAGAATATACTTTCAAAGGCAAAAACATTCCTTATCATTTAATTGATATATTAGGTGCCGGCTATGAATATAATGTTTATGAGTATGTAAAAGATTTTCACAAAGCATATAATTCAATACTTGACAAAAATAAAATTCCAATATTATGTGGTGGTTCGGGAATGTATATTGAAGCTGTCCTAAAAAGATATAAACTTAATGATGTTCCTGTAAATAAAAAATTAAGAGAAGATTTAAGTAAAAAGACAGACCTTGAATTAATTGAAATCCTTATAAAAAACAGGTCTTTGCACAATACAACAGATACAAAAAATCGTAATCGTTTAATCAGAGCTGTAGAGATAAGTTTAGAAAATAATTTATCCAGGACAGATAAAAATTATCAATATCAAAAAATAAACTCAACTTTATTTGGAATTTATTTTGAAAGAGAAATAATACGAAAAAAAATTACTGCCAGATTAAAACAACGGCTTAATGCAGGAATGATTGAAGAAGTTAAAGGGCTGATAGATAAAGGTTTATCTTATGAAAAATTAAAATATTATGGATTGGAATACAAATTTATTTCACAATATTTACTTGGCAAATTGAATTATGATGATATGGAACAAAAGTTAAATTTCGCTATCTGTCATTTTGCAAAACGACAAATGACATGGTTTAGAAAGATGGAAAGAAATGGATTTAAAATTATTTGGATTGATGGAAATATATCAGATGAAAAAAAAGTAAAAATTATTTTTGATAATAGAGAACTTACGTAAAATAGCATTAATGATTAAAACTTTTTTCCAATCTGCTAATCTGTTTATTAAAAATTATTTATATTTAGGCATATTTATTCCTTTTAATGGGATATATCTGAGTGTTATCTCAAATCCACCATTATTTTTACTTGCTTCTTTAAGAGAAGATACATTTATTTCATAATCAAAAAACAATGCAAATTCTTTATATTCAATTCCTGCCATTGGCACTAAAGCATCACTGCTTCTGTAATACATACCTGCTATAAGTGTTGTTTCCCTGTTCTGTTCGTAATTAAAAGAGCCACCTATGCTAAATTGTGTGGATTTTCCCTGTGATAATAGTAATATCATAGGAACTACACTAATATCATCTGCTGTTGTTATTTCAGCTCCGGCATTAAGTATTAATTTACTTGGCAATTTGCTTTGTTCAGAGCCAAAAGATTCATCCGGTTTAGTAATATGATAAAAAGCAATGCCAGCCCACGGCTTAATATCTTTCAAACTTGTCATCCACCATTTTGCACCAAAATTAAAATCAGGATAAGTTACTGATGTAGTTGAAAATGACTCTCCATTAGGTTCACTATCACTAAAGCCAATACCATCAATATATTGATTATCAAAAGTCAGTTCTTCCGGTTTAAAACTTTTTTGCTTAATTCCTGCCTGTAATCCAAAAGCAATATTTTGATTATCTGATATCTTAGTGCTATATCCAACAGAAAGCATACATGTTAAATCATTTATTGCCCCTTTTGTTGCCGAATTATTTGCTACAAATAGACCAACACCAATTTTTTTTGATGGAACAGGCATATCAAAAGAAAAAGAGCTGGTAGCAATATTTTTGTCCAAAAATCCACCCCATTGACCTCTGTAATTACCAATTAAACGCATCTTACCATCAAAAGCACCTGTTTCAGCAGGATTTATTGATAATGGTGAAGAGGTAAACATTGATAATTGTGCATCCTGAGCTTTAGTAATTAATATTCCAAAGAATACAAAAGCGATAATAAAAACATATTTTTTCATAATTATTATTATTTTAAATTGTTAAATTGCTATATTGTTAAATCGTTAAATTGTAGAGACGTTGCATGCAACGTCTCTACATTCAATTTTTATCTCGTTGCTTCGTTTAATTTCTAATTTTCTGTTTCCTATTCAAAGTTCATAATTCGTAATTTTTTTTTATCTTATTAACGTAACTACTCCTTTTTCAGTAATTTCTGTGTCATCCATTGCTGTTGCTGTTATTATATAAACATAGTTTCCAACAGGTTGCTCTTCATCTTTATATGTGCCATCCCATCCTTGAGGATATTTTAGGTCTGTTCCTTCATAAATTTTTAATCCCCACTGGTTATATATTTTCATATTCCATGTTTTGGCTCCTCTGACAGAAAATATATTATTTACTCCTTTATCATCAGGTGTAAATCCTGACGGGATAAATATATCTGATGCATTTACATGTATATAATCTGTTTTTACAAGTGTATCTTTACAACCATCTACACTTGTTACTATTAATGTTACAGTATATATTCCGTCAGAAGTATAAGTATGCAAAGGATTTTGAACTGTATCGTTACTATCATCACCAAAGTCCCATTCCCAGTAAATAGCATTTTGTGAATTATCAGTAAATTGGACATTAGAATATGATATAATTATTAAAGGATCTGCACTAAAATCTGCTACCGGTTGAATACCCATAGTAACCACAACAGAATCTACATCTATACATCCTATTGCATCAGCTACAGTTACTATATAAGTTGTTTCATTTATCGGGCTTACTGTTATTGAGGCAGTTGTTTCTCCTGTATTCCATATATAAGTTCCTCCAGCACCTGATCCGGTAGCTGTTAATGTTGTACTATCTCCGAGACATACAATTTGGTCCTGACCTGCATCTGCCTGTGGGTCATTAACTGTTACAACAACATCATCAGTATCTGTACATTGATTAGCGCCAGTTACAGTTATAGTATATGTTGTTACTATTGCCGGAGTTACTGTTATTGATGAATCTGTTGCTCCTGTATCCCATTCATAAGCATAAGGTAAGACACCACCTGTTGCTGATGCTGTTAGTGTTGTACTTGAATCTATACAAATAGCAATATCCGAACCTGCATCTGCTGTTGGCGAGGGCTTTATAAATACAAAGATGCTATCTGCTCCTGTGCATCCATTAGCACTTGTTGTTTCAGATACACTAACTGTTCCTGTAGAATCTGTTCCCCAAAGAACAGTAATATCTGGTGTGCCTTGTCCGGAAGCAACAATACCTCCTGTTATATCCCAAATATATGAATTACCAATATTATTTGTTGTTGAGTATGAAACTGTTTCATTTGAGCATACAGTATCCTTGCCTGTTATCTGTGGAACAGGATTTACATAAGCAAAGAAAGTATCTACTCCTATGCAACCACTTGGATCAGTTTCAGTTACTATCACTTCTCCTTCACCTACATTGCCCCAGTTTACTGTTATACTGGGAGTTCCCTGTCCACCTGCTATTACTGTGCCTCCTATTGGATCTATATACCAGTCATAAGTATTTCCCGGAATATTTGTTGTTGAGTATATAGCTCCTGTCTGATTTGCACAGGTATCTCCTGTTATACTTGGTGTTGGAGCAGGCATTACTGTTACAACAATATCATCCGAATCTGAACATCCCTGATTGGTTATTGTTACTGTATATGTTGTTTGAACTGTTGGACTTACTGTTATTGCTTGTGTTGTTTCTCCCGTATCCCACTCATAAGTTTCCAAGCCGGAACAGTTACTGCAATTTGCTGTTAAAACAGTATCTGTATTTTCACATATAGTTATATTATTTCCTGCATCTACTATTGGTATAGGCACAACAGTTACTACAATAGATTCTGTTCCCGGACACATATCAGCATTTGCCGTAACAGTATAAGTTGTTGTATTTGCAGGGGTTACTATTATTGAGGCGGTCGTTGCTCCTGTGCTCCATTCATAATCTACTCCTCCATTAGCAGTTAAAGTAATACTTTCACCTTCACATATAGTAGCAGGAACAGGAACAGTAGTAATGGTTACGTTTGGATGAGGAGAGCAGCAAATAATACTATCTGTAGTAGTAAGATTACTCATGTGAGCATCAAAACTTTCATCATGTGAACTGTTGGGGAATGATGAATAGGTAGGGGTTATAGGTGTGAATGAGCAAGGATCCTCTGTTTGTGTAGCACTGTTTTCATTGCAACCGCTGATACCATTAACGTCGGTCTTAATCAGACCATAATCCCATGCTGCTAGTCCAGGTCCCATATTTCCAATAATATATCCGCCATCACTAGTTTGTTGACCACGGCTAAACATTTGCATCCCAAAGAAACCATTATCATAACCCATAGAAAATAGTTCTGTAGTTCCTGTGCTGTTTAATTTTATCAAGTTACTAAAAATGCCTCCAATAAAATTTACTGAGAAACCAACTATTCCAATATTTCCATCACTTGTTTCAAAAATACTATGGCCTTCATCACCCATACTCAACAAACCCATAAACCAACTGTTTGACCAGATAACATTTCCATTAGAGCTGTTAATTTTCATAACTAAAGTATTACTAAAACCTGCAGGTTGTGTAGTATATCCTGTTACAAGGAGGTCGTTACTTGAAGATACTTTTTTTATACAATAAGCTGCTTCACCATCATCATTATTACCATAAGTTTTCATCCATTGAAAAGCACCTGAAGCATTGGTTTTTAATAAAAGAATATCAGAAAGAGTATCATTTCCATTTATTTGTTGAGTATAACCTGCTACAACATATCCATCAGAGACCTCTTCTACGTACATACCAATATCATCATCAACAGTACTAATTTCATAAGTATTATCCCATAATTTGGTTCCGGAACCATCTGTTTTTAGCAGAAAAATGTTACTTGAATCTTTGGGACTAAAACTGTCAGTAGAGCCGGTTATAATGTAACCACCATCATCTGTTTGTTTAACGGAATATCCACAATCTGCATCACTTCCTCCAAATCTTTTACTCCACAATATGTTACCACTATTATCAGTTTTTATCAAAATTAAATCATCATAATCAACATCCATACTTAATGGAGCTGGGCTGACTGCTCCTGTAAATATATATCCTCCTGAAATTTGTTGCACATCAGTAATTAAATAATTACATTGGTCATCGTAAGAGGGGAAAGGCCATATATCAATAGTTACAGCATCTAATATTTTTGCCCACGTTACCTGACCTGTTGAATCTGTTTTAACTAAAGAACCGTTAAAGTTAATAAAAAGATTGCCCATAGACATTCCTGATAGAATATATCCATGATCAGAAGTTTGTTTTACATCGTAAAACATATCCATCATGCTAACACCATAAGTTCTTTGAAAAGTAATGGTTTGGGAGTTTGCTTTTATGCTAAAAAGAAAAGCTATAAACAAAAAAAGTAAACATTTTTTCATATCTGTATAATATTTTTATGTATTAATAAAATAATTGGTTCATTTATAATTAATTTACAAAAGTAATATTATTATTTTTAATAATAAAAAAATAAATATTTTTTTTTATTAAAGATAATTTCCCCGAAGGGGAAAAATATTAATAACTCCGTATGCAATGCGGAGTTAAAGAAATAATAAATTATGTTACAATCAGGCGGTTGCCTGATTGAATAAAAACTAACATAATAATTGTTTTTCTATTCAATCCCTTCAGGATTGAAGGTTAATACTATGTTTGTAACCATAGGTTGCACCTATGGTTATTTACCCCGTTAGATATTTAGTTTAAAACATTGTTTTTTATTAATTTATTAGTTATCTAACGGGGTGAAAATTAAATCCCTTTCGGGATTTTTCGTTATTGATAAAGAAAATGTTCAAAAATAATATTTTTTTTTATTGAACCTTAAGAAATCTAAAATTATGGGAAAATAGTTAAATTTTTTAAAAAAAAATTATGACTTAAAATTATTACAATAATAAGAGGTGTAATTTTAGCAAGAAATTTTATGAAAATTTAAGAATTCTAAATTTTAAGTATTTTAGTCATTTTTATATTTTATACTATTTAGCAATTGCTTTTTATCTATTGTATAGGCACAGTTAAAATGTTTTTCAGGACATTTTTTTAGTCCGTGCAGACCACACGGACGGCAATTTAAAGTTTTTTTTGTCTCAATTATGTTTGAATTTTCAGATAAAGGTCCAAATCCAAATTCCGGTATTGTTGAACAAAAAATAGCTGTTACAGGTGCATTCATAGCAGAGGCAATATGTAAAGGTGCTGAGTCATTAACAAAATTCATTTTAGCATCTTTCATTAAGGCAGCTGTATGGAGTAAAGATAATTTTCCTGATAGATTTTGTACATTTGGGCATTCTGATTTATAAATAATATTTTGGCAAGCTGTATAATCTTTGTCTGAGCCGATAAGATATATTTTGTATTTTGTGTTGACTTCTTTTATAAATTCTATCCATTTTTTTTCCGGATATTGTTTTGTCCACCATAATGATGTTGGGGCTATACATAAATATTCGGAATTTTTGTATTGTTTGGTATAAGCATAATCTTTATCTGACGGATAGAGTTTTATATTAACAGGACATATTTTATTGTCTGTTATATCTTTTATAAGTTCTAAATTTCGTTCTGCTTCGTGTCTGTGATGTTGTTTTGTTCCAATTATATGCTTAACGGATTTAGTAAATAAAAAAGAAAAAGGATTTTTGTTAAAACCAATTATTGCTTTAGCGCCGGAAAGAACAGTTATTAATCCCGATGAAGCAAATCGTTGTATATTGATTACATAATCATATTTATTTGCTCTGACTTGTTTTATTATGTTAAACAGATTTTTGTATTTGTTTTGTTTTTTGTCCCATATTAATATTTTGTTTAAGAAAGGATGTTCTTTAAGTAAACTTTTATTTTCTTTTTTAAGAAGGAAATCAATTTTAGAATCAGGATAAAATTTATGTAATTTTTCTAATACAGGAGTAGATAGAATGACATCGCCAATAGAAGCAGTTTGTATGATAAGAATTTTTTTCAAAGTTGTAAATGCTATAAGCAATTTAGTAAGTCCGAAACTTTAGTCATAATTTTTCCAATTATTTCAATTTTTTAATTATTTCAACAAAGTTTTAATAATTATCCGTTCATCTATTATTCATAAATGATTTATCTATACTTGCTTAATTAACAGGTACTAATTAGTGTCTGTTCATAATGTCAGATAAAACCGTTAAAACGGTTATTTGAATTGTAGGAATTCTCATTAACCCCTGACTTAAGTCAGGGGCTAATAGTAACTTACATCAATTTTTAACCGTTTTAACGGTTTACTAAAAC